>VTLG01003972.1_pt1 | contig 63107 bp, 94 predicted proteins | sample 4694571 | NCBI WGS metagenome assembly VTLG01 (sample SAMN12604809, study PRJNA352737) | marine metagenome | biome: ENVO:00000447; feature: ENVO:00000209|ENVO:00000569|ENVO:01000036; material: ENVO:00002151; isolation source: viral sequences binned using virsorter ...
AAGCTTCTCCGTCTAATTTGTCATACTTTTTATAAATTGCTTCGAGAGGAGCGGGTATTTGTTTAGGACTCATACCATCTTTCTCTATTTGCGTTCTTTCTTCAGCAGTTATATTCTTTATAGTATTTGAAAAGTCATCTCTATAAATTTGTATGTCATCAACTGTTTCTTTTATTATTTGTTCTCTACCTCCCAAGAAATTCGTAACCGTTTCATCATTAGCATTTTCAATGTGACCTGTTTGTGCAAAAGATTTTTTCGCATTAGAATATTCTTCCTTTGAATTTAATGGATTATCGGGTGTGGCAATTTTTTCATCATTTTCATAATTGTAATTTAAATCTTCATCTGCTGCTGATGGTCTAGGCATTGGAGTTTCTAAACTAATTAATCCAATATTTTTAATAGGTATGAACGCTACTCCTGTTGGTATGTCAGGTGATTGTAAAACAATTTGAGGTTGGCCGTCAAATACAACGGAACCAGCTACTTGAAACTTAGGTTTCTTTCCAAATAAAGGTGTCTCTGTATTATCAATATCTGGAAGCATTAGGTTACCAACTGTAACCGTATCACCTACTTTAAAGTTTGTGTCTTTAAAAATTGGGTTATCAAATCTCTTATCCAAATCAGCCACACCTGCCGCTCCTTTAAGAACAGGACCTGTACCTGAACCAAGCATTTTAACGGTGTCAATTGTTGGGTTGATTAAACCAAAACCAAAACCACCAAAGAAACCAGCTGCCGCTGCTTCACCTAATTGTTTAATAAATTCTTTATCATTATATAAATTATCAAACCCTATAACATTACCTTCCGCTGTTCTGTTTAATGTTTCTTGAACAGTTTCGGCAAATGCTTCACCCATCATTGTAGCAAGAGTTTGCTTTGCGTATAAACCTGGTACGCTTTTTATGAGTTTTGATTTAGGTTTATTTTTAATCTCCTGCATAACTTCTTTTTGCATTACTCTTTTAGCTACTGCTTTGCTACCGAAAGTTTTTGCTAAAGCTTTTGGAATCACACCACCAATACCAAGCATTTCAACTGCTGCGTAAGGAACACCTAAAGCCATGGATAAAGCGGCATTAGGGTCTACTGCTCCTGCTTCTCTTTGTGCAAGATATGTGTCACCCATACCAAATATGTAAGCTCCAATTCCTGCTCCACCGTAAGCCCCATACTTGAAACCCGCCATTGCACCTACAGGACCACCTGTTAAAGCACCACCCACAGTTCCAGCCGCTGCGCCAGCTACTGCAGTTAACATAATAGGTATGCTAGTTGCTGCCGCATTTCCTGAAGTATGTTTAAGATACTTCATAAAAGCAGTCATCTGTTCTTCACTATCTAAAATGTCTTCGATTGTATTGGGGCGAGGTAGTAATACACCCTCTTCTGTTCTTTGAAAAATGTGTGCGTTACGGTCTAATAAATATTGTTCCGCTGCTTTTAAAGCTTCTTGTTGGCGTTCTTCAGCTCCTACGAAATCATAGAAGTTTGCCAGTGCCCCCTGACCTATGGCGTATACACTATCCCAACCTGCCTTCCATGAAGAAACAAAAGAACCATCATCAAGATTCTGTTCTTCTAACATGTCTACAGGTTGCAGACCATACTTAAAACGAAAGCCTTTCTCGAACATTGCGTTCTCAACTTTATCTGATTTTAAGTAATCATCAATTTGTGTTTGAGTAAAATCCGCTGGAACAGCGAGTTTGGGTGCGCCAGGCACCTCTGTAAATTCTATAAATTTTATATCTTCTGCCATTATACCTACGTTGTTGTATTCAGGAGCGCACGCACTCCTTAGTATTTTTTATTAAGCGCCTAGATAAGGAACGGTGTTCGTTACTGAACTTCCTCCGACACTTCCACTTAACAAACTTTCTAATATACTATATTGTTCGTTAATTAATTTTTGTATTCTTTCTTTCTCTTTTTCATCTGTTGTTTGTAACATCTTTAAATTGAAACTTTCTATTGCAGCTCCAATATCAACTGCTGCACTCGGAATACCTTGTTGTCTTAAATGATTAGCAATCCATTTTCTTCCTGCAGCACTGTTAGGGTCAATATCTTCAGGCAACATAGCTGCAGCTTCTTTCATTGCTGAAGACCAATATTGTAAAGGATTAACTTTTTGTCGAGCGGTTGACATATCAAGGGCATACTTTGCTGCCGCCGCTTGTTCATCTTGAATGCTTTTTTCTCCTCTAGAAATACCTTCAGATATTCTAGCAACTAATCCTTGTCCTTCTTCGCCTGGCTGTTTAGGGCGAACTAATGATTCCCCCATAGCACCTATATAATTAAATAACTTATCACGAGCATCGGCATTGTCCCTAAAATGTTTTCCAATTTTTTGCCATGTAGTTAAATCTACTTTTTCTTCTTCTTCTTCTACAACATCATCTCGTGTATCAGCTCTTTTCATATCCTCTAATTGATATTTAGAAGCTCCTCTGCTACCTGGGGCTTTAGTATATTTTTTACGAAACCAATCTCCTTCTTTCCTTGGTGCTTCTATTTCTTCTGCTCTATGAAGTTTCATCATTATATCTTCATATCTATCTTTCATAGTATCATAATATTCAGAAACGTTCTTTAGTTTCTCTTTTCCAGTCCATTCTTTTCTTCTTTTTTCCTGAAAATCAGGGTCGTCTATACCTAACTCTTTAACAAAACTAATAATGTCAATATCTGTTTTGTCCTTATCCCTAGCAAATTCATCCAGTATTTCGTACGGTGTTCTTGTTGAAGGGTCAAATTCCATTTTTGCCATATCTTATCCTATCCTCCTGGTTTCCAATTCGCCAATGGATTCCAACCTAATTTAGAAGCCATGTCTAATCCCTGCATACCAAGTCCCAATGCTTGTTGGAAGAATGGAGATCGTCCTGCTTGAGGTATTTGACCTACGCTTGTAGTTTGTTGAGGGAACGGTGCCCCTCTAATGATGTTTGATACAAATCCAAGTTGTTCTTTTGGATAATCTCTTTCACCTAAGAAATCAGTGTATGCAATATCTAAACCTGTTTGTTGAAGTCCTCTATCTAATGCACCGATACCAAGTTGTTGTGCAACATCAGCCATCTCCATAGTTTGTGCTTGTGCACTAAGTGTACCCATGCCCATACCTGAACGAAGCTGTTGTGCCCTGTCTTGTTGTGCCGCTTTAAGTGCGGTTGAATATGCACTCGCTTGTGCCTTGGTATATAAATCACCAATACCTGTTGCTAAATTCTTTTGTCTTTCTGCCTCTAGAATACCAAATCGTGTTGAATCCAAGCCTCCAGCTTGTGCTGATTTCGCCGCAATTTCTTGTTGTTGAATAGCAGATTGGTCACGCATTTTTTGAGCTGCAACGTCTGCAACTTTTTGCTGATAATCTGTCATGTAAGTAGGAATAGAAGTTGCAGCTGGAGCGCCTGCCGCAGTTGCTGCAGTGTAAGCTTGTGAGCCACGAAGAGCACCAATGCCCTTCATTGCTTGAGCTTGTGACATTGCATCTTGTTCAACTTGTGTTAAACCTGCAAGTCTTGCGCCACCGTATGGTACCCAAGCCTCACGACTTACATCCATTGCTTCACCGATAATATCTGCAGTTGGTTCCGCTATATATTTCGGTATTTCTGTTGTTGAAATACTGGTAGTTTCCACTGGAGGTGGATTCTTACTACCAAATAAAAAATCAAATATTGCCATTATGTTGCCTTACTACTGTAAATTACATTCCCTTCTTCATCAAAATATTCAGGCTCTTCTTCTCCTAAATGTTTGCGTCTTCTTGTTAAATATTCTTGAAAAGGTTCTAACTGACTATAGCCACCTAATGTTGCATACTTAAATGCTTCATCAGCCGACATGCCTGTGCCTCCTCTAAATTTGCCCGCTTTATCTATCTCAAATCTTCTGCCAAGCGGTACGTTCATTTCAACTCCCGCTGTTCTTGTATCATGTGTATAAGGCATAGTGCCCCCTACATTAAATGCTCCCGCTCTTTCATCAGGAGTTATTGTTGTATCATCTACAACTTCTGTAACTTCTTCAACACCACGACCTCCACCGCCGCCTGAGTCACGCGTAGGTCTATCTTCTTGTAAAAGTTTACGGCCTTGTTCAATTAGCACAGTATTATCTCTGTTCATTGTAAGTTTCCCTGACTTTTGGGCTTGTGCCATATCTTTAAAATCTTGTGCAGTTTTTGGTGGATTTTCACTCCAATATTTATCGGGGTTAAAATTCTTTTCAAACTGTTTTCCTCCACCTGCAGTCATTTTTGATATCAAAGTTTGAAACTTTTCTTCATCATTCATGTCAGCCCATTCATTATCTTTAGAAGGGTCACCTAATACTTCATCAGCTAAATCTCCTCTGTCTTTAAACCATTCTTTTCCTCTACCACTTAATCCACCAGTTGTTTGGTCTTGCATTGCTCTTAATAAATTACCCCAACCTGTTGCTGCTTCTTCCGTACCCAATGTTTTAAGTAAATCTCTAACTTGTTCTTCTTCCCAACTTGATACTGCTCCGTCTAAAAGTTTTGCTAATTTAGCTGGCCATAAATGCTCACCAAAACCCATAATCTTATCTAGTGCACCTTCATCTTCTCTAGTTTTTTGGTCTGCTTCAACTTGTTTTAAAAAATCTTCATCTGCATAATCTTGTATTGTTTGTTCTTTTCCTGTTCTATCATAATGGGCTTCAGCACTTTTTGCTCTTCTTTCATTGTCTTTATCATGAAATTTATAATCACCAATATCTCCACCTTTTCTAACAGTCTGATGAGCTTTTTCATCTTGTGCTGCTTCAAATGATTTTTTATTTACACCCTTTGGTGTCTTGGACCCTAATTTCATATTTTGCCCAGCTATGTAATCTTCTCTGCCAAAAGTTTGAACGCCCGTCATCTTATTGAAATCACCTGAACCGCCAAGCAATTGTAATATGTCTCCTTCTTCAGGAGTGATGTATGCTAATTGATGGTCTGGTGGAGCAAAATCTTCAACTGCCGCCGCCTTCATATGTAAATCATCTTTAGCTGCTTTCATTGCTAACTGTTCTTCAATTTCTTCTTGAGACATTCCTGATTGAATCATCTTTAAAATTGTACGCCAATCAGTTGGTTCTACTTCAGTCATTTCTTCAGCATCTCTTGATGAACCAAATGTTTGTTCATAAAGTTGATGAAGACTAATTGGGTCTAAGCTTTTAATATAATTAGGTTCAAATCCTTCACGTAATAATTCTCCTGCCATAACATTATAAGTATCTCCGCCAGCCATTTGTGTTGTGTCTTCTTTTATACCTTCAGCTGCTACTTGCATAAAACTTGGCATTGTATTGTCAGCTTCAGGAAGTTTAAATACTCCTGGAGTAGGTTTCTTTTGCATTTTATTAAGTAAAGCTGCTGCTCCTACAGGCATTTCGTCAGGTTTTGCAACCATATCTCCACCTTCAACGGGACCTGTTACTTGCATTTTTGATAATTCTTCTATTCCTATAGACATGTCAAATATTATACCTTATATAGTGCCTAAAGTAAAGGGGGCACACCCTATTAAACTCCTCGTAAATCATCGCTTACCTCCATTACTGATATAACCACATTAGCGGGTTGAACTGATGTATCAATTTTTAATATATCTCCTGACTCTAAAATAAGTGGCCCATCTGCTGTGACATTCATAGCTTTTAATGTAGTGTAATCACTTGTTGTGAAGTGTTTGAATGTAACCGCTGCCACGCCTGCGCTTGTATCTACTATTTTAGCATCTAAAGTACCTGCTCCACCTGTAGTATTATATACTACAAATGTTTTAACAATAGCCATATACTTAACTAAGTTAGTAGTGGTTGGACAAGTATAAACTGTTTGGTCAGAGCCTGCGCTAGTAACTGCTTTTACTGAATTTTTATATTCTATAGCCATTAACTTAAAAACCAATTCATTGAACGTTGTTCATGTTCACTTGCTATTTTTGATGGAACCTCTCCTTCAGAAGCATCTCTTAATCGTAAGATATTAATTAATGCATCCCATGTTCTAGCAAAAATAGTATTGTCTGTTCTTTCTCTATAAGAAAGTTCTGGATAAACTCCTTTAGTATATAGTCCCATTATCTAGTCCCGTCTGCTTGTCCTTGAGCACGCCATGTTCCCAATCGCCATGCAACATCTGTTGCATCTGTATACCATTTACATTGAAATGACCTACCTCTTGCTCTGAAATTTAATTTATTTGTTGAAGAAGTAATTGAATAAGGTCCTTTCGTAGTCTCTGAATCATTAGGGTAACGTTTAGATTTCAATTGAAATTTAATTGTTGAACCTGTACTGAATGATGTATCAGGAATAATTTTATCTAAGAAAATAATGTTATCTCCATTCTCATCTCCACTAAAGAAACCTGTTTCCACAGAAGCATCTAATGCACTTGTTCCTGCATTGGTTCCTCTTTCTTGGTCATAAGCTTTACCTGCTGAATCTGAACCTATAGGATAAGTAAAGATTCCTGCGTCATGCCATGCGGTTCTATCTAATGAACCTACTGACCATGTGTTATCTACATAATTATATATTACATATTTATTAACTTCAGTCGAACCTAATGATGGATAAAACCACCATACTTCATTGAACTCAATTATTTCTGCACTAAATACTTTCTCTCGTTGAACTTGATTAAAGCTATCAAATACTCTGTTAAGTACTGGACACTTTAAAGTTTTCAATCCTCCATCATAAGCATAGAAGTTATTGGTTCCCATCCAAAATGCTCCGCCTTCAATCATTGCTGGTGCGTTTTTAGATATAGTACCTGAAGCTTCACCTAATTGTTGGAAAGAAAAAGTAAATGGCGGACCAGTAAACTGCATACTATACATATCTACATCTGTCCATAATACCATTTGACCACGAGCCTTAGATGCTGATTCAATATTTGTTCCTGTTCCTAATCTAGTTGCACCTGCTGTGTTTGTTAATGCGGTATTCCAATCTTCTAAACTTTCTTGTGAACACCACCTTACAGTCATACGGTCATAAGTTGATGAACCTTCTGGTGTTGAACCGAATACACATATATGTCTATCTGGTGTAGATACAAGAATGGTTCCAACTTTAGTTGGAATTTTAGTTCTATCTCCACCTATACTATTTACATACCAACTTAGTGTGGTTCCCCTATAGGCAGCGGGAGTTGATTTAAAAGAGCTGACATCAAAATAAAAAATTGTATCCTCACCCCCGCCAACAGAAGCGATAATATCTTCCCCCCAGCTGTCCATAGTCCACACACGTGGAGAAAGTACAACTCCTGAAGTGGAACGTGCTGTTCCCCAAGAAGCTGACCCCCACAGTCCTGCACCAAATCCATAACCTGTTAGTCCATCACTTGGACCATTACTTACTAAATATCTTAGAACTACTGCACCTCCACCTGAGGTAGAACCTGATGAGGCTGTTCCTGATATACTGCCTGTGCCCCCTGCGACTGGTGTAATTGTATAAGTTGAGCTACTTACCCATGTAGCATAATACTCACCTGCTGCAATAGTCACACCGTCAACTGTTCCTGAAGCGATTGAAGAAATGACAATACGAGATTTTGGGTCTGTCTGAGCAATTTCATTACCTGCATCGGTAACTGTAATTACAGCAGAACCTGCTGACCCTGTAGTAAATGGATTTGTTAAACTAACATCATCCGTTCTATAAGGAGTGATGTCATATAAAGTATTAGAATACTCTGCATAAACATGTGTACTTGTTCCATAGAATATAAATTTAGCCCCAACAGAATCTCTGTGAGGAAATATATTTCTATTTACACCTGAAAATGTAGAGCTGTTAAAGGCGTTTCGTGTTAACCAACCGCCTATTTTTTCGGCTTGTTCATATCTGAAGCGAACTTTGTCAGCATCAGTATAACGCATGCCTGCTTGGTAATCTGTTATTTCAGTAACAACTCCTGCAGGTGGCGTTAATTTTACATACGGCATATGCCCCCTTCATTGTTAACTTTTTGGAAATTTATCTTTTGTTGTTTTAATTGTAGCTTTCCAACCATCAATTCCATTATGGTATATATCATCTAACTGGTCTGCTATGCTTGGATATTCAGCTTTTCTGTTTCGTTGATAATCATTATTGTCATACTCAGTTTGTAATCTTTTAATTTCCGTATCAACTTTTGACCAAGTGAGTTCTGAATGAGGATTGATTGTGGTAAAAGTTCCATCATCTTTTTTCCAATTAATCTTGTTAAACAATTCTTCAGTTAAAGGAACGTCACCAGAAAATTTATATTCAGTTCCCTTTTTTAAATTGTCTATTGCTTTCCAAAATTTTATTGAACTATCCATTAACTACTCTCTATCTCTAATGCTGTTATGTTTGATTCATTGCTGCTTACCTGTGCAACTAAATTACCAGCTTCATGATTAGCAAATTGTACTTTATAAGTTTGAGCTGATGCGGAATCTGGTTCATCATAAATTGTATAATTCCAAACATATCCTATACTATATTCTGCACTAGCTCCTAAAATACCATAATTACCAGTTGAAGCACCAGAAGCAATAACTGTACTATCTCGTAAAACTTTCCATCCATAACGACAACTTGTGCTGCTAGCTCTATATAAATTTATTGGAATACTGAAATGAACTAAAACTTTATTTGTAGCTGTGCTAGGAGTAATCGCTATTGAATTTCCTGAATCTTCATAACCTGTTGTTGAATTGGTATCTGCTGTTGTATTCGCAGAAGTTACAACTTGTTTAACTAATCCTCCACCAAAGCCTGTGGCTGTTCCTGTGCTAGCATTGATTGTTCCTGCTATAGTTAATGTAGCCCCTGAAGGTAATGTTAAAGTATCTCCAGAACTACCTAGCTCTAAAGCTGTTCCACTTTGTGGGTCTAATTTATCTACAAATATTGTGCTTGCCATTAATCTATTCCTTTAATTGCTTTAATTTCATCATCTGTCAATCCTAAATCTTTTAATTTTTTATTCGCATTAGTTTTATCGGTTGCTTTTTTTGTTTGAGCATTATCAAAATCTGTTTGAAGTTGTAGCAGTCCATCTGTGCATTCTTGTTCTGTTGGTTTTGAATAAGGATTGTTAATCATTCCTTCTTCGTGAATTTTTCCTGTATAAGAAGTATTCCAAATTTTAGGATGAATAATTAAATTTGCATAAACTTTATTTTTACTATCTGACCAACCATACCAACTTCCATTATGTAAAGAAACTAAATAATCTTCTATATGATTAGGTCTGCCATTATTATCTGCCATTATGTATCTCCTAATCTTGTTACTGTGATGGCTGTTCCTTGATAAGTACTGCCTCCTAAAATTGCACAAGCATCTGCGGCTGTTAAACCAACTTTAAATTTACAATTTGATGTGCTTGTTACATCAAATAAAAATTGTGCAAAACAACTACTAGTCCATTCATTTCCAGAATCATCAAATGAAGCATTAGTTTCTGTTGATTTTGTATAAGCACTATCATTAATAGTTACAGATATTTCATTTCTCACATAACCCATAGTTCTGTTTGTTCCACCATTTCTATTAGAAAGATTAAGTTGAAAGCTAATAAGATACTTACCTGTACTCGGAAAACTAAAAACGCCGCTGCTCTCTGAAAGTCCAGTTCCCATTTTTTCAAAACCAGTTGAATCATTTCGTTCCCAATTAGCAGTAATATAACTTGAGCCACTCCCCATAGCAGTTTCTGCTGTCATTCGCCATTGGTCGCATTCTGTAATACCACCAAATCCTGTAGCCGTTCCTGCATTAGAAATAGTTACACCAGAAGGAATGGTAATTGTATCCCCAGATGTTCCTAGAGTTAAAGTTGTGCCTGTACTAGGGTCTACTTGATTTACATTTAATAAACTCATTTAGGGTTATCGCTCCTTACTTTATTATAATTTATAACGTAAGCATCCCATTTTGTGGAATCTTCGCCAATTTCTTTTTCTGTATATGCTTCCATAAAATCTTGAATACTTGGATATTCTTCTGCTCTTTTTCTTGCGTATGCTTTACTATCATGAGCAGTTGTTAATTCAGAAAGTTTAGTTTCTATTTGTGTTTTTGTTATACCAGTTGGATTTCCATCTTCCCAAATGATAGAATCATAATCTTCATCTTTAAGAATAACTTTCGCATCTGGTTTTAAAGATAGTATTGCATCAATTATCATTGGTTTAAAACTCATTATGCTAATATCTCCATAACTGTAATATTGGAAGGAACTCTCCATCCGTAATTGGCATCTGTATCATTGGGACTTCTATTGACATAAAATGTTCCACTGTAACTTGAGCCTAAAGTTCCTTGTAACTTGTATGTTGTTGCTGAAGTAGTTGAAGGAGAATCAATAAAATGATTTGCTCCTGGCCATACTGATAATCCATATGGGTCACTGTCATTAATTCTAAATCCCATTATGTTTCCTATTTGAGATGAAGAAGCAGTTGCTGAACCGATTTCAGTTGTATCTCTCATTAATCGAACATGAGCCATTCCTGTGCTATATGTAAAATAGGCATTCATTAAAATTAAAATTTTACTGTCAGCTGCACTTGGAGTAATAGAAACTGATAAACCTGATAAGTCAACATAAGTATTAGTTGATGAAGATGAAAAAGTTGAAGTGTCAATTTTACTAGCAGTAACAACCTGGTTAATTTTGCCGCCGCCAAATCCTGTTGCTGTTCCACTGTTTGTGATAGTTGCTCCTGCGGGTACTGTGAAAGTATCGCCTGAGTCTCCTAATGTAAAAGCTGTGCCCGATGCTGGAGAAATTTTATTACTTTTTAATTCCGCTCCAGATGGTATTGTTATAGTATCTCCCGATGTACCTAATGTTAAGGTAGTAGCTGATTTCGGGTCTACTTGGTCTACAAATAATTTACTCATTATACTATCACCAAAGTTGAAGTTGCAGGAATTGTTACTGTTCCTGTAAATGTTACAGGTCCCGCTATAATAGCATTCTTACTAGAATTTATAGTAAGAGCACTATAAGTTGTTGGGTTTTCACTGTAATAAGTTGCTGCTAATTTACTAACTGTTACTGTTCCATCAGATGGAGTTCCAACATCTACGTTTTCTCCCATCGCTACGATAAAATCAATATCGCCTGATGCAACACTTACGCCACCAAAATCTATAGTTGCCCCACTTACTGTGTATGCTGTGCCTGGGGCTTGAATCACGCCATTTATGCTGACAATTAAATTTTGAGCTGCACTTGGTGTGTAGTTAGTTGAACTATATTGCAAGGTATAAGATGTTGCAGGTGAACTTCCGCTCACTGCAAGTATTTTTCTACTTCCTATATCTAAATCTCTTCCTACGTATGGCATATTAATTGCCCTCCATTGCGTCTAATTCTGATTGCGAAGGTTGTGGCACTCCTGTGACATCCCATTTTAAAATGTAATCTCCATCGCCATCATTCTGCATTATAACATTTTGTAAAGGATGAACTTCTTCTACTGTCTTTCCTTTTGATTCTAAATATTTTATAACTTTTTCTGATAAAACCATTTTATTCCTTATGCTAATTTAAGTCCTTGTAATCTACAATTTTCAGTTGCATTCTTAGTTCCACTTGCTCCACTATCATACCAATATACATATAAAGTAATTACGTCAGAAGCAGACAAATCTAACATTAATGACCCACGAAGTTGTTCTTGTTCAGTCGAACCACTTGATGAACCAAGATTGGTATGAGGAACTAAGGTACCATTTTTATATAAATAAAAACAAGTATATGCTCCATCTAAACTAACTGCTACACATCCGCCATAAGTAAATAAATATTTACCTGCACTTGGAGCTGTAAATGCTCCACTTGCACAATCACCACCAGTGTCCCATTCCTCTGTTCCCAAAGTAACTTGTGTATTAGTGGCATGAGTAATAGCTTGATTGGCAGCATTCTTTAAAGAAAAGTTTGGAGTATTACTACCACCTGCTGCTTGTGTTGCTAAAGCATTAGCACCTGCATTAAAACCAATATTCTCACTTGCTGCTGGTGTTACATTTAATGAATTATATTTTATTTTACTTAATGGCATTTTATTTTCCCATCAATGCTTTTATTTCGTCATCAGTTAATCCCAAATCTTTAAGTTTAGTTTTACCTGATGTTGAATCTGTTATTTGTTTAGATTTACTAGCAGCTGTTTTAGCATCATCATTTGATTTCATTGTTGCCTTATGAGTTATCGCTTGTTCAGCTGTAACAGCCTCAACTGTATATAAAGAAGCTACATCTTTTACTCCTTCAAATTGAGTGGGGCCTACCCCACAAATAACATCATCTGATTTTCTTTTTAAAATATATTGTTGTGACATTTTTTATTCCCAATACCCTAAAACAGATAGCATTACTGATACAGTAGATGACGATTCTGTATCTATTTTATATTCTATTATTTGTCCTGTATCACATCCGATAAGATACATTCCAAAGTGATTGACATTTGCTCCAAATGAATCATCTGAAGTTAATTCAGCAGGATAATCTGGTGTAGTTCCATTTTTTCGAAATATAAATCGAGCATATTCATTTGCTGTATTATTTCTCAGAGAAGCACTTATAAGAACACCTGCTGCATCTGCACTTGTTACGGAAGTTAAATCCAAATCTGTAAAAGCAACATCGCCTTGATTATCTAAAGCTAATGATGCGGTCGTTGTAGCTTTCCAAACTATTGTTGATCCTCCTGAAGGAGCAACCCATGTGGCATCACCACGCCAGAACGTCGAGCTAGAAGCCGATGTTCCAGAATTTAAATTACCGACTGGTAAATTTCCTGTAACTTTATTAGCTAAATCTATTGAGCCTGTAAGTCCTGCGTTTTTAACTGTTGTTAATGCCATTATTTACTCCATACTGCGTGTGTGAAATTTCCGTCTGCATCTTGTGCAAGTATTGTATCATATTCCGCTTCCGTTGTATAGGTTTGAGGAATATCACGCATAGTTTGCCTCCAAGTTTTTACGTCATCAGGCATTGTATAATCACTACAAGCCATATAATCTGTATCTTCTAAATGTTTTTTTCTTAACTTTTTAATATTTTCCAATTTTCTTTCTGCAGATTTAGATGCCCAGTCTGTTCTGATTGCATCTCTTTCAGCAATCTCTTCAGCTGTCATATCCCTGGTAAAGGGGGCACTTCCGCCTTTTACTACTATTACTTTATCTGCCATTATGTACTCATTGTAATTGTTCCACTTGGGTCATCAAAATTCCCTTTATCTGCATATGCATAGAATCTTGCGTAGAAGTTACTCATGTTACTTCCCCCAGTTGTTTGTAATTTAAATCCATTGACACCTTGTGCGTCAGTTTTTGTGCAAGTAAAAGATGCACTTAAATCATATAAGTATCCTGAGTTATTAAATCCTACCATTCTCCAATTTCCTATAACAGGATACCAATCATTAAAATCATCATATCCAGCCAAAGGAGACCAGACATCCATATCTATATTAAAATGATATGCATTTCCATTGTCTTGTAAATCACCAAAAATATTCCAGTTATTACCAACTGAACCTGTTGCTAAAGCAGTGCTTCCTCCGCCTGAAGAAGTTACTTCATATCCATGATAAACATATCTATAATCTGCAGAATCAATATGACCTCCAGTATTTGCATTTTGCCATTGTAATCTTGGTGTTTCTCCATCAACATCCATATCTCCTGATATAAGAATTTTATAATTTCTATATTCACTTGTAAAAATACTTGAGCAATTCATTTGATAAGTGGCATCGATATTATTTATATCAAATAAATGAATCAATCCACTTTGAGGAGAACGTGCACTTGTTGCAATCCATCCTTGTGTAGCATCTACATAAGTTAATGTATATGATGCTCTACTATAAGTACATACAATATTATCTGTTGAACCATTAATTTTTTCTGAACCGTTTGCAGCGATAGTACAATTGTTAGTTCCAAAAGTTCCTGCATAATCTGTTACTACAATATAATTACCAGCTGCACCTGCTGGAAGATTAACAGTTATTGCACTTCCGCTTGTATTAACAGGATAACCTTTTCCTGTTGCTGCTGTAAATGTTGAAGTTTGTGCTGATTGCCAAGAAGTTCCTGCTGAAACTTCTGCCCAAACAGGGTTTGCTGATGAACCTTGTGTTTTAAGATAGTACCCTGAAGTACCAGCACTTAATTGTGCAGGTGCCCCCGAGGCTCCATAATATAAAATATCACCTTGCGTAGCGTCAGCTAACTTTGCGTCTGTTACTGCGTTGTCTGCTATTTGTGAAGTTCCTACTGAATCTGTTGCAGGATTTAAAGTCTGAACAGCTTTCCCCAAGAAAACACAATACATTGCGTCTGTGCTTGCTGTAGCTGCTGAAAGCGTAAGGGTTGTACCTGACGCAGTATATGCTTTACCTGACCCAGGTTGTTGAACCACATTATTTATTACAAGCCTAATTTCATTTTCATTTGAAACGGCATGGTCAAGTGTATAGCCTGTAGTAGCACTTGTCGTAAAATGCTGAACGGCAAAACTTGTATATTTTAACCCTGGCGTGTTGCCTATGTAACTCAAAGTAAACTCCTTATGTGCTTATATCATCAACGGCTGATACGTAAACGTCTGCGGAACTTGCTGTGTCTGATTTAACTTTAATCGCATCAGCATTCTGCATAACGAATTTCGCTCCACCCGCTAATACTTGTAGTGCACCACCACTAGCGATAGGTGCTGTTTTAACAAGATAGATATCATTCGCTCCATCATTTATATAAATATCTACATTAATTGTAGACCCTAAAATATTTGCTACTGAAATACCTACGATACAATCATAAGAATTTGCAGTGTGCACTGTTGTTGCACCTGTTCCTACTGCGTTTGAAGTATATCTGCGGAAATTTTGCGCCAATCTATCCTCCTATTTATAATGCCACGGCTACAGCTATGGCAAAACCTTTTGATGCCAAAGTTGAAGGGTCAACCCCATTAACCGTATTCACTTGTAAATCATTAATTACATTGTAGATTTCATCTGAGCCATCTACATAAATGATTGCATCTTTTCCAGCTGTAACAGTATACGTTGCCGCACCTGTACCTGCTGTACAAATAATGTCTTTACTATCCGAGGTATTATTTAAAACATAATACCACATTAATTTATTTGGGAATGTAACTGTACATGTGCCCCCTGGGCTCCCACCAAAATTTAATATCTTACAACGCCCATCTTCTCTTGCATAAGATGTTGGGTCATTTGTAAAAGTTAAAGTTTTAGATGCGCCTGATAACGTAACCGCGATGACTTGATTAACCATGTCATCAAGACGTTTTAAATTATCATTAGTTTGGTCACCCCAGGTGTTATCATTTTCACCTGTGGTCATCAAACGCAACTCGGCGTTAGACCATGTTGAAGCCATATGTTACTCCTTTATGCTATTCTTAAAATAGCTGTTCCTGCTGCTGCAGCAGGGAATTCAATTTTAAATGTACCGCCTGATACAGAATAATCTGCACCAAAATCAATAACCATCACTGCTGAATTACCATCGTTTGAATTGTAAATTAAACAACCACGTGTAGTAAATGTAGCAGAAGTCCATTCAGTATCTTGAAAATCAGTATAAGCTGTTGTGCTACTGGAAGTAGGATTTACATTTGTTAATGAATTTCCTCCCGACGAGTAACCACCCGAAGCACCTAATTCATCTGAACTACCTGTCATTTGAGAGTAGTTAGTTGTGGCTGCACCGAATGTTCCTGATATTGAAGCGTTGGCTTTAAACAGAGCACACTTAAAAGTGTCGGCTCCATTATTAAAGTCATGGTCTCCTTCAAGAAGTTCTACTTTGAAACTGGTACAAATTGCTGATGTTAAACCCATATTCTATCCTTTTGTTCCTATCTCACCTTTTACATTTTCGTCGCTTCTTACGCGACCTTGTTCAAAAGCTAAGAATGTCTGCAACGCTCTATCATAAAGACCTTGATATCTAGTTAAAATATCAGGAGGTGACTTCATAAATTGTGCTGCTTCAATCAAAGCTCCATATAATATTACATCAGGTGCATAGTCTCCAAGATATGAATTTGCATTTCCTGAACCTAGCCCTGTTGGCATTATAGTATAACCTATTTCGAGTGCAGTGTCAATGGTTGGTCTAGGAGAAAATATCCATTGCATTCCTCTGTCGGATGCTGAATAAGTTCCTTCGCCATAAGGGGCATAATAAAAAGGCCCACCACTTTCTGCTGTTGTAATAGTTTGTGTATATTCACGGACGAATGTATGGTCTTTTTCCATTAAAAATTCGCCTGTTTTTATTTTAATATACCTGGTGACATATAAATCTTGAGGCATATCATAGAATCCATTATTCGCCGATAATGTAATATCCGTTGTTTTACGATAGGCTGTGATATCAGCTTCTCGTACTAATCTCTGTTCTGCTAATTGTATACATAAATCTACTGGGGCTTTACCTGAACCTGTTGCTGTAGTAAATTCTGTACTATCATTTTCTGTCCAGTCTAAGATTGCTTGTTTTAATTGTACGTATGTTAAACCCATATTATTGACCCCATAAATCGTGACCCCAAGTGAAATTACCCCAACTTGGTGATGTTACGCCTATTGTACCTTGTACTGCTGTCATAGTCAAGGCTGTTGCATTAATACTTACAGTAACTAACTCATAAGCAGTTACCGTTCCTTGTTGTGCAGTTGCACTAAGACCCGTTACCGCTTCTATACCTGATATCTGTACTGTTCCTTGTTGAGCTGTAGCTGCTAGACCAGTTGGAACTTCAATTCCTTGAATTGTTACTGATGGTGAAGTAGGTAAAGCTTGTAATTCAAATCCTGTTGCATCTTCTGTTCCTGAAAGTTTTACAGTTCCTTGAGATGCTGTTAATCCAAATCCTGAAACTTTAGCTACGATACTAATTTTTACAGTACCTAACCAAGCTGTTACTTGGAAACCTGCTGCATCTTCAAATAATGAAATATGCGGTATGCCTACATTAGCTGCTGCTTGACCAGACCATTTTCCATAAAGTGGTCCCAGTCTTACATTTGTAGGAACTGAATCATCATCAGGACGTGGGTCGTATAAAACATTACCACCCGTTCCATCTGCTCGTAAATATTTTTGAGGGTCAAGTTGTGGTTGCTTTGCTTCCCACTCTTGTTTAGAAACTCGTGCACCCGTCCATTCAGTACGAGCGTCTTTGTATTTTATTTTCCAACCAGAACGGTCGCTGATTAGAACCGCATGTTTTCCTTTAGCGTATCGTGGCATGTAACCTACCTAATGTAACTAACTTGTGGCTGTACTACGAAACTTACTCTTTCTCTATCTTCTTCTTTTGCTAATTGCCAATCTCTCTCATACAAAGGAATGAGTGCAGCTAATCTGTCAGGAGCTTGCTTAACAGCAAGTTCTACAGACAAACCACTTACTAATGCTGGCAAATATCTTTTTGGAATTTCTGGGTTTTGACTATATGTTGTAGTTATATCTTGTGCATACATAATAGTCCATCCAACATATTGATAATATGTTTGATTAGGAACAGGCCATAAATACATTTTATGATTGCTTGTTCCTGATGAATCGAATTGTGTATTTCTTTCTAATGCAAATTGAACAGGTTTTCCTTTTGTCCATTTACTTGGAATAGCCATATAGTCATCAAGACTAATACGTTCCATTGCAATGTCTTCAGGTTCTCCTGCAGTTTGATTATTTCTTACTACACCATCTAAAACATCTGCATGTATAGATGAATTGAAAGTGATATAATCTTGGTCTTTAGTCATATTAGCAGTATGAAAGTTTAACTGAAATAAATGCACACCTTCATTTGCCCATTTTGTTAATAATAAATTTAAAGAACGTCTTGCTGTTTTTAAATCATATCCACTATCTGGACTTGCACCTATTCTTTCATACGCTTCTTGTATGATTTCGGCTGTATCTAAACTCCAATTCCATGTTCCTGAAGTAGCCATTTAAGTCCTCCTTACATTAGTGCGCGTGTTATAACAAATAACAATTGTCCTAAAACCATTACACCAATTGTATACATAATTTTATTAATACTATTTATTTTATCTTCAATATGCTTTAAATGATTATTTTGAATTATTGCTACACGTTCACTAAGTATTTTAATTTCGCTTTTTAACTCAGTAATCTCTAAATCATATTTAGATATTTCACTCTGAGCCATGTGTTAGTTCCAATAAACTGTTGCGCTTGCGCCTGAACCAGTTATATCTACAAAGATATTAGTCTCACAAACTTTTCCCATTGCTGGAACCGTAAAGCTTGTTGTGCCTTTAGCTGCTACAGATAAACCTAAAATAGCTGTACCTGTTGCACTTTGAGCATCATAAATATCTACTGTTGCATCTGCACTAGCACCTGCTTCCAATACTACAGCTAATAAACGTTGTCTATGTGCTGCACTTGTTTGGCCATCGGTAGTAGCATCAGCCGTAAGATATGTTGATTTGGCATCGCCTTGAAATGTCATGTTAACTCCTTTAAACGGGGAGACCGAAGCCTCCCCTTAATTGTTAAATTAGCTTAAGTTTCTATTTTGAATGTATTCAACAGTCAAAACACCTACACCATTGCCTCCCGCAACAGAGTCAACATAGACAGTAACATCAGATGTACCAATGTCCTTCCAAGATGCTTCTGTTCCAGTAGCTGCTGCAGTTACTCTATGATTTCCTAAAGCTGTAGCTGCGAGGCCATCGCAAAATAAATCAGGATCGGCAGATGTTCCAACATCAATTGTGTTAGTTCCACCATCCCAAGCAGTTTGTACCAAAACATACATGTTTGTGATTTGGCTGTTTGCTGGAATAATAATCGAAGTAGCTGTATTAGCTGCTAGTTCAGTAATTGCTGCTGATTGAGCGCATACTAATGTACCAACATTAGCTGATGCACCTTCTCTAATTGGTCCAGATTTTACTGGTCCCGAAAAAGTAGTTGTTCCCATAGTCTTACTCCTTTTGTTTGTTTCTGTCTGCTTTCGCAGTCTATGAGTTGTTTAAGTAGGGGCACCTTTTACAGTGCCCCCTTTAAGTCGTTAGACTTTAGCTTGGATTTGATCCAAATACTGCACGCCAGTCAGACCAACCGAAAGAATATCTTTCTCTTGATTTGTAGCGAACGTTACCTGTTTCAAAATCCCCTTCCATCGCAGTCGAAACTGGAGTTCTCATGAAGTGTTTCATCCCATTAGGACAATCTGTTCTTAAGAACCATCTCTTAGCTCCAGTAAATCTGTGATTTACGTAGTACCCACCAGGAATCATCCCTTTAGATACAATCGCATTCACATCATTATCTGCAGTCCCTACTCTGTATGGAGATGCCATTAATCTTTCCGCAACAAAAACTAATTGTCTTGGAATGTGCAGAGACTTAGCTTGTAAAGCCACTGGAATGCCTTTATCGTCAGTTAAGCCTGCTGTTTGAATTAATGCATCTTCCAGAGAAGTTTCTGAAAGCTCTGCATGTGTGCTGAAAGTGTTAGAACCATTAGTTCCGTATGCTTGTGGGTGAGCTGTAGAACAAAGTACTACACCGTCTCCACCTGTATAAGTAGCATTAAATGCTCTGTTATACACATTGGAACCTTTAGTTTGTTTAGCTGCGGCCATTGAACGGGCCAAAGCTTTAGTTAATCTAGTTGATAGCTTGTCATACAAATTATCTTCCATCGCTTCTTCCGTAATTGCGAAAGCCATAGCGACAGTTTCGTTTGTATATCTTGCTACCCAACCTTCACCAGTATCTTCATAAGACACAGGTGCGCCTTCAAATTTTACAGAAGCTTCTCCAAAACCTGGGAAAAGAACTTCTTCTTCGAAAGCTCTATTTGATTTTTCCTCATCGAATAGGACTGATGCTTCGTTTTCGTATCTATTATATTCAGAACCGAAAATCGCGTGCAAGCCAGGTACTAATTCTTTAAGGAGTTGTGCTCTTGATATAGCCATTGTTTAATCCTCTTTCTACGTTAGACCTGTATTACCTGCGGCATTGCCCCAAAGGTGAGTGTTTATTTTCACTAGAATGTCCATAGTTGTTCCAGCAGATGTATAACCAGCATCAGGTGCTTCCGCACTACCTAAAAATTGTAGTGGGAATCCTTGTGTGGTATTCTCTGTACTAGAATCAGCTACTAAGCCACTCTTGTGAGTTACTGCTGAACCCGTCGGAGATGCGACGATTTGTAAGTTGTTGCCAACCATAGCTGCTGTTAAAGCTGCTGTATCCTGGTCTGCCTGTATTTTAAAAATACAGTAAGGGTTGTCATAGACATAAGCCTTATATTGCTCTTTAGCAACTGTACCGTTAGGTATAGAACGTACAAATTTTACATCACCTGATGAGTTGTCAGTATACTCTGCTCCGAAAAAAGCTCCGATTACAGTTCCTGGGGAAGCCCCACCCATGTCAGTAACTAATAAACCATTAGTTAATGTGCATAAGTCACCTTCAAAATAAGCTGAAGGCGCAGTAGCTGCAATGCGATATCCGTTTCCGTCACAGAAATTATTAGCACGAATTGTGCCCCCGTCAGCATTTCTAACTGGGTCTAATCCATATCCTGCCATAATTTTCTCCTCATTGCAAGTTTGTTAATTTATACCAAAAATTATATTAGAACCAGTTTTAAAAACTATTCCTCAAATTTTGGTGATGATTTTCCTCCTCCTTTTGTTACGGAAGAAGTAGATTCATCGTGGGTTGGCATTGCTTGAGAACCTGCGTTTTGATATTCTTTCGAATACGCTTGTCCCATTCGCTCGCTTTGAGCATCGTAGTACGATTCTTTTTCTTTGACATAATCTTCTGTATGTTTCATCAGAATTAAGTCACCAGAACGAACCGTTCCTGCGTGTTTGCCAGTTGTCATTACGTCAGCATGATAATCATCCCCAAGTTCATCAGGTTTGACTGGTTCATAGCCTTCGCGTAGACGTTCGTGGACATTTGAATCATCAGGGTTATTCAATAATTCATGTCTAACCCAAATATATTCCATGCCCTCTTGCTTGTGTTCCTCTGGTACGTTTAACCGACTTGTTGGTTCCCAAGACTTCTTTTTTCGAGTTGTCGAAGCCCGACTTTTACGACTGGTTTTAGTTGCTTGTGTCATCTTAACCTCCCGCCTGTTGGCGCATTTTTTGGCGCGCATAATCTTGTAGACTTACTCCCAATCTATTTGCCATGTCAACTTCTGTCTTAGTTAACTTGACTTGGTTTTTGCCTAAAGTGGAGCGCGTTCCACTCATAACTGTAGGAATCTTTTTAGTCCTTTTAGTTTTGAATCGTTCAGGAAATTCTTCCCGCATCCTTGAATCAAGTTCATTATAATATTCATCAGGGTTATTGTTAGGCATAAGGCCTTCATCAATTAACTCTTTATGAATTACCATAGCGGCTTGAGTCATTATTCTGTCTTTCGTAGCAGTGCTGCCAAACCATTCATTTCTTTTCTGCCATTCCAAAGCCTTTCGGTCTGGTGCTGCTGAAGTTGAAACTTGTTTTGGTTTAGTTTTTAACTTTGCTTTACGATTTTCAGAATCGGATTCCGCTCTTATCTTATATTGTCGAGCTACTAAATTTTCTGCTTTTACAGAAGCCAAAGCATCTTGTGCTTTTATTTCAGCGTCTATATCTCCAGACTCTTTAGCAGTTTTCAGAGCGACAAGAGATTGTTTCTCCTGACTCTTCAATCTATCAATATATTGATTTATTGCATGTAATTCTGAATCTTTGGATTTAGATGTTAATTCATCTTTTTCTTGAACCCAAGCTTCCTCTTTTGAAGCAAGCTCTTTTATTTTGGATTCTAATTCCTTTTTCTCCTTGACAAGTTGCTTTATCCGTTTTTCGGCGCGCTTGCCAAATACCTTTTTATCCTTAGATTCTGTATCTTCAGATTTTTCTACTTCCTCTTCTTCTTCCGTTTTAGAAGTTTCTTCTTCAACTTCCTCAACATCTTCTTCAGGTTCTGTAGTTTCTTCCGCTACAACTGGAGCTTCGGTATCTTTAAGCTCTTCAGGTTTTGCCTCTTCAGCTTTACCTTCAGATTTTTCTTCTGGGATTTCTACAACTATCTCTTCATCAAGTTGTTCTTCTCCCGTTTTAGTTTCGTCTATCATTTAGACCTCCTCGGTTGCGAACCGCGTTTATCGCTGGTTATATAATATTACACTAAATCTAGTGTATATGCAAGTCTACTTAGCAGATATTTTATCAGGGTTAGGTATAACTGCCACTACTTCGTCATCATTTATGATAGCATACTCCTCTCCTTCAAACTTAACTTTAAGCCCTACATACTTTCCTGTTAAAACCCAATCTCCTATACTACACCATTTAGTAGAGGATTTCTCCATATCCTTATAACATTCGTCTCCCATATCTATAACTTGAGATACGACACAAGAAAACTTTGCAGCTTCCTTAGATTCGTCTGTTAGAATAATTCCTCCACTGGTTTTATTAGAAATTTCTCGAGCTTTAAGCAAAATCCTATACCCTGTGGGTATTGGTAGTTCACTTTTTCTTTTTGTCGTCATCGAATAATGTCTCCTGTTTATAAAGGTTTTTATACTCATCACGTACTCTAGCCTTCATATCTTCTAGAGTATGCGCAATTCCCAACATATATTTATATGCAGGAAAATCTTCTGCTCCTGTTCCAGCTATTTGGTCCTTATTAGCCGAAATAGCTTCTTCCAAAACTTTTAATAAATTATCTTTAAACGTCCTAGCGTCCATGGTCTCTCCTGTAAAAAGGGGGCACTTTTTAGATGCCCCCGTAGTTTTAGTTAATGTTTATTTGTCTAGCTTCTTTTCCTTCAGGAACAATCCTTTTAAGAAACACTCTTAATAAACCGTCTTTCAACTCAGCTTCTTTTACCTCCACATCATCTGCTATAGTAAAAGTTCTAGAGAAGTGTCTTTTCGCTATACCTTTATGAAGTATACCGTCTTTACCTTCTGAAGACTTTTCATCTTTAACAGACTTTATAGTCAATAGACCTTCTGCGAAATCCACACGAATATCTTTTTTGTTATAGCCAGCCAATGCAACTTCTATATTATATTGCTCTGGTCCAGTTTTAACGATATTGTATGGTGGGTAATTTCCAGCAGTGATGTATACATCGTCATCAAACATTCTTTCAAAGTGAGTGAAGACATCATCAAATCCTATTGAGATAGGTCTTAGCTGATTAAAAATAGATAATGCTTTATTCATATTAACCTCCTTGTTAAAGCAAGATTTATTTGACTCCTTACGGCAGTCTTAAAGAATATACTATATCATATCCTTTAATTTAATGCAAGGCTGTTATATCCAGCCTATCCATTTGCAAAGCATAAATATTACTACTACAGCTCCAACCACCATAATAGTTTTCTTTTTCTTTGAACTTTCTTTCCAAAAATCTAGCATATATTCCTCCTAGTATTTTATTTTTTTCTTTGACTTAGATTTAGATGACTTCTTAACTTTATTACTTTTTACAGCTTTAGGTTTAGTAGCCATTCCTTTCCTCATCTTCATAGCATTAGCAACCATTTAATCCTCCTAGTTCCTTCCGCGCTCAACGCCTTTTATGCTCCCTTTATTACGAGAAGCATAAAATACCTTTTTGCCTTTTTTAGTTCCATATTTCTTTTTCATAGAACCCATAATCTTTTTTCCTTTTTTAGTTAATGGCACTACTTCATCCTTGTTGCATAAATCATTTTCTCTGCATCTTTCATTACATCATTAGTTGCTTTGACTGCAAGTTCTGCTTCTTTTAGTTTTCTATCTTCATCTTTGTTTTCATCATCAACAATTAATTTAGATTCTTCTAAATCCATTTTATCTTTATGCATCTTCATTATATCAAGTTGTTTCTTAGCACGCAATGCTAAATCTTGTTTTTGTATTTCAACTTGTTCTTGTTGTGGGTCTTCTGTTTGACCAGCCATTATTTTAGCTTTTTCTTCGTCAAGTTTCAAGACCTTATCTGCAGCATTAGCTGCCATCAATGCAATTTGATTTTGCATTTCCATTGGCATTTGTTGTTGCTGTTCAGGACTAGACATAATCATTTGTTGCGCTTGTGGGTCTTGAACCATTTGTGCCATCTCTTGTTGATACTTCATCGCCAAGTGTTCTTGTATATGTGATATTAAAAGTTGCTGTATAGAAGGACTCTGGTATGCAGGGTCTTCCATAAATTTACCATGAACAATTATATGTGCATCATGATTTTGTTGTGGCTGTGCTTGTAAAGGTGCCCCTCTTAGAGAAGCCATATTTTCTAAAATAGGGTCAGCACTAAACGGTTGTTGTTGTTGTTTTAAATAACGTGATGGTTCCTCTACGCCCATCGCAGCAAACAGTTCCATTCCAATCTGCTCCATATTATAAGCAGTAGGGTTCTGTTGCGCGATGGACATAATAGCATTAATCTTTGCTATCCTATGTGCTTCTGTTGGCATATTAGGGTCGGATACAGGTATGACATCAATACTCTTTAAATTGAAATCTTGCCTGAATACTTGCTGTGCGCCACCTGCGACTTCATAGGGATACAAGTCTGGTAAGTACTCACTATCAATACGAGTAAGTACACGCAGGTCTTTAGTCTGTGCTGAATGTAGACGCTTATGCACAGCGTTGAACAGTTTTGAAGACTGCTCAAGTAGAGCCATCGTTGTACCGACTGGCCCATAGTTTGTTGCCTGGTCTACTACATTATCTGTAGCATCGGCAAATTGAGATGCGAGTTTAGAGGCGTAATCCATTAAGTTAAATAATGTAGCTGATGGTTCCTTGAAAGGAAGAATCTGTAATGATTTATTTAAATCACCAGCTGGCGCATTAACTTCTCTAAATTCTCCTGGAGCAATTGGCTCGTCAGGTGCAAGGACACGGAGGCCGTGAGCCTTGAAACCACCTGGCAAGTTCGCAAAGGTTCCTGCGTCTAATAATTGACGCATGGAAGATGTAGCTGTTTTTGTTAATCCACCGATTAAGTGTATGTAACCATAACCATAAAATCCTAAACCAGGAATCATAGTGTAATGTGTGAAGAACATTTTCTTTTTCTTCATTGGGTCTTCTTGGTCCCAATTTCTTCTTATGCATAAAACCTTTTGTCCATCTTCTGTCATATGAACTATGTATGGAAGTTTTATTTCATCTTGGTCTTCAAATCCTGGTAAATTTATATTGGTATGAATTTCTAAAATACTTACGTATTCATCATTATCTGAAGGTTTGGTAACACCAACAATTTCATTTTCTAATTCTTGGGCACCTGATTCATCTAAATTATAATCTGTATCAATATCAATATCTTTAAACATTCCTATCAATTGCATTTTTTTAATTTCATTTTTTGATAGTAAATATTTATGTGTATAACGTTCTGCTGTTTCTAAATTGCTAGCATAGTAGTCTACAAAAAAATCTTGAGCTTTAATAAATTCTGTGTAAGGTCTTTGTAATGAAGGGTCCCAAAAAGTTTTCTTAAATCCTGTTCCATATAAAGCTACATGAAATAATAATTTATCTAACTCGGGACCATACTCAGCCATTTGAGTTTGTGTTTGCCAATTTAAAAATTGTCTAACTCTATTTGCTTGTTCTAATTTTTGTTGGGTCTGCACGCCCATAATTCTGGTGCGCACAGGACCCTCGGTAGGAAACAACTCTTTATAAGCTTTCGCTTGAAACTTTACTACTGCTTGTGCAAGTACTGGATGTGTGACTCCTGCTGACCCAGGGAATGAACCCGCTGAATCGTCATATTGTAATCCTAATAATTTAATTCCATCTTCTGCAATTTCATCATACTCTTGTCTGGAATCTTTATCTCTTTCAAAACCTTCTTGTAATTCATTTGCAACTTTTTGAATATCTTCTTCAGGCATAAACTCTGCAAGATTTGCATCGAACGCTGAAGAGTCTGGTCCTTCTTCTTCAAGAAGACCCATTGCTTCCGCTTCATCTAATTGTTGCTGGTCTGTAAGTGTAACTTCAGCTCCGCCATCAGGCGTACCTGTTACATCTGTTTCATTTGGTATTGGAACTTGAGGTGCAAGCTCCTCTTCCATATCTATTTTCTTTTCAATCGCCATGTATCCCCTTAACTATAATAACGTCTACTTTCTCTATTATAAATGTCTTTCTCCCTCTTGTCAAGCCATGTGTCAGTACTATGAGAAACATATCCACCATTACGCATCCATATTAATGCTTGTGAAAGTGTATCCATATAGTCATCATGACTACCTGTAGGGAATGTTCTAGACTCATCTATGACATCCATTGCCCAATCTTTCTTAAAAGGGGCATATATTCTTTTATTATGAAATAATGAAGTTATCGCATAAGCTCTAGCTACTTTATCTCTATCAGGTTGGAACTCAAATATAGGTAATCCTGTCATTCGAAGGTCTTGTATCAAAGATTGACCTGAAGCTTTCTTCTCAATCAAAACTGAATCAGGTTTATGCTGTTCATATTTCTTTACTGCCTTCTCTCTTAGTGTAGGATAGTCCCAACGTCCACGTTCTGCCCCTAATAACACTAGATTAGGTATATCAAACCCTGATTTGAACACACCCCATGTAGTAACTGCAGAATAATCCGCAGATGTCTTAGTTGAAAACGCTGTATCCCAAGATTGTATGATATATTCACAGTCAGGTGGGTCAGGATTGTCCCAATTCTGCCACCAATCTAACTTTATTATGTTTCCTTCCTCATTTGTAGGAGATTGACCGTACAATGCATCGAATTTAAAGGAAGGTGTGTTGTTTTTTGTACGAATTATCTCTTCTGTTGTCCAACAAAAGCCATCATCATGGTCAGATGCAGGCCAAAAGGAGTTTCCTAGCTTTAATTGAGGATATTTATCCGATAAATACCCCTGATTACGCAAATCTTTCCTGGCTTTCTGTAATTTTTCTAGAGATTCTGTAGTATTTAGTGCAGGAATACGCACAACTTCCCACTCATCAGCCATTGGACTGTCATCTTCTAAAGATAATAAGTGACCAGCCAGGTCATTCTCATGCCATCTGGTCATAACCAATACGACTTTACCACCAGGCATCAATCTTGTACGCAATCCAGAAGAATACCACTCATTTAAGCTGTCTCTTCTTGATTTCGAATAAGCATCTTGCTCTGATATAGGGTCATCAATGATAGCAAGGTGGGCACCAAAGCCCGCAATTCCTGAACCTGAACCTGCTGCCAAGAAAGAACCTGCTTCTTTACTCTTATGTTGTAATCCCCAGCTATTAGCTGCACGATTATCTTTACGAATATTTATTTGTGGAAAGATATGTTTGTATTGTTCCGTATTAATGATATCACGAATCGCTCTACCAAATCTTGTAGCTAAATCATCACTATGTGATACAGCTATTTCTTGCCAATAAGGATTACGCCCAAGCGCCCAGGCTGGAAAATATGTAGATGTGATTAATGATTTACTAGAACGAGGTGCTACAAAGACCATAAGCCTATCAACATCTCCCGATTCAATTCTCATAAGCTGGTCACATAATAATCTATGATGTGGGCCTACACTGAATGAAGGATTCATTAACATAATAAATGCTAACAAATCTTTACGGGATTGTCTTATTGCAAGTCTTGTGGCAGCGTCCCTATCCTTTAATGTGACAGACATACATTGTATCTCCCCAAACAATTAGTTGCTGATAAATATCCTCAACATCTTTGCTCGGGTCATATAAATCTAGTCTTGGATGTAATACCATACTAATATCTCCTGTTAATTTAATCCTTACCACCTAAACCTATTTTAAAACCTACCTCAAATTTTTTCTTGAAAGGGTCTACATCTGCATAGAATCCTTTTTCTTTTAACTTTTTAGTTGTATCTAAAATTGTTGTGCCCCCTGGTGCTAGTTCCACCCAACTTTCTAATTTATCTTCAGCTTTTTTTATTGTATCTTTAACGATAGGTTTTTGCAATCCTTTATTAATTATAGCTGCAGCACCAAGAGTAGTTAAATCTGTTATAGCATCTTTTGGATTATCATATTCTTTTCTTTGATTACTCATTATCTACTTTTTGCTACAGATTCTTTCTTTTTCTTTGTTTTCTGTCCAGATAAAACTCTAGATATATTTGCTTTACTATCTGAATCTACATCTTTTATACCAGTTTCTTCAATATAAATATCTGCATCAGACCCTTTATGTCTTCCTGATGTGAATAGTTCTTCAGGTTGTTGAGCCATTTTCTTACGAAGTTTATTTTTCTTTTTACCTTCAGCACCTCTGTCAAATTTACCTTCACGTTCTTGTTTCTTTACATCTTTTAAAACTTTTCCAAAAGAAAAAGAACCACCACTAGTACGTTTTATATCTTTTTTTAATTTCTCTATTTCTATTTGATATTGATTACGATTACCTTTTCCTTTTTGAGAAACAAGTTTATCTTTTTTTGCCAATAATTTTTTTAAAGCTTTTACAGAGTCTTTATAAGGATTTAATGTTACTTCTACCATTAAGACCTCTTATTTCTTACTAGCTTTTTTAATCTTCTTAGCCATTTTCTTTTTGGCTTTTTTATCTTTAGCTTTAACTTTTTTTAAAGCTGCGGGTTTATTTTTAAACCATACCATAATTATCTCCTTAATCTTTTTTAGCATTCTCACCAGGATGCGTATATCCTAGAGGAAGGTTCTTTGTATAAACACCTGCATTTGGTCCATCGTACTCTTCTGCTGTTTCCGTCCAAGTAAAAGTATTATTCTTTCCTTGTTTTACTTTAGCAGTATACTTAGTCTGTTTGTATGGGCCGTCTACAGGTTGTGTATTTTTTACAATCTTGATAGCCATTAGTGTATACTCTCTTTCTTAATTATTTTTAAATGTGGTGTGGCGATTTTCTTTAATCTCTCCACATCACGTGCAATATCTTCTTCAGAATTTCCTGTAGCGAAAGCATTCTTCACTTCCATTTCGGTTAAATTCTTATCAGTCCACATCGCTTGATGCTTTCCGAGTAATTCTAGGGAGCGGATAGCCGCTTGATAATCGCCCTCCTGCTCAGTTTTCTCGGCGATACGTACTAGGCGGCGTAATATATCATCCGCTTCAATTTTAGTACGCTTTGTTTGGTCGGCTTTGAGCTCTGAGATTCTCTCAGCCACGGCAGGATTCCGTATGATTTGCCAAGCATTCTTCTTTGCATGTTGTTCTCCGTATCCAGCACGTATGGCGGCGCGCACTGCGTTCAAGTCCTTGATGAACTCTAAGCAGAATTGCTCTTGCTGTGCTGTTATTTTATCGCCTTTTGCCATAAATAAGATTATATCGTAAAAGGCATTGCAATACAAGTCCAGTTAAGATATAATATTAACTGCATAGCCCCGCGCTATGCGTCTCCTGTAAGAGGGGGAGGGAATGAATCGAAAGTTTCATTTACACTGAAGGCACACATCACACACATACATACCACCTAATGTGCTCGCCTCCCCCCTACTTTAAATCCAGTTCAAAATGATAGCAAACCAAAGGGGGCACGCCTGGAATTTATCACTAGGTCTAAATTTTTGCTAAAATTTTTTCTACTGTATATGTGTGTAGTATCAGACGGGTTTTTTTCCTCCCCCCTACCTCGCCCCTTGACCGCCCCCCACCCCCCTCAACCCTTTGTTTCTGTTCAAATATTGAACAAGGTGTTATTAGAACAAAGCTAGAACATATCTAGCCCAAACCTTCCCCCAAAAAGCGTTCAATTATTGAACATACCTTCCCCTAAACCTAGTTATACCTGTTCAAAATTGGGGCAATACTGACACATAAATAGTTAGTGTGTCAGTTATGTGTCAGTTATGTGTAAGAAAGTTATCCACACCCTGTGGATAAATAGTTGTTGACATTGATTTTGAAATGACTATAATAGGGGTATAATTTTAAACAGGTGGTAGTGTATGAAAAAATCTACATCTACTTTTAGAGTTTGTGAAAATAGATTAACCCCTATTCAATGGGATAGCCAGTTGTTCTTTAATGGGCAATGGACTACCCCGCCAAAGAAAAAACAGGTTAAGGTCTATTCAACAAAGTCTTTAGGTAAGATTGAAAATTTTGAAATATATGATAACCAATACAATGCTAAAACAAAAAAGCTATGGGAAAAAATAGCAGTAGATTTAGCTACTAATATGAGAACCTTAAAAAGTTTGAATGAATGGGAGAAAATGTTAGTAAGGAAATTTGGTAAAATCATAATTAATAAATAACCAATATGTAGGGGGTAATGATACCCCCTATTTTTTTAACCTTTGAAAACAGGAGCATTGAAAATGTCTTTTAAAAATCAATATAAAAAGAAGTTTAATAAGACTTTCAATAACTTTAACCCGATATTTAATAGCCAAGAATATTTGGAATTAAAGTTAGACTTGGAACGAAAAATACCCTATGAATTATCTATGTTAGATGATAGTTTTGATGAAGTAAGCATAGATGAACAAAGACAAATTAATAAAGAATTGTTAAAAGATTGGTGGGATAGGGATAAAATTTAATGAGTAATTCTATCATTATTGTAGCTATTGCCATTTACATATTATCTACTATTTTATGGCAATCATATTAATTTGCAGGTTGGCACACTTGTAATAATTCTATAGAAGTCCTGCAAATATCAAACTTATCCACAGCTATTTAGTTAGGTTGTGGATAAGTCTATTGACAATTTTTAAGTAATGCTTATTATTAAGCATTATTTAAACATTGAAAAATGTTTATCTTTGTATTTGCGTGGTTGTAAATGCAATGAAAATGGGGTGGTGTTAAATCCTAAAATTAAACTTAAAAAAGTAAATGGAAAACTGGTCAATGAATAATCCAAATATTTACTACTGGGAATTACTTTGCTTTTTTGTATAGTAAGTTTACAAATTGGATTTACCCATAACCCATTAGTCTAAAAACAGGAGTATTGAAAATGACTAGAAATTTAATTAATCCAGAAGGAAGTCTATTAGAATTATTGAGAACTCGCTATGGTTTTAATAATAATGGTATAAAAAGGATATTAAAAGAAAACTTATACCCTATTACAGATGTTTCCGCTAATGAGGTTGAGGAATTAGTCAATTCATTAATTGACTGGGCTAACTGCTGTGAAAATACTGAATTAGCTACTAAAATTAAACATATGGCTACTGCGATAAAACAAAATGAAGACATATCTAATTGTAATGATTGTAATACTTCAGAATATTATGAAAGTTTACATAGTTGTTATGAGGGTGACCGCTATGTTTGTGATAGTTGTATAGATAATTATAGATGGTCTGATTATAGAGATACCTATGTAGCCGAAGACGATTATGAAGACGAACCAGATGAAGACCAAGAACAATATGAAGGTGTCTATGATTATTCTCATAGAGTTGAAGACGATTTAGGGATGTTAGCAATGCCCTATGAAAAACTTAATAAAGATACTATCTTTTATGGTGTAGAATTAGAAGTAGAACGAAGAAATAATTGTCCTTATGAAATAACAAGTCGTATTAATGAGGAAGTATTATCTGGTTTTGCTCAATGTAAATCTGATGGCTCATTAGATAATGGTTTTGAAATAACTACTACACCCGCTACATTCTTAAAACAGAAACAACAATGGGAAAGATTTTTTAAAGACAAAGAATGTATGGAAAGTTTAAAAGGTTGGAATACAGACACCGCAGGACTTCATATACATATAAGTCGTTCTGCTTTAAGACTAACTGACATAGGAAAGCTATTAGTATTCATAAATGATGATGATAATACTGAATTTATTAAACAGGTAGCTGGTCGAAGTTCAGAACAATGGGCAAAAAGAACACCTAAAAAGATTACAGATTCATTAAGGTCTAGTGAGAAATATGAATCTGTGAATATGGCTCATAGCAAAACAATAGAATTGAGAATATTTAAAAGTAATATATCTCGCAATGGATTTTATAGGGTATTAGAATTTACTGATTCGCTTGTATATTTTGTTAAAAATTATGCAAGTTTAACAGGACTTTCATTACACTATAAATCATATCTTAAATACATCTCTAATCCTGCGATTAGGGGGCAATATCCAAACTTAACTGCTTGGTTAATTCGCAAAGGGTATTTAAGTGGCAGACCTTCTCGCCAAGTGAGTTGGCAAGGAGAACAAATAGACACAGCTACTAACTGAAAGGAGTAATTATGTGTTTAATAATAAAGACTGACAACCCAGATAAGTTAAGTTTAAATCTTTTAAATACAGCTTATGAAAATAATTCTGATGGCTTTGGAATTATGTTTTGCAATAAAGGTAAATTGCATACACATAAGATTGTTCCAAAAACTTTCAAAGATGTGGAAAGATTATGGAAAAAATATAAAGATTTAGAAACACCTATGGGATTGCATTTTAGATTTAATACGAATGGGGATACGACACGCAGTCTATCACACCCATTTCAAATTTTATCTAAAGCAAAGGGTGATGATAGGGATTTATGGGTTATGCACAATGGACCTCAACTTCCTACACCTATGATTGATGAGAATAAATCTGATACACACCAGTTTGTTAAGTGGGTATTAAGACCTCAACTATCTGCTAATCCTAAACTATTATACAATGCGGAATGGCAGGATATGGTAGAAGAATGTATAGGTAGTGATAAACTTTTATTTCTTGATGGAAAAACAAAGGAGTTTTCCATATACAATCAAGAAAACGGAAAGGAAATAGATAACATAGGTTGGTTGTCTAATACTTATTCCATACAGCCAACTACTTATAGTGCTAGAGATTATTCCTATGACTTTGATAGTGATAAAATGGAATGGAAAAATGATAAGTGGTGGGATGATGACAACTACCATTATTCTGGTCTATCTCGTAATGATATATACAATAGTCGTTCATCAATTCATAATTCTAATGACTATACTTCTCAAACTTGGTATGGAAATGATAATGAGAAAAAGAAAATTGTATACACTCCAACTGCTAAAGCTAGAGCAGAAGGCAGTTCAGAAATTACAGTTTATCCTAAAGATGAACCTCAAATGTGGAATGGAAAGGATATACAATGGGAGGACATTATGACCTTGCGTTATGAGGAACTCGTTGAGTTGTGTGAAGACAACCCAAAAGGGATTGCCAAATACATAAGCGAATTAATAACAGGAGATACTTACTATGGCTACGATTAAAAAAACAAAGAAGAAATTAAGACACATTACTTCTTTAATGCCTGTATATAATTGGAAGGTAGGAAAACAATATCTATTTAGAATACCTTATACTTATAGGGATAGAAATACTTTTTCTGCTGCCAATAGTCAAATACAAATAAGAACTCACCTTTATAAACAACCTCATAAAAAAGTATGGGCAAATTTAAAAGGGAATGAGTTTTCTTATCTCCCTAAAGAAATATTATTAAGTAATGTGGTTTTTGGTTATACTCTTGTTGATAATCCAGAACTTGTAATATGGGTAGAAGGAAATAAATTTCATCAGATAGGTTCTCATATATTAGGAAGTCTAATGGTAAAAGGTATAGCTTGTGAGCCACAGACTTTAAGAAAAGATTATAATCCTTACGAAGAATATCGTAAGTTTACTTTAGATAAGTTAAGGCACAATAGGTCAATACAAATTTCTTTACATAGAATAGTTGATGAATATAAAAGGACAGCTAGTTATTACCCAGAAATTTATACAAACAAGTGGAAGGAAATACAAAGTGTGCAAATAAATATGTGGGATAAATTCATAGATACTTGGACAAGAGATTGGATGGCAAGTTTTATTGATTACACTACTTCTTTCCCTACCTTTAGAATACCTTATCCAATCCACGCATTAAGATTTAAAACTATAATAGAAAAAGAACAAGGAGCAATGATGGGAATAATAATTGATAATAAGATTCCTTTCCGTTGGTCAATAAAAGAATTATTTCATAACGGCAAAAATAAATTTCAGATGACCAACTGGGTAAGCCGAATGATAAAAGACTTGGCTAAAAATGTAGATGATTCTTATCAAGATTCTGGATGGGAATCTAGAGAAACTGAAATAGCATTGAGAGAAGTATACAATTCAATGATAAAATCAGATATGCCTTATTATCCAGATTCATTTTAATAGTTCGAATGGTGTCGTATGGATACCGACAAATCCCGAAGGCGACACCATCTAGATAAGGGGGGCAATGAGTATACTAGTAGCTTGATTGCCCTTCCGTCTACTATATATAGTATAATATAATATATTAAAAATCGTATGTATATAAGGATAAATGGCAGATATACAGGGGTGCTTTCCGCAAAGCATACACCTTCGGTATCTTTCGAATACTATTCGACACCATACGATACGATTTACCTTGACAAATTTCCTATCTGTGATAGGATAAGAGTTGTTTAGTGCGTAGGTGCTTGGGAAAGATTAAGTTCTACTGCCTTTATAGGTGGCATAACCAAAATCCAGACTGACTAAACAATGGCTTGGGTAGTGCCACAAACTACCCATTAACTTTAAACAACAGGAGTGTGTGATGATAACATTTATAATTGGACTAACTATAGGTATAGCATTAGGTTATATCGGATATGCTACTTGGCTATGGATTGAAGGTGGCTCAAGAGGATTCATAAGATGAGTAATGCGACTATCTTATACTCACCAGAACAACTGCAACTGATATGTTTCTTTGTTGGATTGGTCATAGTTTATTGGGTAGTCAGATAAGAGAGGAGATATGATATTAAGTAAACACTTACCAGAAAATGCAGAATACATAAGATACATTCATCCTATCTATGAACACGACGATGAAGACAATTCTTATTGTGTGAATGAAGATAATTGCACAGATGTATGGTATGATTGTATACAGAAAGTTAACAACACTAAAGTTCCTGTCTATTACCGCAGAAGAACATCAGAATTTGCTAGAAATGATGTGACAGATGCACAATATAGGGTAAGAGATAGTAATAAATGGAGGAAAGATTTTACTGATTGCATTTTAGTTAGAGTAAAGAAGATAGGCAGGAGAGTTTTGTTTACTTATGAACCCGCTTACACCTATAAATTGTGGGTAAAAGATAGAGTTGCAAAAGCATTATATAATAAACTTTCTGATAGCCAATTAAATAAAAGAGAAATTTCGCAAGAGAAAAGAAAAAGAAATAAAAGAACAAAACATAGAGAAATGTTGGAACTTACTTCTTTATCACGAAGAAGAAGAAATGGTGGACTTGCCTTGAGCGACACGCATATAGATGAATTACTTCAATTCTGCCAACCAACCGAAGAACTAACGGACAATGACTTTGACATAATAGAAGGTGAAGTAGCACAAGAAGATGACAGAATGAGACAAGCATATGAAGAACAAATGGCACAAATGATTAACCTACGAGAGCTACAGATTAGAAGGGATGAAAATGAATAGAGATTTAAAATGTATCAAACATACGGATGAAGAATGGAGAAAACTTCGTAGAAAAATGTTCAGAGATTGTCCAATAAATTCTATAGAAGAATTTATAGAAAAATACAAGGACTTACACTCAGACCCAGAGGAGTTTTATCATCAATGGGCAAGTAGATATTTTGGAATGGAGGATAAGAGAACAAGATGATTAATTTCATAATGGAGTATGCTTTCTTGTTGGGTTTATTAGGTGTGTTTATTCTTGGTATGCTCATCAATGAATTGTTGTATCAAATTAAACAAAGAAATAATAAAAAGAATTAATAGCTAGAAAGGAGAAAACATATGGCTAATAATAAAGAGGCTGGTGTAAAAAAATATCAGTTAGATAAACTAAAAGTGGTAAAAGTTACTTGGCTCGACGCAATGTCGGATGATAACACTTGGCAAGACTTGAAAGAGTTAGAGAAACAATCACTTAAATCCGTCCATTGTGTCGGTTGGATTTTGAAAGAAGATAAGAAGAATATTATTTTAATATCTTCATTAGATGAGGACGCACAAACAGGGGGTGGCGGAACAGTTATTCCTAAGTCTTGTGTTAAAGAGATTGTCCAACTGAAAGAGGGCAGAAACGGAGAGGTATATGATGAGCCAACAAAACATTAATAAAACATTATTGTTTGTTTATGGCACATTAAAGAATGGGAAAAGATTGCATAGTGTATTAGGTCAATCGTGTGAATACGTAGGAGAATTTACCACACGATATAACAATTATGACTTGGTGAATTTTGCTGACAGCTTTCCTATTATGTGCTTCAAAGAGAATGGCTATAAGATTAAAGGTGAATTGTATGATGTCACTCCCGATACTGTAGACCGAGTAAATAGTATTGAAGGAGGGGCAGGATATGTTCCCTTTATAATAGAAGTTAGTAATTTTAATGGAAAAAAATCACATAACTTTAAAGCATTAACCTTTATGTATCCTCGCTGTCAATTCAATGCTGACTCTGACTTTAGTGGATACATAATAGAAGATGAGAAAGGAATAAAAGAATGGAAATAATAGCAAGACTTATGGTTTTATTTGCCTTGACTTGTTTACCTATTGGTATTACGATAGGTTTTCTTACTGATGATAAATATAATAATCCGATTGTATTTATTGTCTTATTAATATTTGCATACGTAGGAGCGATGATATGGGTAAAAAGCAGAAGAAAAAAATAGAAGAAATAAAACTTAAAGATGCAATAGTATCTGAGGTTATGGAAGATGAAACTGAAATTGAAGGTGACCATACAATAGATGGGTATCGTTTCCATAACAAACAACATTATAAATACTTCAATGATGATTTAAGTTTAGATGATAATGATTATGAAGTAGAACAGGAGAGATATGGCTTTCAATCCGATGACATACAATCTGTTGCAGTCGACAGATATATCAAACGCATTGGAAAAAATCGTAGAACACCTCGATAATAGTGACAGCGATAATCCAAAGGTTTGGATAAAAGATAATAAACCTTTTGCTTTGCGTATGCGTATGCACAAATACATCAAAGCATTTAAAACTCAAATGAAAAAAGTTGAAGGGGTAGATGAAAATAAATATGACCATTTACTTTTGACTAGTAATAATGACGGAGTTATGGTATCATCTGGGTTAGAAAATAAACCTTTAACTTTAACTGATGAGAAAGGAGAAGAACTATGAAAGATAATAAAAAAATACCAGACGACAAAATGTTCTTTGAATGCATAGCAGATATGCGTGAGACTCTAGATGAGATGGGAGATAAGTATCCTATTGAAATAGTTAACGGAGCTTTAATTGAATTAGGGTTGCGTATGGCTATGATACAGGGGGGCAGTTACCATACCATCAAAGTTTTCGCAGGAGTTATGCACAACATAGCAACATTCGGTCAGCTTATTGAAAAAGATTTACAAGAGTTAGTAAGGCAAGGCGAAGAGCCTAATCCTTTTGATGATTGGAAATATACAACAACAAAAAGAACTTTGCATTAACGATTTTTGTTGACAAAAGTTATTAGCTGTAGTAAGATAGCTTTTTAACTTGGAGTGTGTGATGAGACAAAAATTATTGAGATTTATTTATCGTTGTTCGAGCGACCTTAACGTATGGGCGTGGCATCAACTGAATAGATTCAATCGTTATCGTAAGTATCATCCTAATAAAAAATATATGAGGAGAAAACCAGACAATGAAGAAGTTTGATGTGACTACCTCTCATTGTTTTACGGAACATTGGGAAGTCGTGGCTAAGAATAAAGAAGAAGCCGCGAAAAAAGTAATGGAAGGTGATTTGAAATTTGATAAACCTTCAAGAACATACGTGTCAAATAAGTTGACACGAACTTTAATAACAATTCCAGACGCAAAAGTTTTATCCATAGAACCTATTGCTTCCGAAGGGCAAGAAGATAATTGGGATACAATTAGCTATGGTGGAACGGACCCAGATTAATGGTAGAGTTTATGCAAGAGTGGTCAGGAATTATGTTGGGCATAGCTATAATAGTTATGGTCATAATGGTATGGAGGTATGGATAATGCCAAAGAAAAAAGAAAAAGATTCTGTTGAGGTAGAAGAATTAGTTATCCCAACAGAGCTGTTAGAAAAAGAACCTACTGAATTATCTGCTGATGAGAAAGGTATTCAAACAATTATTGAGTATCTAAAAAAGACCAGAGAAAATATAAGAGCGGCAGAAAAAGCAGGCAAAAGAATAACAAGTAAATCAGCGAGGGTTAAACCTCCTGAGAAAGCAGGAGATAACATATTGGATGTGTTAGTTGATAATGTCTGATGAAAAAGATGAAGATGTTTATATCGGTTCTTACCACCCTCGTCCTAAAGAAGCTCCGAAAGTTTGGAGGATGGCGAAGATGAAAGAGTTGAGAAAGACAGTAAAGGAGAAAAAAGAACAGCGAAAAAGAGAATGGAAGTTGATGGTGTATTACACCAAGCTGTTTATGTATTTAGCATTAGGCTTGATTGCAATAAGTGTAATTACTATTGTGTTTTTAATTTAAAATAAAGGAGTGTGTGGTGGAAGTAATAAAATTAAAAAAATATGTTTACAAAGATGACAAGACAAGACCCAGACAAATAGTATGGGATACCTCTAGTCTTTCTACTTTTTCTGCGTGTCCTAGATTGTATAGATTAACTAATCTATTAGGGTATAAGATGAAAAGGTATGCTGCCGTTACAGGATTTGGTTCAGCGGTGCACGACGGATTTGAAATACTAGATAGATGTAAATTCGAAAACAAAACAAAAGAAGAAGCGGTCACTGAAGCTGTGACTTTTATTATAAAAGAATACGGAGAAGATTTAAACAAGTCCGAAGATAAAGCAAGAGGACTAGAAGCTACAATGAGAGCAATCGTGTGGCGAGCAGAAGAATATTGGGAAGACACTATAAAGATAGCAACCATGCCAAATGGTGCCCCCTGTCTAGAGAAAAGATTCGAAGTTCCATTCGGAACTTTAGGGCATAGATTGTCTGGAAGAATAGATAAGATAGTAGAATTAGATAATCGTTTATATCTGTGTGATACAAAGACAACAAAGGCTTCGCTATCAGATTTATATTTTAGAAACTTCCAACCTAACAATCAAATCTATGCGTATATATGGGCGGCAAGAAATATATTGGGTCTAGATATAGCAGGATTTATTGTTGATGCAGTTCAGACAGGGGTGCATTTTTGTAGGTTTAATCGTAGCATATTTAATGTATCACAACCAAGCATTGATGAGTGGTATCAAGACGCAATGTATACCATAGGTTTAGCTGATGCTTATAGTGAGAATGAATATTATCCTGCGAACTTTACTTCGTGTGGTAATTATGGTGGGTGTAAGTTCAGAGAGGTTTGTGCTGAACAACCAGACCATCGCCAAATTATTTTAGAAGAAGACTTCGACCAAGAATTACATAAGGATTTAGTAATTGATAATGTTATTAGAGCTGAAGATATTTTTAAAAGAAAGGAGACTTAAATGAAATTAATTTTAGGTAGTAGATTATATGCTAAATACATAGAATTTTCTAGTGTTGAGAAAATTTTAACGTGGGTATGCGTGGGATATTTACTATGTTGGATTGTTAATACGGTGATTCTGTGAAAGATTGGATTCATTTTGTGACAATTCTAGGAACTGTTATCATAGTGTTGATTATGATTTCTAGTTTATATGGGTGCACATCTTTTAATATTATAAAAGAAACGGCTAAGGTTGTAGATATTATTACACCAGATAAGAAAGAAGATACAAAGGAGATAAAGACTACTGACTTAGACCCATTGCCATTGACTCCCGAACAACAATACAAGGAGAAGATGGAACAACAAAGAGAATTTATTTGCACAAAGATTGCATGCGCTGATGAGGTAGAGGAATGGAAAGACTAACAAAGGAAGAAGAAAAATTATTGATTAAAGCAGTTACATTTTTTGTTGATTATAAATTTGAAATACCTCGAAGTTCTCTTAGAAGTTATGTTGAGCTTACGCAAAAGGAAGATGAGTATGAAGACTATTATAATTTGTGTAAAAAATTAGGGGGCAAACCACGATGGTAAAGTATTTATTCTGGGCGCTTATAATAATAACTATATTTATTGTGATGGAAATGATGGCATCAATGTTTGTGTTTATATAATGAAAAAATTATTAGATTTATTTTATGCTTTGTGTGAGCATTGTGGTTCAAAGGTTAGTGTGTGGGCATGGCATAAAAGGTGGAATAAAAAGAAAGGAACGAAAAGAAATGGGTGATGAAGTATATTATCATAGCAAAAGTAAAGGCGAAGAAATACCTGTGTCTGAAATGTCAGACCTCTATGTTCGTAGAGCTTTTAAGAAAATGATATTGAAAGAAAAGAAAAGATTTGATGAGAAAGAAAAACTTAAAGTATACATACGCAATGCTGTGAACAATTTAGAAAAAGCATTGGATGAGTAGAGCAGTATTAAAAAGAAAGAAGCATAAGGGCAGAAGAAAAGTAGGTTCTCGTAAGAGAAGGAATCGTAGGCGCATACGATTAGGATTAAAAGTGCGCAGAAAGAAAAAATAATTATTGACAATTATTTTATTTGTGATAGTATTATAAAAATACAGGAGAAAAATATGGCAAGTATTAAAAATCATAAATCAACTGACGTAACCAAGTTATTGTTGGTAGGTGATAGTGGTTCTGGTAAGACAGCCTCATTGTCTGCATTGGCAAATGCAGGATACAATTTACGTATCTTAGATTATGATGATGGGTTGGCAATTCTTCCAGAATTTCTAAGCGCTGACGCGATTAACAGAGTTAGTTATGTCACACTGAAGGACCCTATCGGAAGGGCAGATTCCTTTCGTAAAGGTGTCAACCTCATCTCTAATTGGAAAGATGAGCAAGAAGACTTTGGACCTGTGAGCAAGTGGACATCGAAAGATGTTCTCGTGATAGATAGTTTAACCTTAATGGGTGAAGCAGCTTTAAGGGGGGCACTTGTATTTAATAACAAGAAGCCAACCGACCAAGCTAGTCAACCAGAATGGGGAACTGCGGCTCGTGATGTGCAACATATTATCCAATACATCACAGGTGCAGAGGTTCCGTGTAATGTGGTAGTCACAACACATATGCAATACATGGAAGGAGATTTGGGTGTGTCAAAAGCATATCCAACTAGTGTCGGTTCAAAATTATCTACGAAGTTAGGTAGGTATTTTAATTGTGTATGCAGAATAGATACTAGAAGTTCTAGTAAAGGTGTTGAGCGAACTTTACGCACAGTTTCAGACCATCGCATGGATTTGAAAGTGACGGCTCCGAAATTAATAGAGCCGAACACGGAATTAGATTTAGCGAAATTGTTTGAAGCTATACAGAAAAATGCTCAACGAAAATTATCCGCAAAGGGTAATGATAATGTAACTAACATCAAGACAGGAGGCAAATAATGACTGATGTTACTGACTTTTTGTCAATGAATCCAGAGGACATACCAGAGTCCATAACTTTACCAGAAGGTAGTTATGACTTTGTTATTACGTCCTATCGTACGGACAAAGTTGGCGAAAACCAAAACGAAATTGTGCGTCTCAACTGTAAAGCACAAGCTGTTCTTGAATCTGATATTACTGATGCAGATTTAGAGAATTGCGATGGCACTCGGTTGGAATTTTGGGCAACCAAAAAAGCACTTAGACAGGGTAACCCTGTGATTTCGCTGAAAGCTTTCTTAACAAAGTCACTTGGTATGACAGGTGCTTCGTTCGGAGAAATGCTTGAACAATCAATCGGACAATCGTTTAGTGGTATTGTTAAACACGAAATGGTTGGACGTAACAAAGACATACTTCAAGCTTCAGTATCTAGAATATTGAAGAAAGGATAGTATGCCAATGGGTGAGTATGCGGTAAAGAAACGTGTTCCCTCTCAATTAAAAGCTGGAGCGAAGATTGCTATTGTTATGGATTTTCCTTCAGCTAATGAGGTGCGTTTAAATAAAATACTTGCAGGCGATTTTATTATTAGTAAGATATGCCGTATGGCAGGGATACAAGTCGAAGATTGTATGCTCACCCACGTGTTTCAATTAAAGCCTGCACAAGACAACCCTCAAAATTTTTTCAACAAACGTTCGGAATATAAGGCTTTGTGTAAAGAGAGTAAGTGGCGTTCGACTTATCCCATTACCACCTATGGATACCTCAAACAGGAGATGGAGCAAGACTTACAACGTTTATACAATGAACTCAATGAAACAAACCCCAATGTCATAATAGCTATGGGGGGAGTTTCATTGTGGGCACTCACAGGATTTGACAAAGTTAAGATATATCGTGGTGCTATCATCCCTTCAAGTTCTCCACATTTAAATAGAGAATTTAAAGTGATAACTTCCTATCCTTCATACACCGTTATGAAGAACTATGACTTCCGAGCACACGTGTTTTCTGATTTTAAAAAAGCAAAACGTGAATCAGATACACCAAATATTAATTACATCGAACGTGAGTTATGGATTGAACCAACCATCGAAGACTTATATACATTCAAAGAAAAATATATAGACAAATGTGATGACCTCAATCCCTTATCATTCGATATAGAAACAGCAGAAGGGCAGACTAGGTGTATTGGATTTGCCCCCTCTTTAAAACATGCCATTGTCGTTCCATTCTGGATGCCTGACCCACACTTTAAAAGTTACTGGTCGTCAACCGAAGAAGAGAACAAAGCTTGGACATGGGTTAAAGAAATACTGGAAGATGAACAGACCGTTAAGGTAGCGCAGAATCAAACATATGATGTGTCTTGGTTGGCATTTAAGAATAATGTAATAGTTAAAGGATTAATTCATGACACTATGCATGCCCACCATTCGTTGCAACCTGAAATGGAAAAAGGTTTAGCTTTCTTAGGCTCCATATACACTAACGAAGGTGCATGGAAAACATTAGCCAAGTTCTCAAAGAGCACAAAAGCTGATGAATAGTGAAGCGACCAAATTTTTTTACCGCCAAGTCTTATGATGAGAAGTGGCTTGAGGTAGAGTCTTACATACGTCTATGGCGAGCAGTCTTAGACCAAGTGTTGCAGGATTTAATATATGATGGCAACGGAAAGGAAGATAAGAAAGCACACTTGAGTGTGGTAGAGTGGTTTGAAAATGACCAGGAAGATTTTAATTTAGTGTGTGACCTGGCAGACTTGGACCCAGTGCGAACAAGAAAGGAATTGAATAAACTAATAAGGAGGAAACATGGGAATAAAAATAGAAGAAAATTTAAAGACCGCTTTAAAATTATTAAACGGTAAGAGAGAACATGAGTATGGAAATAAAAAACAAAACCATGAAAACATTGCACGTTTATGGTCAGCTTATTTAGACCAACCTATATCAGCGCATGATGTTTCTATTCTTATGTTATTATTAAAAGTGGCAAGAGCAAAGTTTGGTAACCCGAGTTCTGATACATATATAGATATGGTAGGATACTCAGCAATAGCAGGAGAGTTAAGTGAGGATAGTAAAGAACACTGAGATAGCTAAAACAGATTTATCTAATGAGCAAACAGAGTGGGTGTATTGTGCTTTAGATTGTGCGTTGACGTATGAGATATGGAATAAAATTTATCCAGAGTTTGACCCTTATACAAAGCAAACTTACTTATTTGAATTAGATAGTTTGCAACCTGCAATGGCTATGATGCTACGTGGGTTACGTGTTGATGAAGATAAAGTAAAAGAAAAGAAAAAAGTTTTAAAAGAAAGACGTTTGAAATTAGAACGTATGTTAAATTTATTTGCGCAAGCAGTGAATGGAAAAGATTTAAATCATAACAGTCCTATTCAGTTAAAACAAATTCTCTATAGTGATTTAGGATTGCCACCTGTTGTGTCTTACAAAGGGGGCAAGTCAAAGATATCCACAGACAGAGCGGCGCTTGAACAGTTAGGAGAATTTTATCCAAGAGCTAAACCTTTTAGTAAAACTATTCTAGCTTTGCGTGATATAACTAAACAGCTTTCTGTTCTAGATTCTAAACGTGATGAAGATGGTAGGATTAGATGTTCTTATAATGTAGCAGGCACAGAGACAGGACGTTGGTCATCTTCAACAAGTCCGTGGCGAACAGGAACTAATTTACAAAACGTTACAAAAGAATTACGTTCTATATTTATTCCAGATGAAGGGAAGGTTATGTTCTATGCAGATTTAGAACAAGCTGAATCCAGAGTGACAGCTTATGTTGCAGGTGACGAGGGATATATAAATGCATGTGAAAGTAGTGACCTTCATACGCAGGTAGTTAAAATGGTATGGCCTAACTTAGGTTGGTCTGATGACCCAATACAAAATAGAGAGCTTGCAGACAGACCGTATTACTTACACTTCACTTATCGTGATATGTGTAAGAGGGCAGGTCATGGCACAAACTATGGTATGTCAGCACATGCCTTGGCTAAAAATTTAAAAATAAAAATATCTCATGCAACAAGATTTCAGTTGCTTTATTTTGGAGGTGTGATACAATTAGCTTCTTTAGAACGTTGGCATAAACAAGATAAAGAAGGAGGCTTTAAAGAATTGATAGATACAGGAGAGAAGATAGGTAATAATTTAATTAAAATAAAGGGGGCATTTCCTGGCATACGTTCTTGGCATACAGAAGTTTCAGATGAATTAAAACAAACAGGTTGTTTGCTTACACCATTAGGTAGACGCAGACAATTCTGGGGAAGATTAAATGATAACACTACATTAAGAGAAGCGATTGCTTACATTCCGCAATCAACAATAGGAGACTTACTTAATCTAGGGTTATTAAAAGTGTGGCAAAATTTAAAAAACGAAGGAGTAGATATCTTGGGGCAAGTTCATGATGCTATTCTTGGTCAATGCGACATAGATAAAGTGGATACTTTAATGCCTAAAGTATTGCGTGAGATGAACAACCCTTTGAATGTTAAAGGAAGAGAAATGATAATACCCTCTTCTGTAGAAGTGGGAGAAACATGGAAGGATATGAAAGCATGGATGAAATAAAAAGAATATATGTAGAAGACGGAAAAGTATTAGTAAAAGAAGGACAATTTTCTACCATCTGCACTGAGGCAGAGATAGAAGGACCTTCATTAATAAGAAACAAAGATGGTAATGTGTGGATTGAAACTAAGGCTAAAGTAATTAAGGTAGTTCATATTCCACCAGAGAATATTAAGTTTCAAAATGAGAAATAATGCCAAGAAATTATACCGATTATTTAGAGGCATCTGTTAATGCCATTAAACACAGTCCTATCCCTAAACCTTTTGCAAGATGGACAGCTTTGTCCTCTGTGGCAGGTGCATTAGGGAGACGTGTATGGTTTCCTATGCCCAACTATGATATAGGTTCTAATTTATTTGTAATACTTATTGCTAGTCCTGGTCGTAATAAATCTGTAAGTTTAATACTTCCTTTTTCAAAAGTATTTAATAGATTAACTACACCTGTTGGCACATTGGAAGATGACCACAATTTTAATTCAGGTCTTGACCAATATGGTTTAAGAAAACATCCCTTATATCTTATTCAAGATAGAATTACTCCAGAAAAATTAGCTGTTGATATGACAAAGCTTACACGAATGGATATACGTTTGAGTAATCCTCGTCAAGAACAATTCTGGGATTCATCTTTGACTCTAGTCACATCTGAGTTCGGAACATTCATGGGAAGAAACGAAAGATATCTTCAAATGTTTTTAACTGACATGTGGGATAGCAAAGAATCTTATAGTCATAAGACAAAGACAGCAGGAGAATATGTTATTGAGGGTCCTTGTTTAAATTGGATTGCATGTGCAACACCAGAACAATTTGTGGATAACTTACCAGAAGATGCAAAGTCACAAGGTTTGTTGTCAAGAATTATTCCTATCTTTTATGAAGGAGAAAGAATACCTCAAGACTTAACACAAAAAGTTATTAGTGATAACACTGTGGATAACTTAAGAGAAGACTTAGCAAACATAGCAAAGATGTATGGTCCAATGAAGTTTGATAAAGATGCATTCGAACAAGCCAATGAAGACATCTATTATAATTTAAAACCAGAACCAACTGACCCTCATTTATCTGAGTATTGCCAACGAAGAGTGTCTCACTTTTTAAAAGTAGCAATGTCTGTGTCTGCTTCACGCAGGTCTACTAGAAAGATAATGAAAGAAGACTGGGAAACTACTAAAGAAATTATGTTTGATATGGAAAAGAATATGCCTAAAGCTTTAGAAGGTTTTGGTATGGCAAGAACAGGAAGGATTGCTCATGATATGAGAGTATGGTTAGAGTCTACAATGGCTCTAAACAAGAAGGGGCACGTCCCTCTTAGAGTATTTAAGAGAGAAGTGTTAAGAAAAATAGCCAATCCTGGTGAGCTTGACCAGACCATCAAAGCTATGGTGGATTCTGGTTACATAAAATTAGAAGGGAATCTTGTATTTCTATGCAGAAAGTGATTGACCTAAATAAATATAAATGCTATACTAGTAATCGTATGTGTGAAAATAAGGTAAAATGAAATTGAATATTGATAAAACAAAAGATGATTTGCTACCGCGTAACGCAGTAGACATCTTAAAGGACAGGTATCTTTTACCTACGGAGACAAGCCCACAAGAAGCTTTCGCTAGAGCATGCATAGCTTTTGCAGATAACAAAGCACATGCAGAAAGATTATATAAATATGTTTCAAATTTATGGTTTATGTTTGCGTCTCCACTTTTGTCAAACGGAGGAACTGCTAGGGGTTTGCCTATCAGTTGCTTTTTAAATTATGTTCCTGATAGTAGAGAAGGACTAGCGGCGCATTATACTGAGAACATCTGGTTGTCTAGTATGGGCGGCGGAATAGGGGGTTATTGGGGTCATATACGCTCACAGGGACAGTCAACTAGTAAAGGTAATAAAACTACAGGGGTCATTCCATTTATGCACGTAGTAGACTCTCAAATGGTAGCTTTTAATCAAGGCTCCACTAGACGTGGGTCTTATGCTAGTTATATGGACATCTCTCATCCAGAGATTATAGAATTTATAGAGATGAGAAAACCCGCAGGTGGTGATATCAATAGAAAGAATTTAAATTTACACCATGCTGTTATCATACCAGATAAATTTATGAGAACCATGGAAGATGATGGAGATTGGGATTTAATTGACCCGAATAGTAAACAGAAAGTAAAGACTGTTAAAGCTAGAAGTATATGGATAAAGATTTTAGAAGCGAGAGTTTCAACAGGTGAACCTTATATCATGTTCAGTGATACAGTTAATAGAGGATTACCTAAAGAATTAAAAGACAAAGGATTAAAAGTTCATCACTCTAATTTATGCAGTGAAATAACATTGCCTACTAATGAAGATAGAACAGCGGTGTGTTGTTTGTCTAGTTTAAATTTAGAATACTTTGATGAGTGGTCTAAAGACGAAATGTTTATAGAGGATATAGTGCGCATGCTTGATAATACCTTGAGTGTATTTATTAAAGATGCCCCCCTAACCATGAGTAAAGCAGTTAACAGTGCTAAGTCAGAACGTTCTATTGGATTAGGAACGATGGGATTCCATTCTTATTTGCAACGTAATGGTGTAGCATTACAAAGTCCTATGGCAATGGGGCCGAACTTAAAAATATTTAAACACATTAAAAAGAAATGTGATGAAGCGAATTTGTTATTGGGGAAGGAGAGAGGTGAAGCTCCTGACCTAAAGAAAACAGGGAAAAGATTTTCTCATATGATTGCTATTGCACCAAATGCAAGTAGCTCTATTATATGTGGCAATACTTCACCAAGCATAGAACCCTTACGTGCTAATGCGTTTACGCAAAAAACATTAAGTGGTTCTTTTTTAATTAAAAATAAATACTTAGAAAAATTATTAGAAGAGAAAGGAAGGAATACAAAAGATGTTTGGAAAAATATTATATCTAGCAGGGGGAGTGTGGAAGCGTTGGACTTCCTTACTGCGCAAGAAAAGAATACGTTCAAAACCGCAATCGAAATAGACCAAGCTTGGTTAGTAGATTTAGCAGCAGAAAGACAGAAGTATATTTGTCAAGCGCAAAGTTTAAATTTATTCTTCCCACCAGATGTTAATGTGAGGAGATTAAATAACGTTCACAAACGTGCGTGGTCTAAAAAGTTAAAGACATTATACTACTGCCGCAGTGAAGCAATTAAAAGAGCAGAAAATATATCAATAAAAATAGAAAGGAAAGTGAGACAAGACGATAGTGAGGAATGCGTTATGTGTCAAGCATAGGTGAGAGTAATGAGTATATTTAAAGAAAGAGATTATTATAAACCGTTTGATTATCCGTGGGCATTTGAAGCATATGACATGCAACAAAAAATGCACTGGTTACCAAGCGAAGTATCTTTACATGAAGATGTAAATGATTGGAACAATAGAATGAGTGAAGGAGAAAAGAATTTAGTTAAACAAATTCTTACCTTCTTTACACAAGGAGATGTGGATATAGCACAAGCGTATATGGATGTATATGTTCCTATGTTTAAACCACCTGAAGTTAGAATGATGTTATCTGCTATCGCAACTAGTGAAGCTAACCATGCTCATTCTTATTCATTATTAAATGACACAATCGGAATGGACGATAAAGAGTATAAAGCTTTTCAAGAAATAAAAGCAATGAATGATAAACATGAATATCTATGGAGAAGTAAAGGGGGCACTGAAGAAGAACAAATGGTAAGAGACATGGCGGTGTTCTCTGCATTCGGTGAAGGACTTCAATTGTTTGCTAGCTTTGTTATGCTATTGAACTTTACTCGCTTCGGAAAAATGAAAGGCATGGGGCAAATTGTTGCGTGGTCTATTAGAGACGAGTCGCACCATGTGGAAAGTATGATTAAATTATTTCATTGTTTATTAGATGAGAAACCTAAAGTATGGAATGATAATTTTAAGAAAAGTTTATATGATATATGTCGTGACATGGTTGGTTTAGAAGATAGGTTTATTGATTTAGCTTTTGCTATGGGACCTGTCGAAGGACTGACAGCTGATGAAGTCAAACAATATATAAGGCATATAGCAGACAGAAGATTACTACAGTTAGGGTTAAAACCTAACTATGGGGTAAAAGATAATCCACTCGAATGGGTCGATTGGATAGTTAATGGAGTGGAGCATACTAATTTCTTTGAGAATAGAGCCACAGAATATGCGAAGGGTGCATTACAAGGCACCTGGGCAGATGCATTTTAGGCTTGACACAGATGTCAAAGTATGCTACTATTACAATTCAAGGGGGGCACAAAGGGCAGACTGATTTCGGTTAGTTTGCCCTTAGTCTTTTAAGGAGTGTGTGATGAAAGAATCTAAATTAGATTTAAGCAAAGACGATTATAAGAAATACTTGAAAGAGTATAAAGAACGTAGCAAGTCTAACTTGAGACGTAGTAAAGACCGTCATCTAGGTAAACAAGAAAAGGAACAAGCTTATCGCGATTACTTAGATGCGCAAGCTATGATTAGAAATATGAATCATAAAATGAAACATGGTGATTGGTTATATATGGATTTACCTAACGGGCATTTCATTAATCACTATAGAATTTTAGCATCAGGTAATCCAGATGATGTGGGAAAATTGGTGGATTGTTTTGGAAGGGAATATGATGTACCAAGAAAAGGAAACTAAGTATGATGGTTTCGCCAAGAAGTTATTTTATGATTTCAGAAAGACACGAAAGAAAAAAATACCTTACTGGGAAAGACTTACTTTTAAGGACAGGGATGAGTGGAGAGGTATCGCTCAGGTGGTGAAAAGAGAAAGGAAATTTTTAAAGAAACAACGTAAAAAAATGAAGAGACAAACAGGAGACAACAATGATAGAGAAACTACAAGAAGCAGTTAATGCTGTAATACTAGCTAAAGGAAATAAGTCCGACGCAGCTAGAGCATTGAATATTCCACGCACTACTTTGTTAACCAGATTAGACGCGGCGGAAAGAGAGGGTGTAAAACCCACAGTTAAATCCCCTAATTTAGAAGTGGCTTTGGCTGAACAAAAAATGGTATACGATTTACAGATACGTGACCTAAAGAAACAATTAGATGAGGCGATACTTCAGAATGTTACTTCGGATTACGTTCGAAAGAATGTATTTAAACTAGGAAAGCACAACGCCAAACCACCTAAGTGGGTGACTAAATCATCTCCTGCTACAGGAGCTCCTGGTGTTCCTACTTTATTCTTATCTGATTTTCATTACGGCGAGGTAGTAAGGCCCGAGGCTGTAAATAAATTAAACAATTTTGACAAGAAGATTTCACAACTACGATTGAAATCAACCGTAGAAACTGCTATAGATTTATGTCATAACCACATGGTTAACCCTAAATATCCAGGGATTGTACTAGCTTTAGGTGGAGATATGATGGCAGGTTCTATTCATGACGAACTTATTGAGACCAATGATGGCTCAAACATTGAACATGTTCTAGAATTATTTGACCAATTGGTCTGGACAATTGCTACATTAGCTGATAAGTTTGGAAAGGTTTTTGTTCCCACATGTTATGGGAACCATTCTAGGATGTATCAACAATACCGCAACAAAGAAGCGGCACATCTTAGTTTCGATTGGATGCTTTATAGTATGTTGGAAAAACATTTCAAAGCCAACAAAGATGAACGTATTCAATTCCTAATACCAACAGGATTTGATACGTATTATAAGGTGTTTGATACAAGTTATTTATTAACTCATGGCGATAGGCTAGGTGTTCGTGGAGGCACAGGCATCGTAGGTATGCTTGGTCCTATAGCACGAGGGGTTAATAAGGTAAGGTCGGAATATGCCAACTTTGGTAAGTCCATTGACTATGTTATCATGGGGCACTACCATCAGTATATTTCAATAAAAGGAGCTATAGTTAATGGCTCACTTAAAGGTTATGACGAATACGCAATGAGTAATCGTTTCGCTTTTGAGATTCCAAAACAGGCTTTATGGTTTACACACCCGCAATATGGTGTAACTTTCCAGGTTCCTGTGATTGCCGAGCAAGGCGTTCCCAAGAAACCTAAGAAAGAATGGCTTCAATGGGCGACATAAAGTTGCTACAATGGGGGTTGAATGTGCCCCCTTTGTATGATACAATTGATGAACTAATGAAAGGAGTAACGCTATGGCTAAGAAAATGAAACAAGGCTACAAAGCACGTAAAGACGAATCAATCGCAATGCGCAAAAAAAAGAAAAGAACTAAGAAACAATTGAAAGCAAGTCGCGATGAATCTTACGGAAAATGGGGCAGCAAAGCTAAGAAAAAAGGCAAGATTAATAGATAATAAATAGTTACGGAGGTAACAATGAGTAATGAACAAGCATGGACACCAGTCCATACTTTCGCTATGGGCACTGTAAAGGTTGGCGGAGATGCCAAACCTGTAGAAGAGTCTAAAGAGGAAGATAAAAAAGATGACGATAAGTCGAAGTCAGACGGGTAAGATAATGAGTTTAAAATTACCCCCACATTTGAAACATAAGGTTAAATATGGTTCTCCTGCTATGGAGAAACAAGAAAAGAAAAAAGCTTTTTTGCCTGCAACTAAAAAGAATTTTGTGAAATATAAAGAGCCTACCTTTTTATCTTCAACTGCAAATGCCCCTGCTCTGGCTAAAGTAAAGAAGAAAAAGAATTTAAGCGCTAAAGATATATGGAAATTTTCTCCTGATGTTAAACAGGTCTAGTAATGACATTGATAAAGGTCTGGTTTTTATTTGCACTTATGTCCTATCCAGGTGTGCCCGCTATATCTTACAAAGGTTTTGGGGGTTACTTAAATGTGGAAGAGTGTGAGGAAAAAGCGTTGACAGTAAAAGATGGCATTCATTTATTTGAACAAGGATTTTCTAGAGAATATTATATTGAAACATATTGTGTTGAGATGAAAGCTTTTGAGAATACTGTCAAGAAACAAGGATTAGGAATTTAACATGGCTAAGAAATGGATACAAAAAGCTAAGATAAAAAAGGGGGCACTGCATAAAGACTTAGGTGTTCCTATGGGTAAGAAGATACCCAAGTCTAAATTAAAAGCGGCGGCAAAAAAGAAAGGCAAGGTTGGTAAAAGAGCTAGACTTGCTATGACATTTGCTAAGATGAAAAAGAAATAAATGACTTGTAAAAATTGTGAACATGAATGTCATTGTAGCAACGGGGGTTCCTGTTGTGGTGGACAATGTGAATGTAAAGATTGTAATTGTAAAAAGAAGGAGGAAGTGATAGTTGAGTTTCACCCAGATTTCGCTATTACTGTTCATTAGTATGGCTGGATTAGACACATTATTAGGTGACATAAAGGATGCTATTTCTCTATCTCTTAAAGCTGGAGGAAGTATAGATGCACAACCTAATGAGTTTGGATATTATGATAATCCTGGCAATATAGAATCTAATACATCAGCTCCTGGTAGTACAGGAGGAACTTATAATGATGGCAGATTTGCTGTCTTTGATGATAAAGTTTCTGGCCTTCATGCTATACCTTATACTCTTACTACACCATATTATGATAAAACACGTAAGGGTAATATTATAAACATAGAAGAAGCTATGAAAATATATAAACCTATAGGGGAAGATAATAGTAAAGAAGAAGTAATGAATCAAATTACAGATATTCAAACAATTATAGGAAGTAATAATTTAGACCTATCTAACAAGGACCATGTTATGGCATTGTTGGAATCAGTTGTTAAATTTGAAAACAAAAACAATGAGAAAGCTTTAAATTATTATGACATTGATTCAAGAGATAAAGCAGCTGATTTATTTATTTCATCATTTACAAAATAATGAATGGGTATAGAAACAATATTACTAACTTTATTCGGGTCGGTTGCGACAGGAGTATTAACTAATGAAGCACAACAAGGTGCGGAAGGAGCAAGATTAATGGGCGGATTACCAGTTGAAATGATTACAATGCTTGGCTCATCTTTATTAGGTGGGTTCATGTCTATTTGGGGTCAGAGTATAAAAGCAAAACAAGCGGAACAAAAAATGTTACTTGCTCGTGGCAAGTTTCAGATGGAAGAAATTGATAAGGCAAGAAAGTATGAGAACACAGGCTTTCAATGGACAAGAAGAATCATTGCATTAAGTGCAGTCTTTGCTATTATCATTTGGCCGAAGATGGTTCCAGTATTTTTCGATACTAGTGTATGGTTAACATGGACAGAATTGTCTAGAGGATTTTTATTCTTGATTGAACAGAAAGAAATCGTTATGGATAAAGAGTTCTTTGGTGTAGTAATAACACCACTTGATACTCATTTAATGTCTGCTATTGTTGGGCTATACTTTGGGGGCAGTCTTGTTAAAAAATAATGTTAAGGATATTAATGTTCAGTCTCGTAGTTATATCAGCGATGCACACTTTAGGATGTTCTGAGTATCAGCCACGTCCTCACAAAACTTCTGTTACTTACGGTGTAAGTGAGACAGATAAAGATGATTCGGATAAGGATTCTACCAAAGAATCCGTAACGATTAAACAAGAATTTTTATGGGATTAAATAAATGAATGGAATGAAAATCTCTTTTGCGGTTATAGCTTTCGTCCTTGTTCAAGGTGTTGCAGTTATATGGTATGTTTCAAAGTTAGATTCTAAAGTTAATATTCTCTACGGTAAGTTTGAAAAAGAACAAGCGGCAGAGGTTGTTGAGAATCAAGTGAAGATGAAACTAGACTTGGCTAATTTAATGGAAGATGTAAAAAGAATTAAGAAAGATATGCGTGCTGCGAATAAGACCGACCGTGAGATAATGGAACAACATAAAGACATCTATAAATTATTACAAGAGTCTACTACTAACGTTCCAAACAATTACAGTTACGATAATTAGTATGAAAATATCAGACTCAACATCCATCAGTATGCCTGCACGAAATTTGATTTCGATTGTGGCAGCGGTTGCAGTTGGAGTTTGGGCTTACTTTGGTATCGTAGAAAGGCTAAATAAAATTGAGACATCTCATATGTTAATGTCTTCTGACCTAGATAAAGCGGTTGAATTTTCCATCAAGTGGCCCAGGGGAGAGCTGGGCAGTTTGCCAGCAGATTCTGAGCAGTTTATGTTGATAGAACATATGGCTAGCATGCTTGATAAAATACAAAAACAAATGGAAGATATGAAGTTTAATCAAGTAAACATAAAGAGACTTCAAGAAGATATGATTGAAGCTCGTGGAAACATAGAGAAACTCAAGGATAAAATTAGAGAGACAAATGGAGGTCACTAATGGTAGAAACATTAATAGCTCTTCTTATGTTTATAGGAATAGATTTAAAAGAACACGTACCCTATGACAATATAGGAGATTGTCTTAAAGCAAAAAGACTTAGTGAACGTTCCTCTGGGCCAGATGGACCAAGACTGGAATGTAGACCTGTCAAAGCTGAGACTGAAATCTGGGAAGAAGACGGCAAGAAGCACATCATTAAAATTGTAGAATAATTTTTATGTTAAAATATTTTGCTTCCATTCCTGTAGTATTATCTATACTGGCTGCCATATACGGGAGTGTAAACTATATCAATAAACTCACAAATAAAATAGAAGCTAGTGCTGACCAAATCATAATGTTGCACAAGGATATAGAAAATATCCATCAGCTTTATTCAGAAAAAACAAATACAAATGCTAAGAATTATACAGAAGCTCGTGAGGAGCTCGTAAAAGAAATAACTGAACTCGTAACATGGATAGGACGTATCGAGGCAAGAGTTAATTCCTTAGAACAAGGTTCATATAAGCTTGCTTCAGAAGCAGAAATGAGAGCAGTTGAACAAAGCTACTATTCTTTAAGAGATGATATTAATCAATTCAAGTATGACCTTAAAGAATTAGAGAGGCAACTTAGCGGTGGATACTAATGAGAAAAATTACAATATCTTTTTTTGTTCTAGCGTTAATTCTTTTTAGCATGAAGAAAGCTTTTGGTGTTAATGAATACTTGAATAGTTATAGTGGCCATTGCTCTAAAGGAAGTGTGGAAGTCTACACAGAAATGTCAGGTTCTGATGATAAATATACTTATATGGATGGTGACGGTGAGCCTTCTAACTCTTACCGTGGATATGATGATGACGTTAGAGGGACCATTGGACTCCGTTGGCGCAAGGAACTCGGCTCGACTTGTACAAACCAATACAAAGACATCATGCTTGAGAATGAAAGACTCCGCCAGGAGTTAGAGCTTTTAAAATTATGTGCACGTTATCAGGAGCTTGAACTGGGGTATCAGTTTGCTACGGTACGTGAGAAATGCAGGGGAGTAAAACGTAAAAATGAAAAAGAAAAAGTACAAATACAAAAAGAAACAAAATCCAATAGCGAAAGCACTGAGAACATCTCAGTATCGCCCAAAGAAAATAAACTCAAAAAAACTTTACGACCGTAAAGATGATAGAGATGGGCTTCTTAGAATGTTAGGAGCTCTTTAGTCTAGACCTAAAGCTAGTCTTAATTTTATTTTTTCAGCCGCCATATCTTTATTTTTTCTCATGATTCTATATTGTGGGTAAACGGCTGCCAAGGCTTCATTACGAAGTCTTCTTATATCAGGAAAGAATTGTAAATGAGCTGGTTGTCTCGAATTATATTCTGCCAACTCAAGAAGAATATCACCAAGCTTTTGTTGAGCTTCATTAATTAATTCGCCATTGTGATTTAACCCACCAACATACATATCTCTATATGCATTAGTTATCTTTGCATTTATTCTTTGTCTTTTAACATTGACAGCTTTATCTAATTTTCCTTCTTGATAAAAAGCTTCTCGCTCTTTAGCTATTTGCGCAGGAGTAAATCCAATTGATTGCCAAAAAATATCCAAAGCGCTAATGTCATGTGTCAATACTGTCCCATTTCCTGTGGAAGCATAACCATTTCCTAACGGAGAATATTCAATTGCTTTCATAATATTACGTGCAAATGTAGGAGACATCATTTGAATGGCTTTACCCATATTACCTTCACGCACTCCTTGTTCCAACAAGCCTCTTGCCATATCAGAAAAAACAGAACCAGGCGCACCTAAAAATTGTTCAGCTCTTGCTCCTGTATTAATACCCATTATGTTTAACAAAGCACGTGTTTGTTGTGACCATGGAACCATACCAAATCCTACTCTTCGTTGAACATCCATATTTAAGAATGAACTAACTAATCCTTTTTCTAGAGATTCAATCATTCCAGGACCCCAACCTGCTTCGTAAAGCATGTTACGAAACTCTGTTCTTACATCTGATTCAACTCCAGTTATAGTTTTCTTTATTATATCATAAGCATCTTCCGCATCCTCACCGCCAGGCAATCCAAATACCCCACCAGTTATAAGCATCATTAACATAATTCTAGCAAATGCTTTTCTACCCATAGCATTTTGCGCTTTTGTTTTTGAAGTATCCATTACTTCTATTCTATATCCTCGACCTATTGGATTCTTCTTAATGATAGGAGGGTTTAACATACGATACATCAGTCCTAACATTTGCGTCATGTAAGTCATGAATAAGGCAGGCAATGAACCGAATCCTCTGCCAAGCATTTGTCTATTTTCTTTTCCGTATACCCCGAATGTTTCAGAAGTCATGAAACGAGCAAGCGCTTCTGGGCCTCTGCCCCATTGTTTCATTTGCATTTGATAATTTTGGTCATTACCATATAATATGTCTGCTTTATCTAAGACTGTAGGGTCATTCTTTGCTAAGTTATATGTTGTCATAAAAGCAACGATACGAGAAGATGCTTCCCAAGTATTAAATGTTCCACCGATTATTACATTCTCGAAAAATCTAAAAGCTGCTTTCCTTCTTCCTCGCGGTCCTATTGCACGGTCGGTCATAGATGGAACCATACCCGCTTCTTGGAAAGCTTGTCCTTGTTTAATAGTACCATCTCCAATAGCACGTTCAAGAGCTTCTTTCATTTCTAAATTTTCTGTACCTTCAGGAAGTTTAGTGAAATCTAAGAAGGCATCTTGGAATTGTCTGTCCCCTACTATTCCATGGAACACCATATTGTTAGCCCATGCAAAAGACTTTCCTAATTGTTTAACTGTATTTTTTGTGCCCCCTAATTGTGAGAGTATCGGTCCTGTGAATTGAACAAAACTCATTCCTTGCAATAATGCTGAAGATATGTTACCACCCAGATACCACCAGAATCCCATTCTTCTAAGTGATGCAAATTCTTGGACTGGGTCTTCTGTATATTTCCAATATTTTTCTACAAATTCTGTATAGTTTTTATTGTTATGAGCATTTCCCCAAGCAATAGATTTTGAATAATTAGCTTGCGCTTCTGATATGTATCTATTTCTAGCAAGAGCGTTAGATGCAACCATTATGTATTGCATGATAGAACGTGGGAAATCTGCACTGTAACCTGGCACACCTTCCATTCCAACTGACCTATCTCTTTCTTCAAAGAATTGATCCATGCCTATAATCTGTCTATCCATTTTTCTTGTACGGAGGTCTTCTCTTAGTTCTTTAACAATTTCAGCATATTGTTGTGAATTTTTATTATCCACATATTGAGCCAAGTATTCTAACGATAATGGTTTTGTGACACTTGTTATTCTTTTTCTTATATCATCAATTGTATTTTCCTTTACTTCACTTATAATAGCATTACCCCCAGTGAATTTAGATAATAACTTTTGACGACCTTCCAGAGCCTCTCCTCTGCTTTCAAAAAATTCATCCCACAATGTATCCCCAGTCTCTCTATCTTTAACTATAACATAATAATTACCGAATCTCATCAACGGTATATAAGGCCATGACTTACGAGTTTCAATTCGACCTGCCATATCAACCAAAGCATTAAGTCCTGTGGTCTTATCTCCTAATATATTATTTATTTCCATCATCACTCCCATCTCTAAACCACCTGGTGGTCCAATGAAAGATGGGTCGCCTTCCGTATAGAGTTGTTTCATAGCTATCTGTGCCATGATTTGACTCAAGCTATCTTTAATAAATTTAAGCTGTTGATAATTTAAACCTTCTAATAAAGCACTCACTTCTTCTTGAGTCTTGCCATCAAAATTAAATAATGTATTAAGTTCAGGAAGTTCAGGCATGTTTTCTTTTAATACCGCTATAGCTTGTAGTAACTTAGGAACATGAGAGGAAGCTATTTCTGCCTTTAACTCTTCATCTTGTACATCTCTCATAACTTCCCAAGCATCCATGAAAGCACCTGCTGCGTCACCTTCAAGAACAACTACTTCACCTGCTTCTACTGTTGCGTCCGCTGCTCCTCCATCTTTAGGTGCTATGAATGTTAGTCTTCCATCACTATCAATTTGTAATTTTGTTGGTCTTGTCATTTGTGCAATGATGATAGCTTTCTGCATGATAGGTTTCAAAGCTGGGTCTTCAAAGATTCTTAAGAATCTTTTATGAAGTTTAAATGTGAGAGCTTGCTGAAGTGAACGAGCTTTCTCCGTCATGTTCATTATGTTGTGAAATAAAAATTTAAACGGAGTGTTTGTATTAGCCAATGCACGAGCATGTCCTAGTATCTTTCTCGGCCAAGACATTTTATCTATTGTTGCAGTGCCCCCTGGCTTATAGATTTCATTATTTTCATTTGCTGCTTTATTAATATCATTAAGCATTTGTCTAACATCAAAACGATTAAGTCTTACTTCAGCTTGGTCGTAAGAACCTATCTCCATTGGTGCATTAGGACCTTGATAAGAAATATAAGAATTGCCAAAATTATAACCTTGCGGCGTTTGTTCAAAAGATTGATATAATTTATTAATAACTTTATTAGCTCGTATAACAGGAGGTACTAAATTAAAATCCTCAGGAGCTCCTACTTTTCTAAACACATTTCTATCCATGCCCTCTAAAAATCCTCTGATAAGCCAATTATTTAATATGTCTTTATTGAGAGGGTCTTTTCGTGCAATGTCTTTTGTAATATTTTGTTCATTGTGAATAAATTGTATGGCAACAGGTACGGTAGAATGTTCTCCATTTATATTTTTTGCTGTAGTAACTCTATGTCTTCCTTCTTGACCTACCACTTGTGCAATAGTTCCTTGGTCATTTAATTCTACAATTAAATAAGGAACACCAAATTCTTTTTTATCAACAACAGCTTGCGCCATAAACTCAAGAGCTTTTCTATCATATTGTTTATCAGCTAAAGGTAATGTTAAATTTAAATACTGGTCAGGAGTCATATGAACAAACAAAGCTTGTTTCTCATCGACAATTGCTGAAGCGTTACCAATAGGAATAGTTTTAGATGTAAATTTATTAGCCCATCTTATTTTGCTAGGAGTGGTAGTGAATTTAATTTGATAAGATTGTCTTTGTCCCGCAGGAACTCTAGCGTCAATAACTTTTTGAAAATCCATAGCTTGTCTTTTAACAGAAGCTTCTTGATTTTGAACTTTTGTTCTTGATTCTACGGCTGCTTTTGTAAGTCTGCTTATAGCATCTGCTGTTTTCAAAAAAGGTATGATAAGGTCATCTGGTACATTTAAATCATTTAATAATTTTTGAACGTGCGGGGCCATAATGTTGGAGTAATCTATAAGGGCTACAGTTTCAGATTGACCGTCAGCAAGACTCCAGTCTTGCGCCGTATCTCTGTTATATTCTTGTAGAATATTAACATAAACTTGATTCAATTGATGAAGTTGAGGGTCATTTATTGTTAGTTCTGCTGAAGCTGCAACATCAATATCTTTAATATTGAATCCTTTTTTACCATCTTTATAAAGAGGATATTTAAATATTTTGCCAGTTTCTAAAAATCGATTAAGTCTAAGCTCGTCAACATTAGCTTTTTCTTTAAACCAATTTAGCATGAATATCTGGCCTTCCATCGTATACAAAGGGGGCACGGCAATTACATTCCCTTGTCTGTCTATCATATTTATAATGCCTTGTGCGTTTTCTCTAACTCTTAAACTGGTAACTTCAGGAACTCCTTTAGTATAGCCTGCTTCTTTAAGAGCATCCATGATAGGTTTTCTCATTAATTTATCACCCAACATTAACTCAAGGTAAGCAAGCTGCATTTGTCTGGTCTCAGGTGTATTCATGAAATGATGACTTAGAACTATATCGCCGCGTGGATTTTGCAGCATCATTTGGTCTATGTTTTTTGATGTGTAAATATCCATGGTTTCGTTTTGAGTTTTTATTCTTTGACCAACAAGACCTGCTTCTATGTGATTGAAAATACTTTCAGGAGTCATAAATCCTGCTCCTCTAAATCCATTAACTAAAGCCATCAGAAAAGATTTTATTCTAGTGAATAAATTTAAAATAGATTTATTGTTAGGTGACCTTCTACTGACAGCGTATTCACCAAATTTAAAGGCAATTGCTTCTTCTCTTTGTATTCGTAGTCTTTCACTAGCGGATACATCTAATCCAGGATAAAGTTTTTGTATGTCTATTCTATTTTTTTCGACAGGGTCATTCTTCATTTCTTGTATCCATTTATCTGCTTGTCTCTCAAGCATTGTCCATTCTTTTGGAGTGAATAAACCCATCATCTTTAATTGATGAATAGCTTCATGGTGTAATGTGTTAACTGCATTAGCAATTATTTCATTTCTAAATTGAAGCATTACTGATTTTTGTTCTGGTGAGCTCCAGTTATTTAAAGCTATAGATTCATTAACTCTATTAAAAGTAGCTTGGTCGAAGGATACCATTATTAAACCATAAGGTAAATTTTTAAATAGGTCGGGAACTGTTTTAGCAGTGAGTCCTGCTGCTACTTGGTTGTGCTCCATTTCTGCATTAACTAAAATGTCTTTTGTTATAGCTAAATCTACAGCACTTAAACCCATCTTATCCAACATGAGTCTCATGCTTTCAATGATAAGAGGAAAGTTTTCGGCAACAGATAAATTTATTGGAGGTTGTGAAAAGTATCGAGTAACATCAGCCAAGTTATCTAATGAATCACCTTCATTAACTCTTACTCGTTTCTGTAATCGGTCAACTGTTTTTCTTATTGGTCTTCGTGTAACTAAGGTTTCTTGTTGGTTATATAATTTTCTTACTTTAGTTGTTGCTGATTTTGCTTTTTGATAAGTAAATGTTTCCCAATCAAGAATAGGTTCTATGCTTAAAGATGTAAGCAAAGCATTTAATTGTTTTCTTGTTCTGTAAGCTGAAGCAACTAAAGCTGCATATGCAGCGTTTTCTGATACAAGGGGTCCTCTTACACCAGGGTCTGTTGATGCCCAACTGGAATCTCTTTGATTCTTTTCAATTAAATTTTCTGCTGTTCTAATAGCTGTAGGGGAAAGTATTTGAAATAATCTAAAAACATTATCAGGGTCTCCAGGTCTTTTTGATTGCACCACAATATGGTCGCCTCGAGTATTGAAAGTTTTAAGTTCTTCTCTAGCCATCTTAGCTTCAGTACTCATTGCACCAAATTGGCTAACTGCAGCATTTATTTTATTTCGAAGAGATTTTCTAGCATCATTGTAATAAGTAATGTATCTAGTTTGAAGACCTCTGTAATCTAACTTATCAGCTAATTCCAATGCCATTCGTATACGACTTGCTACAGGTATCTTATATAATTCGTCCTCACTTAAATTTTCTAAATTATTTAAATCCGCTAACGGACTTATTATAGGAACTAACTTACCATTGTCTTCATAGAAAACAAATCCTTCACCCACCATACTTGCTTTTTCTTCATCCGTTAATGGTTCTTTTACAATCTCTTTTTCTCCAACTATTATTCTTTCACTGTAAGGGCCACCTTGATACATGGAAACAGAACTGAATGGTATTCCTTTTTTTATAATATTATTTAATGCATCTCTTCCTTTAGTGCTTCTTCCTTTTTTCGTAGGTACAATATCATTTACCAGTTTATCAACATAAGCATCACCTAAAGGGCCTTCCTGATATCCTAATTTTTTTAATTCTTCTCTATCTTTTTCAGTAAGAGCATTAGTATCTGCTCCTATTGGAGGACTATTTAATAACTTATAATTTCTCCAAAAAATAAAATCTTTTTCTACTGCTTGTCGTAAAGCTTCTCCGTCTAATTTGTCATACTTTTTATAAATTGCTTCGAGAGGAGCGGGTATTTGTTTAGGACTCATACCATCTTTCTCTATTTGCGTTCTTTCTTCAGCAGTTATATTTTTTATAGTATTTGAAAAGTCATCTCTATAAATTTGTATGTCATCAACTGTTTCTTTTATTATTTGTTCTCTACCTCCCAAGAAATTCGTAACCGTTTTATCATCAGCATTTTCAATGTGACCTGTTTGTGCAAAAGATTTTTTCGCATTAGAATATTCTTCCTTTGAATTTAATGGATTATCAGGTGTGGCAATTTTTTCATCATTTTCATAATTGTAATTTAACTCTTCATCTCCTGCTGATGGTCTAGGCATTTCGTGTTCTAAATTAATTAATCCAATATTTTTAATAGGTATGAATGCTACTCCTGTTGGTATGTCAGGTGATTGTAAAACAATTTGAGGTTGGCCATCAAATACAACGGAACCAGCTACTTGAAACTTAGGTTTCTTTCCAAATAAAGGTGTATCTGTATTCTTAATATCTGGAAGCATTATGTTATTAACCGTAACCGTATCACCTACTTTAAAGTTTGTGTCTTTAAAAATTGGATTATCGAATCTCTTATCCAAATCAGCCGTACCTGCCGCTCCTTTAAGAACAGGACCTGTACCTGAACCAAGCATTTTAGCGGTGTCAATTGTTGGGTTGATTAAACCAAAACCAAAACCACCAAAGAAACCAGCTGCCGCTGCTTCACCTAATTGTTTAATAAATTCTTTATCATTATATAAATTATCAAACCCTATAACATTACC
>VTLG01007484.1_pt1 | contig 63095 bp, 99 predicted proteins | sample 4694571 | NCBI WGS metagenome assembly VTLG01 (sample SAMN12604809, study PRJNA352737) | marine metagenome | biome: ENVO:00000447; feature: ENVO:00000209|ENVO:00000569|ENVO:01000036; material: ENVO:00002151; isolation source: viral sequences binned using virsorter ...
GTCATTGCTTCATAGAGTGAATCAATCATATTGTCGATTGATGTTTGTCTCTCAAATGTAAAATCTAGGGATTCCATGATGTTTGTTTGATTACTTTTATTATAGTATGTTGAATGACCTATTCAAGTGGTAATGTGCCACCTTCTAAATTGGCATATTCTTCTGCTAAAAGTTGCTTACCATCTTCTAGTCTGATACCATAAAATTCGTGGTCATAAGTCATGTCATCTTTATCATAGTCACTATCTCTATAGTGTCCTCTATTATAAAGTGCCATTGCTTCCTCGTGAGTTTCTGCTTCGATAGTAATATCAGCATAACCTACGAATTTTTCTTCAATAATAAATGTTGCCATTGACTTAAAATAATTTGAATAGAGGTCAATGTCATGTTAAACTAGATGCTCCAACGCAATGTTAGGTTTGACTAGATGACCTCTAATGGTGGGTCGAAACAAAACTCAACTGCTTAAGTTCGACTTAAATGGGTTCTTTATTTGGTGGTAATGCTTCCACCGCCCAACCTTGAAAGTCTTATGTTGGTTTGTTTCGACATTCTTAATATAAACCATATACCACACCTATGCAACTATATGTGTGACAGTACATCAAGTGGCATATTAGAACAGGTCACTCAATGCTGTGTTTGGTAGTCTTCCATTTATAAGAGTTTTATATGAGTCATGTAACTCACACCCAATAAAATGCCTATCTAATTGCTTAGATACCATTGCTGTTGTTCCACTACCCATGAATGGGTCGAGAATTATATCTCCCTTCTTACTACCTGCTTTGATGCAAGGTTCAATCAAATCAGGGGGATATGTAGCAAAATGTGCTTCCTTATATGGTTTGCTAGTTACTGTCCATACTGATCTCTTATTCTTTGTAGGATAACTCTTACTGAGTCCAGTATGAGGTTGTAAACCAGTTCCTTTATTATGATACTTACCATTAGTCCGATCTCTAGTTCCCCAATCTTTTGCAGGTTCTTTGATCGCTTCATTATCATAGTAATAGTTCTTACTCTTACTGAGTAAGAAAATATATTCATGTGACTTAGTGCATCTATCTTTTACACTTTCTGGCATTGGATTAGGTTTATGCCAAATAATATCTTGCCTAAGATACCACCCATCTTTGCGTAACGCAAACGCTAACAACCAAGGTACACCAATCAAATCCTTACTTTTTAATCCTTTAAGTTTGTTACCTCTTGCAGGTGAAAAATTAGGTAAATCTTGATTAGTTTTACTTACTGTTTGTTTAGGGTAATTGCCATCACTCCTATAGTTGTAATAGGTATCTCCCATATTAACCCATAGAGTTCCATCATCTACCATAACGTCTCTAACTTTCTTAAAGACTTCTACCAGTTGATCGATAAACTCTTCGGGACTTCCTTCTTGTCCGATCTGGTTCTCCTCTCCACCATAATCCCTTAATCCGTAGTATGGTGGACTTGTGACACACATCTGTATCGGTTCTGTAATGGTTGGAATTGTAGTTCTACAATCTCCGTATAAAATTGTGTCTTTCATTAGATGCAATATGCGAGGGGTGGTACTCCTTCAATAAAGATACTGTTTACAACTTGCTCAAGTCTCATTTTGGTAACGTCTCCCATACGATACCCAATAGGCATAGTAACTTGTCCAAATGCTTTCTTGTATAAATGGAATGCACCTGAGGGAATGAGTCCTTCAGCAACCGCTTTGCGATCATCTTTATGAACTCGAATGACTCTACCAATAGTTTGTGCCATTTCAATAACAGGTAAATTTCTCAATAGTATAGTATGAGTGAGTCCATTAACATTGATACCTTCACTAAGAATAGAATAGTGGAATATAACAAATTTCTTGTCATTCTCTCCACCCCACTTAGTAAGAATATCAAAAAACTTTTCTCTTCCTACTTTCTTACCATTGATAACTGCACCAAATTTAGATGTGATGTGCATAACCTGATAACCATTGCTCTTGAAATAGTCAAGAATAGGGGTCTGTCCTAGCATCTTGCCAAGTATTTTACTACTAGGTGCTGATACAAGTATCTTATGGTTGCCATTATCGAGACTCTCAATCATGTCCTTGAGGTTGTCCGCATCTACGTCATGTGCATTATCTTTATTCCGCTTTCTATTTGTTTGAAACGGAACTACCTTTGGGGGAACTATAGCACCAGTATTGATAAGGGTTTTGGCATGAACATTGCATATAACTTGACCCCATACTTTGCTGTTGTCCATACCATTTTCCGCACCACTCTTACTTATCTTAGGTGTTGCTGTGAAGTAAAACTTACGATCTGCGGTAATAGTTTTTACTGACTCAAAAAAGTTCTTTTGTGTTCCATTATGTGCTTCATCATAGTAGATAGTATCAATCTCAATATCAAGTGATGCTTTGACTTTATGAAGTGAATGATATGTAGTAAAGATTAGAATATTCTTTGTGCTATTGTGATACCAGTTCTCTAGTCTCTTTGTATTAGTAGTAGAGAAGTAATGAGTCTCTCCTGAGTGAACATGAGCAACATCAACATCAGTTATAAACTCTGTAAACTCTGCACATAACTGATTAGCAAGCAAGATACGAGGTGCAACAACTACAATAGTTTTAGGAACTGGACTATAATAGAATGTCTTAATAGCATCATGTATCATCACATAAGTTTTACCACCACCAGTAGGTACAATAATTTGACCTATATCATATCTGTCCATTGACTCCTGTGCTTTCTCTTGATGTGGACGTAATGTAATCATCATAATTTAATCAATACATTCATTATACAATAAAAAAACCCCTTGTGCAAGGGGTTGTGACACTTTATGGTTTGGGCGGTTTCGGTTGGTTTATGTATTGACCAAATCCGTTGTTTTGAATAACTCTAGCACTTTCATACCAATCTTGCAACTGTTTAAGTTTGTTTTTAAGTTTCAAAGTTTCTTCTTCATTGTATAGGAAAGGGGTTTCTTCCCCTTTCTTTATACACTTCTTAAGAAGTTTAATTTCACGTTTCATTTAGTAAGTAATTCCTCCAACTTTGTAACTGGTGTTCGAGACATAAAGTCATCAAACCACTTGCGGTACCCTTGTTTTGGACCTGATTTCTGTTTCTTTTCGTATCCATCTTTTGATGCAATGGATAACCAATAACAGAAAAATGGCACTCCTTCATAGTATCCATCAATTTTTCCTCTGTTAGGAATTTTGATGTCTTTTACTGCATCATAACCTCTCTCATTTTCTCTTTTAATCCAACCTTGAGGGGTTAATGCACCTGTTTTAGTAGTTGCAATTCCTTCTTTCTCTCCGTCAGAATCTAATTGAGTTTCTGCTAGTAGTCTGATGACTCTAATAACATTATCATCAAATACACCCATCTTTAAGTGGAATAAGAATAGTGCTGTGATAAATGTCTGATCGAAGTCCTTAGAAATACCATGTTCATTTAACAGTTCATCAACTGCCTGTATGGTTGGTAGGTATTGCTGAACTGCAAGTGATGTCATTCTTCTCTTGTATTCACTATTAGTGACATTTTCATCATCACTATCTGTCCATAGTCCTCTGTCTCCGTAAACAGTAGCATTATCAAACATACAAGTGTATGATAATGCGGTTACGAATTGTCCACTCTGAAACTTCTTAGTGTATAATGTTGCATTAAGAGATCTCAACACCCCAGTAACAACTTCTGCTGCAACTTCTGCTGCTGTTGGGTTATCAAATGCCCAGTAGATACTTCTTATATCAAGTAATGACTTTCCTTTATATTTAATAGCAAGCACATTGTCTGGTAATGAGTCTGACATTTGATTTCTCCAAATGTGACCTCTTGAGTTAGCATCTATTGTCCACTCAGTACCTGCATCAAACTCTCGACCATCTTCCCATACATCATTTTGTGTTAGTTCTGCCAACGCTACAATAAAGTGTGTAGGAAATAGTTTAGCAAGATGATCTAACACACCTTTCTTTTTAAGTCTGTTGGTTACACTCCTTTGTGTAATCCATTGTGGCAACTCTAAAAAAGCTGCTCTTGAAATGAGACCTATCTCGATCTCGTCCAGTTCAACATTAGAGCAATCTCCAATATTAACTGGTAGGCGATACCACTCGCCAACTTTAAGTTCTTTCATTTAATTGTAATCCTCTATAAAAGTAGGTAAATGCAATATGTAAACAACTGTTTTGTCGTCCATATCACGTTATTATATATCAAGTTAGTAAAGGTGTCAACCCTACATTAACTCTATTGTTAGCAAACTTTACATAGTCTTCGTCTATGTCATAACCTATTGCTCTCCATCTTAAATTACTAGCTGCTACTGCTGTGCTTCCAGTTCCCATAAATGGGTCAACTACAGTTCCACCTTGAATACCAGTTAATTTTAAACAATCTTCAACTAATTTAACTGGAAATGTAGCAGGATGTTTTCCTCTAAGTTCTTTGCTATTAATGGTTTCGTATGGTATAAACCATGCGTTACCTTTATCTCTTAGATTAGGTTTATTCTCTTTTGTATTGTTTCCCCTTATGTTTGCTTCATAGTATTCATACTTCACACCAACTGATAATCTGTCAATATTAACATTGCCATCTTTAGTAAAATGAAATAAGTTTTCCCATGTAGGGCATAAGAATCTTTTACTATTAATTGGTTTAAAATGTCCGCTTGTTTTATCATTAACATGAATAGATTTAACCCAATTAATATTATTTTGTAATACCCAATCGTCTCGCAATGTCATTGCAACTTCCATACCAACATAGGGGTCAATGTTTGAATAACCCATGTTGACAAATAGATGTCCATCATCTTTTAAGATACGTTTACCTTCTTTAAATACTGTCTTTAACCAATCAAGATAATCATGTTTAGGTTTATTGTCAGAATATAAACCATATTTGATATTGAGGTTATATGGTGGGGAAGTAACAATAGCATCAATAGAACTCTCTTCAAGTTCTTTCATTCCTTCAATACAATCTTTTAATAGTATCATATTCCATTCCAAAAAGTATCTTGAGGTGTTTGCATATTTCTTGAGATAACAAATAATCCTACGTTACATAAAAACCAAAATAAATTAGTAATCCATGCTTGTCTCCAACAATATCTTCTATTGCTTTGGACTATGTAAAGGTTTCTCTCATTCATTGTTGAGTCAACAGATAGTGGTCTAAACTTAATCCATTGTTCCAATCCTAGTGAGATTAAAAAACCAATAGCAAAAACATAAAACATCAAGTTTAAAAAACTTGCATTGAATAGTAGAAAGGAAATCATACTGTGACGAATTGAGGTTTTAGATATTTTTTAGCAGATGTTAAAGTACCTGCAACTTTGATTATATTTAAGTTATCATCTTTTAACAACTTTAATGAACTGAAATTACTGTTGCCAGTTTCACTCCAATTTGATTCTATCATATCATAAGGTATGATGCAAGCGAAATAACTTTCAATAACACCATCTTCATTTGGAATAAACTTACATAGGACGTGCCAATTAGTTTTTCTGTAACCATTACCTGTCCATGAATCAGAATCAGATAAACTATTCTTCCACTCTATTTCTGTTTCATTGAGAGTATAATCAAATCCTTTTCCTTCTGTAATAGTGAAGTTAGATACCTTCTCTTGTATTTTCTCTGCAATGATCTCATCAATAATAGGACTAATTGCTTTTGTTTTCTCCTGTGTCTGTCTGTTCTCAAATATTTTTTTGAAACTTTTTCTGTATAATGTCTCCATTAAAGGAAGTGATACAGTATTCCACTCATCACAAATAGAGGGTAGTTGCTCTCTGAGTGCGGTTGCAACATCTTGAATATCTTTTGTGATCGCCATTGGTCTTAGTTTCATAATACAATCATTGTACATCAAAAAACAGTAAGGAACAATCCCTACTAGTACAGTTTATAAGGTGTCACATCTTGTATAATTCATTGAGGTGCAATGAACTAACAACATCTTGAATCTCTTTCATCTTTTGATGATAGATTTCTTCTGTAATAAGTGAATCCTTATAGAATCTTTTTTGTAAGTTGCTTACATAAGATAGTAAAGCATCTTTTAGAATTTCTTTTTGACTTTGGTCTAAGATAGAGGATTTGATTACTGACATTGCTATCGCCATTTTGAGAGGGGTGCTGTTTCGATCAACTTTTCATTTTCTAGTATATCAGACTCATCTGGATTTTCAACATTTTGTGTTGATTTTAGAGTCGCTAGATATTTCAAGACGTGTTCTCTGATCTCCATGAGTTCATTGAAGCAATTTTGATTATATGCACACCCACGCAAATCGTGGTCTGGTTTCATTACGGACTCCGTAAAGAGGTCTAATGCCCTCTGATATTTTATGGTCGGACTCTCATTGAATCCGACCGAACCTTGATCTTTCATTTATGTGGTTGTGTATTCTAGTCCATAGTCAACTTCAGAACTATCGTCATAATAGAGGTCTTCGTAATCTAAACCATCTTCTTCCCACTCCTTACCATCTATCGTTTTGAGTTCTTGGTTTCTTTCCTTTTGTTTGGTCTTTTTCATAAGAATAGTCTCCTTTTGGAACTCTGTTGATACCGCCATTGTTTTGACGTTTATCCCGAATAGATTTGCCGAAAGAGTAGTTACCCCTTTCAGACCCACCTCTGCGAAAAGTTTTACCCATTTGTTGATAGTAATCAAATAAACTACTTACTGTATATATTAAGAGTTGAAATGTATAACATTATCATCTGTTACACTTTCATCAATTTGTTCTACGACTTGTAATTCTTCAAAGACGTAACCTACACCATGCAAAAAGTCTTGAGTTTTTTCGACAACTTCAGTCAGAATTGTCGCATCAAACTCTTTGCTAGTGATAGTCTCGTCCTCGTCAGTACATGTCAATGTGAATTGAGGCATTGTTTGAGAGCCATTTACTACCCATTAATCATAACACAAGAATTTTGGTCTGTCTAGGGGTCTGTGCCAGTTAGCATATTCTCATATTCTGTCACAAGGTTTCCTACCCAACCGCTTGGTGGTTGTGACCTGTCCTTATCGTTCAAGGTATATGCAAAATTACCTCTACTCCTTACCCAATGCAAGAATAGTTGACAAAAATGATCTCCTGTATATGAACCTTCTCTCCAATGCTGAGTAGTGCAACCCAAATATATGATAGCATCACCAGGTTTTAGGTCTATCTTTGATCTTGCTCTTGTAATAGGACGTTCCACACCCATTGACCACTCTTTATCTGACCCTAAATGAACTGTTGCTGATATTTCACACGCAGGTCTATCAGTATGTTTGATTAAGAATGAATTATTATTGTATATTCTCATGTATGAGTAGGTAGGAAATAATGACTCTTCAACTAAGTCAGTCATATATTTCGTCATGTAATGATGTATTTCTACAGCTGCTACTGGATTAGGGTGGTTGTGAACTGAACCATGAAAATCATCACACATGAGTGTTTTATCAGTCCTACCCTCTTTCAATAGGTCTTGATAAAGTTCATGACAATATTCTGGATTAACAAATCCATTAACAATCAAGTAACCTTTTTCTAATAGTTGTCTGTTAATCATTTAATTCCCATTTGTTTTCTAACATAGTAAAATAGCAAGGACTATTATGTATGACGTAATGTAGAAAGATCTGGTGATGATAATCTTTTTTTGAATCACCTTCCATAGGTTCTCTCCAATGTTTAGCGAACATACCATTGTATATAACAGCGTCCCCATCTTGCATTTTTATTGGTGTCCCTTCAACATAAAAGTCCCATGCAGATTTTAATGTTGTTTCTATTTGTAAGGTAACACTTACTTCACACCCTTCCCAATCAGTATGAGGAACTAACTCTTGTCCAGAATAATATATTCTATCAAAATAATATGTTGGTATTAATTTTGTTTCTAATATATTTTCTAATACTGTACGTAATTGTCTGTGTAGTTCCTTATAAAATGGGTGGTTTGTTCTTGAGTATGCACCATTGACCTGTCTCTCATCATTAAAAAATTTATGTTTGCTAGGGTCTTTGTAATCATACTCCTCGTGTCCTTCAACATATAATTGAGGTAAGTTTCTGAGTGGTAATGGATTTGCTAAGTTCCGAACTACAGCATAATTATTTTTAAAATAAAAATCTTTTAAGTTCATATAAGATCAAATGCCATTGTGTATCTATCGTATCTATTGTTAGATACTGGTGCTGTATGTAATAGATCAGACGGAAATACCAATAGACTGTTAAGTTCAGTCTCAACAAATTGATCTTGAAACTGAGTGCCACAATTATATGGTGTCATATAATATACAGCAGATAACTTTGCAGGTGTATGAGTGTGCCAACATTCATGTTGCTTATCTCCATCTGTCCAGTTAATCCATGCTTTGTCTATTGTTAAATCTTGCTTTAGATACTTCTTAACATTATACAGCATAGTATCAAATATGTCATCATAGAGATAATTGTGATGTAAGTTAGAAAATGTTTGTCTGCCAGGATATGTGCCTTTACCAAAATGCTCTGATAATTGTTGTCCTGTAAGTAAAAGAGACTCACAATCATCAATAGACTGTTGCCTTCTAATGTCAGTCAATATCTCTGGTATGTAATGAACTGTATTCATGTGAAGTAATTTAGATTGATTAAGACTCTGACATTCTCATCAGTACAATTTCTTCCTGTGTGTAGCATATTTGAATTAAATATAACAACTCTGTTCTCAACTGACTTTACTTTAGTTCCATCTTCAAACTCTGTATATCCATTGTTGCTATTGACATAATATATTGCAGTATTACAATCATATTTTACGTCTCTATGAAGCACTCCTAGTTCTCTGTCAACTGACTTAGGATTCATATTTGCTTTTACTCTAACCAATAACTGTGCATTCAATTTTTTAAATAGAGGATTTAATATGTGTATATGTTCACTATTGTTTCCATCTGGTTGTTTATAAAATGTATGGGTGAATTGATATTTTTCACCGTCTTCACCATATTCATCATCAACAAATGAATTGTAAAACCATGAAAATTTAGGACTTAACATCAAATTGTTAATCTTTAAAAAATCTTCCCATTGTAAAAAATCGTCAATAACTTTCATAATTCAGTTGCTAATAGTAGAGGGTCATATTCAGTTGCATTATGATTCCAAAAGTAATCCATGCCTTGCTCTGTTATGAGATCAAATGCTAATGTGTATCTTGAGTCCTCTTGTAATGTGTCCGAAGCGTGTGGTATGCAAGACGGAAATAATATCATCTTACCTTTTTGATTATCTATCTTTACCCAACCAATGTAAGGTATATCATAATCTGTAGTTGTGTTATTTTTAGTTAAACATAAGTTACCACTAAGATAAGCATTCTCATGTAATGCGTGCAGATGTCTATCTAACTTCATACCTCGTTTCTGAGGATAAATCCAACCTCTAATCCAGACTTTTTCTATAGGGATCTTCAAATTTGTACAGAAATTTTTATAGCATTCTTTGATATGGTCATTCAATTCCCGAATACAAGGATAATCCCATTTGAATACATTATAATGTTCCCATAGATCATTGTCAAACATTCCATCTAATTCTTGATGTAGAGTTACACCCATGACATCATCAATTAATGAATGAGGTATATAATCCTCCCACATTTTAATTGCAAACTTAGGAGCAAAATAATTATTAGACTGTGATAGTTCCCAAGATAATTGTTCAGACATTTAATCTCATTCCATAGTTAGGGTTTACTTCTAAGATGTCAGATTTAAGTTGTTCAGAATAAGGGCAGCTTGTTTGACATATCCTACAAATACCATCAAGGTCTTTGAAAGCTGCAGGTGTATCTACAAAGTTAGCACAATCCTCCCAATCTACCAACTCAAAATCCATCTTACAATTCATAGGGCAGTTAGTAACACAAGGAGCAGGACAACCTAAACAGTTATCATAGTGAGGATTACCATCAACTATGGTCGTCTCTTCAAACTCACAATTAGTTAGGATTAATTCAATTTTATAATTGAGTCCAAACTTCTCATGAAATGCTAGAGAGTTCTTTGCTAATGTTGCTGAACCAGATCGTATTGCAAATTGCTTACGATTCAATACATAATTATCATAACCAAAACTATAACCATTCATACCCCATCTATAATTAAGATACATGAGTATCTTTGGTAGAAATTCATTTTTGTAATGATAATCGTATGCGACTGTACTAAAAACATTCCATACAATTACAGACTTACAATTCTCATGTATAGAAAAATCTTTACCATGAGAGTCAGGCATTGATGTGTTGTAATGGTCTTGAGTTCTTTGTCTTACTAAGTCAGGTGGTGGTGTTGTTACTGACAAATCATATAATAGAGGAGCATCTTCTATTACATGATCTATAGCAACTCGAATATCATTGAGATTCATAACTGAACCCAATGATCTTTTTTATTATTAAATACATCTTCATTATATACTACCTCTGTGATTATATCAAATGCTAGTGTTACACGTTCCTCTGAACCCTCGTATGGGTCGGTGAAATGTTCTAACCAATTTGGAAATAGTGTCACCTTGCCTAGTTCATTTGGTGATGAATATAATTTTTTACAATATGGTATTTCATAATGAGTACTCGTATCATAATTATCTAAACATATATGTCCTCCAAGATATGTGTAAGGACTATCCCAATGATGATGTTGTTTTATTGCTTGACCTTTCCTTAATACGTTTGCCCAACATTGAACATAGATTCTATCTTCCCATTTATATCCTAACTCAGTAATCATATTATCATGTGATGATCTGATAATCTCTTTTAAAAAATGTGCTTCACCCCACTTCAATATATTATAGCAATCAGATCGAGACGTTAGACTATCCTTACCCAATCCTGTATTCCAATCATGTGTATATGGATTACCTTCTATGATTTCTTTTTCTTTTGATAATATAATTGATTTTAAATCGCCAATATCTACAAAGTTTTCATACACCCAATAATCAAATACTGGTGCAAACTTAGTCTTTGGTGGGTCGTTTTCAAATTGAATTAATTTCATGCCATTGATATAAATTGACTCATAGCATACCTACCCGTTCCTTCTACGGGTGTCACTTCATGCCATAAGATCGAGGGAAATATTACAAGTGAATTATTTAGGCAAGGTATATGAAGTCGTGATTCTATAATCAAATCTCCACCAGTAAATGTTTTAGGTAGGTCATGAAAGTATGAGATAGCAGTTATGGTTGTTGAGTCTATATGTTTCTTATAATGATTACCTTGATTAAAATAATGTATCTTAGTATTATCTTCAGATGATTCTGAAATGTATCTAAAAAATGTATGCAATCCTTCTAATAACTCTACAACTTCAGTTGAAAATAATTTTCTATTGATTCTTAATATGTTCGACTCATTTCTTTTCTTATCATAAAAACTATCTAAGTGCAATCCTTTACCATCTTTTAATTGAACACCATCACGAACAGCAGTACCAGGACCAAATGGTTCACCAGGTTTTTTAAATACATTCTCATCTTTGAAGTAATGTAGTTCTTTCATAATCAATTCAAGTTCTTCTTTATCATAGAACTCTTGAATAAAAACTACTGGTAGATTAGATACTACCTTAAAAATAATGTTTCGCACCTTGTATATCCCTCACGTTTTTTAAACGATACATGATTCCTTTTTGGATATGTTTCGTAGCAGGTTTTAATTGGAATTCATGTGAACACCCTTGAACCTCCCAACAATAGATGTATAGAGTTCCTGTAATTAATGACACTACAGCAATAAACTCTCCATCAGATGATACATCTTCATCTTCTATCTCTCGCACCTCTGCATATTCAATAGAAGCATGAAATTCATTCTTTAAGATGTCTTTGATACCTTCGCAAAGTTTATCGTATGTTCCTGTATATGGAACACTAAGATACTCTGGAAAGATATATGATTCTCTTGGGTCTAAGATTCTAGTCATCAGAAATAATTAAAATTGATGTTTGATCTGAATTGAGTATCAGTACAAGTCGTGCTATGGTGTGGTATCTGAGGATTAAACAGTAGCATTCTATTTGCTACTGATTCAATTTTTTTATCACCAATTACGGTAAATCCATCATTTGTATTTAAGTATAGTATAGCAGCTTTATGCTCAAACGTATAGTCAACATGATCTTTATGATGTATGATAGTGTCCGTTCTTGGATATAAATTTGCTTTAATTCTAATGAATGCTTTTGCTTCCAGATAATTTTTTAATGCTTGACCCCACTTCATATAGTCACTACAGACAGTATCATTATTATAAAACAAATGGGTGAAATAACAATTTTCTTCTTCACCCATACCAGATATATCGGTCTCCAAGTACCAAGGTAAACTTTGAGAGTCGCAACCTAATTTTCTAATGATAGAAAATAATTCTACATCTAATGCCTTGTCAATAATTTTCATAAGTTGGTGAACTCTTTGTTGAGTGGTAATGATACATCTTCACCATACCATGAGGATATAGTATAGCGATCTCCTTTAAGTATATTAGATACAGCATGTCTAAACTCACACCCATCAAAATATACTGTTCTACCCATCATAGGTTGAACATCAACACCTCCAATAATAGTATTACCGCCAAGATAATCATCATTTAGATATGTGATAGATGCACCTGTTGTTGTCTTTCTAGTTACATCATAATGGTATCCCTTTGCAGCTCCACAAGGATACTTAACTATCTCTACGTTTTGTAGGATAGAAAATTTTGGGTCATGATCTACAAATGATTTGATAGTCTTAGTAAGTTCTACCAACTTATGATAGACATCAGGTAGTTCTTTGTTACCCATTCCACCAGCGTCCATACTTAAAACTCTGGTTTCGTCCCAGACATATGTCTTAAGTATATTAGAGTTAAAGAACTCTATGAGTTCTTTTGATAACTCTGGTGTTATATTTGTTTGAGAAACGTAAATCACCCGAATAAATGTACGTTGTAATGTTTGCGAACAGGTTTCACCTCTTTTTTAGGTTTCACCTTGACCGTTTTATATATTCGCAGTAATAGTTCTGTTTTCATACAAAAGGAAATCCACAATTCCATGTAACTAGAGAGTATCTAACACCCCTAGTTACTGGGTTTACTTTATGATATACAAATGAGGGAAATACGACTAATGACCCTTGCATATCTAATTCCTCACACACTGTGAGTTTATCTTTATGATGATGAAATTCTAGCATACCTCCGTCAAATTCGCTAGGGTCATTTAACAATAATGTAGTAGATAATTTTCTATATCTACCTTGCCACTTACCTTCTGAATATGGTTCAGTTCCCATATCGGGGTGCCAATCATAAAATTGACCTGGTTTATATTCTGTGAACTGTGCTGATTCTGTTGTATCCCATTGAAAGTTCCACTCAGCGTTCTTATTTGCTTCATCTACTAAAGGTTTTAGTATGTTATATATCCAAGGTTCATCTAACCAAGCAACATGAGAGTTTCTAACCTTTAATAGATTATCAAGTTCTTCTTGACTATACTCTTCTACTTCCTTAGGTGATTCTTTATTCACCTGTCCTAATTTATTACACCTTCTCTTACCCATAGCAATGATACGATCACATATCTCTGGTTTAATTACACCTTTAAAATACCAATAAGAATGTTTTAAATTCATCTACCCTCCATTCCACTCTGTATAATCAAAATCTGGTAGATGATATGTGTACCAACCAGTAGTAATATATTTAGTTTGAGTAGGTGAGGGTATGCCACGATGAACATGAGTCCAATCACATGGCCAAATGTATGTCATTCCTTTTTCTGGTTGTATCTTTACTCCTTGATGAAACCACTCTGTCTGTCCACCATCTGTCACATCATTTAGATATGTCATAAAAACTAAATGACGATATGAATTCAAATCCTTATAAGATGCTCTTTCCATATGCCATTGAAAGAAAGCTTCGTTAGGATTATATTTTTGAATATTGAAATTTGTATTCAATCCCCATAACGCATGAGACTTTGAAGACCATGGAAATAAATCTGTATATTCATCACACACTTGTCCTAATTCATCTAAGTAATTTTCTATTCTCTCGTCAGGTGTTCTAGGGCAAACTGTAATATCTGTAGAGATTTTTGATTCTGGGTCATGACCTTTACCAACTTCACCTGCTTTCTTATCAGGTGACTCTTCAAAATATTCAATCAGACCATCACATGTTTGATCTGTTATTTTCCAACCTGCAATGAATCCTACTCTATTCATAACGTCATGTTAAATGATATTGCAATTTTTTCTTCACCAATTTGTTTTTCAGTTCCATGTAGCATATCACTTGTGAACATCATCAATGAACCAGGAATACATGTATGTTCTACAAACTGTGCATTATATTGATTATATTCAACAGGTTCTGGTAACATACTTGGTATATTAAAAAATTTAATTTTATCTTTCATGTCACACTTTACATAATACACACCAGATAATAGAGATCCATTATGTACATGAGGAAATAGATAGTCACCTTTATGACTTATATTTGCCCATACATTTTCAAAATGTAATGAGTCTGTATTTTTATATCCTATCTCTTTTAAAAAATTTGTTGCATGAAAAAAGATTGCTTGACGTAAATCTTTTAGTCGAGCAACCTCAAAAATATTTTCTCTAAGTTTATGAGTAGAATCTACGTTCAACATAGAATCTCTCATTGAACCTACTTTAGAGATAGCCTGTTTAATTTCTATCTCATAAGTTTCTAGGTTTTCATTTAGAATATTTGGTTCAAATAAAATCGGTCTTGGAAAACACGCAAAGAGCATAATAAAAAATCAATAATTACTGTTCCTCCCATTTACCAGTAGTGCTATTAAATGCATAGTTTACAGCAATTTTTTTAGTAATGGCAGTTCCAACATAGGTTTTCGTTTTGTCGTCCCATGACCAATCTTTTAAAATTACTGCTGCTTTAGTATCATAGTCACTATTGTCATCATAGGGCATTGGATTGCCAGCATTATCTGATGCTTGCTTGCCTATAAAAGGAGTATACCATTGCATTGTGTCTGTGTCAAGCACTGTTTGTTCTGGATACAGTCGTTCTCCAACGAAAGCATCACGAACAGCATCGTACTTACCACCTATCATTGCATAGTTTTTTCTAAAAGGAGTTCCTCCTGCTCTATGCTCGTTCGCTTCTGTATTGTATGATGTTTGAACAAACTCATAATTAGCATTCTCAGGTGCTACCTTGAGTTTGTCTATACCAATACTTTCTTGTTCGATACCGTTATCATCTTTTATGAGTTCATTATCAACTTTGAGAATATCAACTACGGTATTATGTTGATCTAATTTTGCGAAATGTGCCATAATTTTACTGGAATTTATACTTAATGATTACAACACCAGAACCACCATTACCACCTTTAGGTTCTGGATAGTTACGAGGATCTTGGTCAGCAGAACCTCCACCACCACCGCCTAAACCGTCAGTGCCATTGGTTCCATTACCATTAGGGTTAGTAGCACCAGGACCACCTCCACCAGCACCGCCCTCTGGGTTATGAGGACCACCTGGATAGTTCGCTCCACCGCCACCACCTGCATATGTTACAGGAGAACCAGTAATATCTATGGATCTTCCGTCTCCTCCCTGTGCAGGTCTACTATTTGGTCTGTTATATCCGTTTTCTCCTGCTTGGTTTGCACCACCACCTCCACCAGAGGTTGCGTTTTGAGATGAACCACCTTTACCGCCAGGATATCCTTGACCAGAAATTCCTGTTCCTGCAGGTTCATTCCAACCGTCTCCATCAGTTCCGTTTCCTCCACCTGACCCACCAGGTCTTCCGTTTTGGTCTTGCTGAGCTCCACCTCCACCACCTGTTGCAGATATAGAACCGAACTGACTTCCACCTCCATCAGCACCCATACCATTTCCAGTACCGCCAGTTCCACCACCACCGACATTAACTGTATATGTTTGAACAGCAACAGGGAAGTTATATCCACCAGAGTGAAGCAGACCACCTGCTCCTCCTCCACCTGCAGACCCGAAGTTTCCATTTAGACCACTTCCAAATCCACCACCGCCACCGCCACCAGCGACAACGAGATACTCAACATTATTGTTAGCAGCGTCAGATGCAACCTGTGATACAGTAAAGTTTTGAGCACTGCTGTTAAATGTATGAATCTTATAATTACCTGATTCTGTAACTGTTCCTCCAGATGCAACAATAAATGTTTCACTTGCTCCACCTGCAGGTGCCCATTCAGAACCATTCCAAACTTCAACTATTGTGTCCGTTGTGTTGAAAATCATAGTTCCAACAGCTGGACTCAATGCGTTACGTTGAGTTGTCGTGTAATTAGGAAGTTTTAGTGTGTTGGTAACATTAAGTGTACCAGCATTTAGCGTTGACATGTTAAATTAATTCCATTGATTGACACCATCTTTGGGTCCGTAAAAACGTAACCCACCTTTGTTAATACCACTTAGAACATAAATTATAGCACCTACCTCACCTTTTGGTAAATCCCATTGAGGAAATACTGGCAAGTTTATTTGAACCGAAGGTTGACAGGTTTCTACATTTAATCTTCCAGATGCCATTGTTCTATAAGTAATCCTGTTTTATTTATACATCTTTTTTACTTCTAGTCTTAAACATTAAAGTCATTCTAAGAGAATCGCAATATTGACTAACTGGTCTGACTCCATGCCAAAGATTGCCAGGAAAACCTAGGATAGATCTGAATTTAGGTAATACTGAATGAGTTATCAATCTCTTTTCACTATCCCAAATAATAGTTTCTCCTCCCCAATCAGCGTTCCAAGATTCATTCACATATACAATTATAGTTTTGCTTGTATCTAAAGAATCATCAGTGTGCAGTCTTTGATCTTGACCACATGTTTGAGCATTTGCATAACAACGAACCAAAACATCTTCGGTATCTAAGTGAGGTTTGATGTCTCTCCATACACCAAGTATTAATCCACTAAGTTCATGTTCACAGTCATAACAAGGTTGCCCTTCTTTAGTAGGTCCGCCAAAAAAGATAGACCACTTGGGTATGCTCCTTTTCATTTGAGCTTTATGACTACGATACCCCCATGTCCAAGAGGAGTCTAATAAGTATTTGTATAGTTCAGTTGCCTTAGATTCGGGCAACAAATTTTCATGATAAAACATTCAATATGTAAGTTATGAAAAACCTAAGTGTGACGCTGCATCAGATAAGAAGTTCTGAACAAAAACTTGTGCTTCAGCAGCACTAACTGTACCTACGGTCTGACCATTAGATAAAAGAGCTGTCATCACAAATCCTTTCATTGATGTTGATTGATATTGAGAGTAATCATTATCGGAATTAGAAGCGTAATCGGTAGTTGCAAATCCATCAGAAACTGTGCTACCCCATCTAGAACTACCAACAGTAACATATAAATGTCCTACCAGTGGATCTGAGTTTTGGTTCCATGCTTTGTTTACGAACCATGCATAAACCTGATCAAAACCACTAACAGTTTCATTAGCATATACTGTAATTGCGTTCGGTGTTCCTCCGCCATTGTCAGCACCTAAGTTACCACTTCTTGAAAAACCATATGTATATGCTGCACCAGGTGGAGCAACTGCTATTGCCACCAGTGGCCAAGAATATCCGAGTGGTATATATTTAATTTCTGAATATGTGTTAAGACTGTCGTTATATCCTATATTGCCACTCGCACTTCCATTAACCCTTACTTGAGTATAGTTACCACCATCATACATATCGGACTGTGCATCACTTATATGATCAGTACTGGTATCTGTTTCATATTGATAGTTCGTGCCACTTGCTGCCCAACCATTCTTTTGACCTTGCATATAGGAAGCAAAACTGTTGAGATTAGAATCAGTATATAAATTAAAGGGAAGACTATTGTCACCAGTAATACCAGTTGCTACACCATATTCAGCCCAAGTTGTGCCATTATATACTTCAAAACAATTTATGGTAGTATTCATTCTAATCATACCTGCACTAGGACTAGAAGGTCTTTGATCTGTCGTGCCTTTTGGAATTCCTAATTGAGATCCAAAACCACTAACAGACATTGTACCGTTAACATTTAAGTTAGCGGAAGTGTCCATATCAATGGTATATACTGGATCTTGTCCTTTAATTGAATCTACTTTAATATTGCTCATGATTTTATTTATTAGTAACCAAAATGATTTTTTGCGTCAGCTAGGAAGTTAGAGACGAAAGTTTGTGCCTGACTGACACTAACTGTACCTACAGTCTGACCATTAGATAAAAGAGCTGTCATTACAAAACAGTTTGTAGATGTTGATTGATATTGAGAGTAATCATTATCAGATGAACTAGCAAAATCAGTAGTTGTAAATCCATTAGCAACACTACTACCCCAACTAGGACTACCAACAGTAACGTATAAGTGTCCTACAAGTGGGTCAGAGTTCTGGTTCCATGCTTTGTTTACAAACCATGCATTAACTGGATTGAAACCTTGAACTGTTGCATTATTATATACAGTTATAGAGTTAGGTGTTCCACCACCACCATCAGCACCTAAGTTACCACTTCTTGAGAAACCATATGTGGTGCTAGTGTCAACAGGTGCAACAGCTATTGCAACCAGTGGCCAAGAATATCCAAGTGGAGCATATTTAACACCGCTATATGTTAAGCGAGTACCGTTATATCCTATATTACCACTTGCACTTCCACTTACTCTTACTTGAGTATAGTTACCTGTATCATACATATCAGATTGTGCATCACCAATTCGATCATCACTAGAATCTGTCTCATACTGAAAATTAGTTCCACTTGCTGCCCAAGTATTTTTCCTAGCTGCCATATAAGCAATAAATGAATCAAATTCACCATTGTCATATAGGTTAAATGGTGGTGCTAGTGATAACCAAGTGCTTCCACTATAAAATTCAACTCTATTATTATCTGTATTAAATCTCATATAACCTGCAGCAGGACTAGAAGGTCTTGCACCTGTATTTCCCGTTGGTAATTGTAATGCACCCGTATTTCTCATGTCAATAGTTCCCTCTGTCCCGATCCTAAGATCATTGCCAGGTGGCACACTTACTTGATTAAGAGAAGCACCAATTCCTTTTAATTTAGAGACTCTAAGTTCACTCAATTAAGGTTCCTCCACTCATCAGTTCCATAGAATTGCATTTTATTATCTGATGTATTGAAATACAAAGATCCTTCAGCAGATTTTTTAGGTCTTTGCTCAGTTGTGCCTGAGGGAACTGGCATATATGATTGTGAATTTATAGAAAGCAACCCTCTGACAATTAAAGTGTCATCAATAGTAACTCTAAAATTTGGAGAATTACCTAATAAATTAGCAACTCTGAGTTCCATTATACAACACTCCAACTACCAGTGGATTCGATAGTTATTGTATATCCATTTGCGATAGTAATAGGACCTGAACTCATGCCATTAGCAAATTCAGCACCAGCAGTAGTTCCTATTGTAATATTTTCAGAAATTGTAGTTTGGTTTGTTCTTACAACACTATTCTCTCCTAGTGCTGGTCCTCCACCTGCAACATTTGCCCAACCTGCAGATCCAGTTCCATCATCTGCTTTGTAGATTTCAGCAGAATCTAGAGATGTGTTAAATCTCAAAGTTCCAACAGAAACACCAGTAGGTCTTTGTGCTGTTGTACCTGAAGGTATCCTTAATACACTGTTCGTATTAAGGAAATTTAATGTTGTTATAATTGCTTGAGTAGAGTCGGCAATCTGATTGCCACTAATCTTAGTAATTGCCATTTGTTAATACAATCCTCCGTATTATTTAGATAGGTAATTCAAGGATATGAATCGTATCTGTAGATTGTGGAGCATCTCCAGAGGAGAATACCACGTTTGCACCACCAGAATCGACTGTGTAATTGGTGCCAGCAATTTGTGCAACACCATTTAAGAATACTAGAAGTGAATCATCAGTGTGTTGAATACCACCAGAGTAAGTTGTGACTGCAAAGGTGAGTGTTGATCCATCACCTGTATATGTCTTAGTGATATACTTAGATGCAGATACACCACCACGTCCAGTTACAACTAAGTCACCATCAATATATGCAGATCCATTAGTTTTAATTCTATAAGTTGAATCAGGTGCAACACCAAGACCAATATGTCCTGTGCCATCTGTTGCAACATTAATTTGACCTGTGTCTGTTAGACCAAACTCTTTCCAGTTTCCACCATAATATATCCAACCAAGAGATTTACCAGGTGTCCAGTTAATATTGTAAACAATATCTCCATCGCCAGGTGTATCATATCCTGTAATACCTGCGAAACTTGGTAGTCCACTTGCATCTTCGGGTGCTAATAATGTCTGTTTAATTACAGTACCATCTTGGTTAAAGTATGTAATCTTCTTTGCTTGAAGATTATTAGTAAAGGTTGTTAGTCCTTGGAATGTAACAGGACCAGCGAATATAGATTCTAACTGGTTTGATGCTCCACCAATAACTGTAAGTTTATCAGTAAGAACAATCTCAGAGAAGGTTTCAATGGTTGTGTTTTCTTCTCCAACAACGTTCAACTGTGCAATATCTTCGTTAGTAATCTGACCTGTAACAGGGTTGATAACCTGATTACCAATAAACAGGTCACCATTAGAGTTAAGACCAGAGTAGAATGAAACTCCTCCTTCTTCTTTAATAGACTGTGAGAATCTAATCTGTTCTTGAGATAATGTTTCTACCTGAGTTTGAGGGAAAGCAGTTGAGTAGTTACCTGGACCAAAACCAAGGTATTCAAACGTATGGTTACCTGATCTTAGGATAGAGTGTCGTCTAAACTCTACATTAATCGGTGATACATTTCCATCATTAGTTTCTCTAATATTAATTTTTCTTGTTTCTTCATCACCTGCTCGTGCTGTTAATTCAATACCAGACAATCTATTGTTAATAGAGTCATAGTTTGGAGTTGTACCTGGTTGTGTCCATCCAGTATCAGTAAGTATGAATTGAATTCCTTCCTTAGTAATCGATCTCTTAGGATCTAATGCAGGTGTTGGTGTAGCACCATCAGTTGCATTTACAAGTCCGATAGTAACATTATCAGCAACAGAAACTGCAGCAGCAGGATCCGCAACAGGATTATCTCTATCGAATGTAGGATAAACTTCGTTTACATTCTGACTGAACTTTCTATCATTGAAGTTGGAAGTTGAAGGTGCAATAGATCCACACAAGAGAGTTAAGTAATATATACCATCATTAACACCTCTTTCAAATGCTTGAACAACTTGAATATCATAAAGATAGAAACATTTTGCTAAATTATATGATGTAGTATCACTGTTCAAAGGTTGCATTACGAAACCAGAGATAGGATCTCTAGGTAGAGGATTAGACTTATCCTTATCAATAACAAGTCTTACACGATAAGTTCTATCTTGTAAGTTACGAGGATCAGGAATTCTCTTAAGGAATGTAGTAGGTGTAAAGTTAACTGTGTTATATGTTGTATTAGTAGATAGTGTTGTATAGATTGCGTTGTTAGTTGAACTGACTGATAGATACCATCCACCGACTGTATTTGCTACACCACCTATTGTATAGGTTGTGCTATCGTATTGGATCGGTGATCCAGTTGTGCCAGCAGCAACACCAGAGACACTAGGTCCATAAGGTGTAATACTTGCACTTTGAACAGTTGCTTCTGTTGCACCGTTAGCAACCAATAAACAATTTAACTTATCTGCGACTGCACTTGAACCAGTTCCGTCTTGTCTTGCACCGACTGTGAAACCCTGTACTCGTGTTGTTGGTGGTGATGCTTCAACAGTATAACCATATAAGTATAGTCTTGTACCTGGTGTTCCACCTTGACCTGCTAGTGCAGCGTTAATTGTTTTAGTTCTTTGAATATCAATGTTTACCCAGTTAACAGAAGTCTCTTCACCAAAGATTACGTTCCCGTTGACTGTTCCTGTATTGTTTGCAGTTAAAGTAATAACTCTTGTATTTGTATTGACTGAACCTACAGTTGCACCAGTAGCAATGTTAGTTCCAGAAATTGTCATTCCTTGAATGACCCCGTTGACTGACCCGTCATTTGCTAGTGTAATAGTATTTGCACCACTTGCTCCAGTTGCAGTCGTAGAAATAACATTTAATGCTTTTGGTGGAATTATATGTGTAATAGCACCTGCTTTATCTTTCGAGAATGATTTTGCTTTGAAACCTGCAGATCTTAGAGCAGTGTTACCAAAGTTAGAGTTAGAGTTGGTGATAGACATATCACCACCGCTTAGTGCAGTAAAGTGACCTTGGTATCCAACAGCGAACACAGACACAGCCTGAATAAATGAGTCGTTTGAACATTTAATATGTTCGTGACCCCATCCTTTTCTATATTCAGCAAAACCATCTAAGTGTGCACCATCACCTGCTGTTGCTACATCATAGTTACCAGTTGATGCGTTATATCTTACAAATGCTCTGTCATCTTTTTGTAGTGATAGACCCGTAAACTGTGCCACAACCATTGATTTGAAACCAGTTGCTTTTGCACCATTTGCGTGCATACCATTCATACCCCACACACTTCTTAGTGATAAGTTGAATGCGTATGGTGATGCTGAGTCAACAGTATCAATCTCAGTTTTCACCGTGATGTTTGAACCTACAGCATTACCAGAAGGTTCAGAGGTCATTTGGTACGTAAATACGTTACCAGATGCAGACGTAACAGTGAATGAACCATTATATAAACCTGCGTCTGCCTCAGACTGAGGTCCTGTTGAACCTGTGACACCACTAACGTTAATGTTTACACCAACAGAGAATCCATGATCTCTTGGGTTATCAAATTCATCAACAGTCACAGCAGTTGCAGTCTGTCCGTTTCTTGTAATTTGTAGAACTCTATATTCATCAGATATAGGACCAACGATTCTATTTTCTTCTACTCTTACCTGTATCTGGTCAGTTGCAGGATCACCAGATGTATCAGGAATAGTTGCGAATGCTTTTGATACCTTTTGATAGTAAATCTCTAAGTCAGTTCTTTCAAGAATATTTGGAACTGCAGAGTAATCTGCGTTAGGAACTGTTCCACCTGTGATTAGAGTTGATAAAGTATTAAGACCATCAGCAAACTCAAAACAGGTTAGTCTGTGATGAGAAAACTTAGGGGGAATAGTTTCTGTACTATCAGGTTTGAAATATACACCTTCCTCTGCACCATCAAAGAATGAGAACTGCCAGAAATAAGTTCCACCAGTTACTTTAAATATCGCTGTTCTTGGTGGGACTTGAGCTTCATTATTAATTCCTTTGGCAGCATATGTAGTAGGATAAGGAACATACTTAGGTATAATCTTAGTTCTTCTAAGGTCAGTTCCAACAAGTGAACAACCTCTTGGAACAATAATACCACCCTCGCAAGAGTTATATTTGTAGAGAACATTGTTAGGAGAAGTTAAGTCTAGGTTTGAGTTTGCGTCAATAGGTGCGACGTTTGTATATAAAACATCACCTGGTCTATTATCTACCACATACTCAGCAGGATATAGCATGATACTAAAAGCATCAAACTCGTCATTGCTTAAACCAACTCTATATGAAAATCTTGCTACTTCTAAGAATGCTCTTTGTAAACTTTTAAATGGTCGCAAAGCAGAGTTACCTCTGTTATCGATAGCATCCGATGCATCGAAATCATCAGGGTTAACGTATATAATACGTCCAGTTCTGGACGTAATAATATTTTTCAGTCTAGTTAGTGACATTACCTATCTGCTTTGTAGTATTTATTGGGATTACGAACCGAATACACGAGTCGTAAGAGCTGTTGAATTATCCTCAAATCCAATCAGACTGAAGACATTGTTTTGAGTTGCACTCTCAACAATAAGTCTCTCACCAGGACCAATAACAAGGGAAGTGATCTTATCGATCTCGTTGTTGCCATTGGCTACATCTTTTGCAAGATAGTTACCAACCTCAACTGCAGTTGCTGCAACATCAACACTACTGACAGTTACAGTAGATCTAGTTGCTGTATTACTTGCAGGTACATCTTGGAAGGTATCCGAACCCGCAAAATCACCAGAGTTTAAACCTTTAATCATGTATAAAGTGTTTCCACTATAACTTCTAACAATACCATAAGGTTCAGCAGTTTGACCAGTTACTGTGTAAGTTGCTCCACTAAATGTAAATCCATCAGTAGAGTTTACCCATGTTCCTTCTTTATCATAGATATAGATCTCATCATATGTGTATGCAGTAGATGTAATAAGCAATCTATTTGAACCACCATAACTAGAGTTAGCAGCAGTTCCAACTGTTGTTTCATAATAATAGAACTGTGCAGGTAAACTTGTGTTTGCACTAAAGTCATACTGAATATATGCAGTTCCACCAGAACCAGCAGTTCCACTACTTGTTTTACCTGTAGTATATTCAGTTCCATCATCAGAGTTGCCAGCAGTTCCATCAGGACCCCACTGTCCGTTGACAGTTGTAGATAGTGCAAATACTAGACCACTCATAGATGAGTCTGATACATCAAATCTATATGATCTATCACCAAATACTGTAAGATCTTGTCCACCACTACCTGCAACGTTGTCATCAATATACATGCTTTCAGTTCCACCAGAAGTAGTGAAGGTGAAGTCATTTGATGCAGCTCCAACACCACCAGATGATATAGTTCCAGTTGCACCACCAGATGAAGTAAGTGCATCACCTGCAACAATCTCTGATCCAGAACCCGAAAGAGTTGTAGGACCAACATACAATGCTACACTTCCTTGTCCAGATAGTACTCCATAGACTGTTACTACTGCTGTATTACCGCCACTTCCTTTAGTTAAGGTTTCACCTACAGCAAAAGTTCCTGTAGTAGATTCAACTGTAACCTGTCTTATTGCTCTGCTTTTAACTGCTATAGATGTAAATGGAGGAATATAAAATGATTCAAATTTTGCTTTCTTCTCTCCGTCTGTAGATGTAAGTTGTTGTCCTACAGGTAAGTTTGCTGATAATGGAAATGCAGTTCCAAGAGCAAATCTATATCCCGTTACAATATCACCTTTATGTAATTTGTATGCGTTTGCTGCACCATCAACAGTTAGTTTCTGGTCATAATCTTTGATAGCAACATCATATGCTGCTCCTGTGCCATCATTAGCAACAGTTAATACTGCACTTGCCGATTGAGTGATAGGTGCACCATACAGTAACGTGTTAGTAGTTCCTGCAGGTTTTGATTGTCCTAAGAGTCCTTGGTCTGCCATTTTAATTTAGAATCCTGCGTAAAAGAATTGTTGTTGTCTAGTCTGTCCTGTTAAGTTTTGTGCTCCAATACCTGCACCAAAACTAACATCTTCTAGCGTAACGTTTTGAGTAGAAAGCAAAGTTGCATCTGCGTCTGGGAACTTAACAGTCCTGTTACCAGTGATGTTAGTTGTGTCTACTTGGACTGTGAAGGTTGCTCCACCGCCTGAGTCAACTCGGTCGAATTTTGGATCAATAAGAGTTTTACCTCTCATTGTCTGTATTGCTCTCTCAAGAACAATAACATTATCAGCACCTGAGTTATTTAGGTTATCTGTAGGTGGAAATTCAAGAGTTTGGTTAGTTCCTGTGTTGACATTTGAAAGATCAAATGTAAGTTTCTTAGTAACGTCTGTTGTATCTGCAAGAATCAAACCTTGAATAGATTTGTTAGATAAAACCTGAGTTGCACCAGTACCTACAAGTGTGACATTCAAGTCGGGAACTGTGATAGTTCTATTCGCTGTTAATGCTGAAGTATTGACCTGTGCATAGAAAGCATTTGCTTCTGCTGTAGGTGCAAATTTTACATCAACAAACTGTTTTGATAGAACAATTTGTTCTGACTTAGTATCTAGTAAAGTAGATGCAGTAGCAGTAGGTTCAGCAGTTGTAGTAACTGTACCTGCGTCTGGTAAGAAATAAGATCTACGAGTATCTAGAGAGGTTGCCCAGTTGATTTGGAAAATTGCTTCTTCGTTACCATCAGTAACAACAAGATTATCCTCATCAATGAGAATAGTTTTATTTCTTAGTGTCTGTTGTGTATCGTCACCAACTAATACTGTACCATTACCAGAGGTAATAGTAGGTAATGTCATAATTCTAGTATTAGTTCCAGTTCCTATGTTACTAATTTCAAATCTTGCTTTCGGTCCTTGAGCATCTTCAAGAATAAAAGATCCATCATCAATAACAAATTGACCCGTTACCTTTACAGATCCCGTTCCTTTTGGTGAAAAAACAATATCAGAATTATCTCTAGTATCATCAACTGCGGTAACATATAAAGATGCACTTGTCGAACTATTGACAATGCGAGACATATATAAACCACCATCTCCAAACGACATGCCCAGTTGGTCATATGCTGATTGATAGAGACCACTGTCTCTGTCCAAATCAAAGCACAAACCAGGTGCGTCCTTTGTACCTTGTGATACTCCCTTAAAGAGTTGATTTACTTTTGCCTTTCGGTTGGGAATCAAAGGGTCAGATACAACCACTGGCAGAATTGCTTCTCCAGACAGGTTAGAGTCCGAAATTGTTTCCAACTGAGAAATCTTCTTTGTTCCCACGAATAATTACACTATTTCCTACAGGTCTATTTATACAGATTCATCTGCCTCTTCTTCCTGAGTTTTGTAAGCCCACTCATCTGTATGACCCACTGACCACCATTTAGGTAGTGTTTCAACAGCATAATTTTGTGTGCAAACCTTAAAGTCAGGTTTTTTCATATTATCATTGTCAATCAAACTGTTATCAAAGAACTGACATCTGTTGTTTGGTTGTGCTGCAAACTGTCCATTGTCCAATGCAATAATGTTAAATGTCTTATGCTCTGGATCATGCTCTGAGAAGTTTGTGTCTAATACAGAGAAGTCAGGATGTGCAGTATCAATAGTAAATTCATACTCACCAGAGTGCATTTTCTTATCCTTACCAAAGAACTGACATCTTCCTAAGATAGGTTTTTCAACTACAGTAATATTATAATCAAAACAATCCCACAATTCTAATACATCTAATGGCAGTTGATTATCTTGATCGTAATCCTCTTTCCATACAAATGCACTGAGTGGTAATTTATCAAAGAGTGCACCATAATCAGTAAGCAGCGTTTCAAAGTATAATGCTTTTGCTTGTATGCTTCTCACCGAGATCCAAAGACCTGGTGTTAGTTCTCCGTGACCTTTTTCAAGATCGTAAAGATATTCCTTTTTTACCCAAACTTTTCTGGGAGGCAAAGGATGCACTAAGTATGCCATAATAAATTCATTACTTAATTTTATTTAGAAAAAAAAGAGAGGTGTTTCCCACGCACCTCTCAATAAACAAACACTTACTTTTTACAAAAAGAGGGCACTCTTTCTAAATAGAGATCTTTTGTACTCCCTCACGTCTTTTACTATATCATCGTTTGATTAGAATGTCAAGCTTTGATTTTAAAACTTGCAATCTTTTTTTGGCAGCACGAAGTGCTTGAGGTTTTAGAGTCCTCTTTTGTTCCTTCTTTGAATGATGTTGCCAATTAGGGATGTTCATCTCTTTTTGAATACTCCGACTTTTGCTAATAGGTATACTGATAGTATAGTCCAGAATACAACTTCTAATCCAACGTTGTTCATTGTTGCTGTTCCATAAATTGTTGCTTGAATTCTTCAACCTGATCAATAACTTCCTCACTAATAGGAGGTGCAGATTGAATCATTGGTGATAGTAAGACAGCAGTACCGTCTTCTCTTTCAATTCTCCAGACACAACGATTACGATAGCACATGTCTATCATAAAAGAAATTTTGTCTTCTGCTTCTTTTTGTGTGACGTTAATAGGTTCGTAATTCATTTTTCAGAAAAACAATAAGTTACTATTTCTGAAGGTACGTCATTTTGGATATTGGTTACTGTTTCCAAAAATCCATCAGCACCTGTTTTAGTCCATTCCCATTCGATAGTGTCGTCATAACCGTCACTATCTACGATCTTTACGGATCTACGAGAAAAGTCGATGAATACTTGTTCAACGTAGATTCCTTCCTTGAATTCCATTTGATTCTCGTTTACTCTATTATTATAGGGTATCAGAGGTTGGGTGTCAAGGATCAATTCAAGAATATGCTTGCTGCTGTCAGTTTCATAACTGCACCTGCTGTAAGATTCATTGCACCACCAGCAATAATAGATGTGGCAGTAGAAGAATTCATTGTGATTGCACCTGCAGCAACGTTTACGTTAAACAGACCTGTAACAACATTATTGTTGTATCCAGTAGCACCAGAGGTAACAGATATCGGACCTGCAGGGTTAGCGACAATATATCTAGGTATAGCATCACTAGCAGATCCTGCGGGTGTCATAACAGTTTCACAAGAACCACCGATCTTTCTAATAATACCTGCTTTAATCTTTGGAATAGGTGAAGGAGGGAAGTTAATAGTTTCAAATAATGTAGTTGTAGCAATGGTAATAGCATTATCTGCTGAAAGAATCATTTCTGCAGCACTACATGTTTGTTGTGATGAAGAGTTCTCAAAAATACTACCAGTAATTTTAGTTGATGTAGATGCTAGATTACACTCAGCACCTTGTAATTCAAACTTAGCACCAACAACACTCATATCAATATCAGATCCAAACTTAATAGTATGTTTTTGAACTCTACTATTCTTACTATTACCATTCTTATCAGCAACCTTAGGAGATCCTTCTGCATCCATCAAGAAAGCACCACCAACTTCAATATGACAATCACCAGTAACTTTTAAGAAATAGTCACCATCAATAGTACGAACATAATCACCATCAACTTGTTTACAATCATCCCCATGTACTTCACATGTATAATTACCTGCATAAGAAGAGTGGTCTGCTACTAAAACTGCATCATCATTATTATCAGAAGTTTGTTTCTTTAAGTATTCTGTATATGCAATATTTAAGTCTTCCTCAGACATATTTGGTTTCTCTTTCCTTTTTGCCTGCAACCATTTCCACTTAGCATGTTCTTTATTATTAAGTTTTATTGAGGTATGTGTAGTTCCGTTTTCATTCTTTCTTTGAGTTCCTTCTCTACCAGGTGTTCCAACAAATAAATCATATGCACCATTGATATATGTGGTAGCAGATTGTATATATGGATCTGCTTTATTAAAAATATTATCAATCAAACCACCTTGATCATTATCACCACATTGACCTACACTACGTCCTCTAATCTTATTGATATTTGCTAGTTCACTTTCACTACAATGTGTAACACCAAATAAAGGATACCAACCAACAGTATCTTTACCACCATCAACAGGTCTATTACAATTACCTGCAGTGAATTTGATGAACAATGCCATCAATCCAGTTATGTTTGTAATACCTTTTTTAAACAGATCAGTTCCTAACTCAAAAATATCTGTTGCCTTTTCCCATGTCTCAATAATTTCTTTTGCTTTACCAATACCATCTACAATAGTTTTTACACTACTAACAATTCCTGATGCCTTGTTAAGAATTGATTGAACATTACAAATAATATCATCAATTACTTGTTGAACACTTTGTAAAATCATTGATGCTTTATCAATGATACCATTTAAAAAATTATTTAAAATATTTGTTACTGATGCAACAGGATTAGCAATATAACCTAGTAATTGACTATCAATAACACATAATTGACTTAGAATCTGTGTAACTGCTGTTTGAATTGTAGAGAAAACAACAAATGGAATACCAGTAGCACCTGCTAGTAAACTTACAACATCTAGTTGTTCTGCTAGGTTTGCTAGTGATTGTCTGATAGCACCAATTACCTGTGTGAATATAGCACCTAAAAAGTTTTGTAGTTTTGCTGTAAGTTGTTTAGCAGTTACAAGTTTACCTGTGACTATATCAATAAACTCACCATCTTTTTCAGTTTTTACTAGAGAACCTGCTGTCTCTGCAATATCTTCAATAAGATAAGATAACTTATATTCTAGTGATTTCCAAGGTCCTCCAACACCATTTGCTGTAGGAATTGGTTTACTAGGATCTTTTGGTTTGACTGGATTAAATGTACCACCTGCCATACCAACAGCGTTACCAATATTATCAGGAGAACCATTACCACCAGGTTCTGTAGTCAACATACCTGGCAATGCAACTGCGTTAGTATTACCTTGTCGTAAATAACCTTCACCTTGTGATGTTGCTAATGAATCATTTACGTTTGCAGGATGTTTAGCAGCATGATTGACTCCAACACCATCTTCAAATTGTTCACCTGTAAAAGTAAACTGTTGTTTAGTTCTAGTATCTGAAGATTTAGTTACACGCAATACACCAATAACAATAGGCATCTGTGCGTTTTCTCCATCCATGAAGAAACCCATGACAATAGCACCAGGTTGTAGTTGCCCAGAACTCTCACCTTGTCCGTCATTTCCTGGTTGTGATGTATGTTGTAATACAGTTGCCCAAGGTAGTTTATCTGTAGGAAGATCTGCAGTAGTTCCTCCCTGTACATTAGTATAGTATCCCAGAATCCTAGTCTTTACTCGACCAAGTTCCATAGGATCTTCGTTGTCTTCTACTTCACCAACCCACCAGAAAAAACCGTCTTTACCTACAAAATTAATCGTAGGTTCATTAATAATGCCATCAATAGTCGCTGCCATTCTTCACACGATGTTTCTTAGTATTTAGCAAGTCTAGTGAACTCATAAAAATGATCACTACCCCAAACTAAGTTACCTTCCTTATCTCGTCCTTGATCTGCACTATGTAACTTATCTCCAAAGAGTATTATTTTTGAACTAACTGTAGCACCACCCATAACACATTGTCCTTCTGCAAATAATCTTCCTTCCCATCTGTTGTCATATTCAACAAACAACATGTCGCATCCCTGTCTCTTAGTTCCATCTTCACTATAATTTTCCATTAAAAAAGAGTCCCCCCTTACAAGAGACATTTTATGTCTCCCACTTCGATAAGGTTTGTCAGGACCCTCTTTTCTATAGTAGTTTTTTGACGTATACCAAATTTGATCTACATCACTGTAGTCTATACTCCACTCTAATTCAACTGAAGCAAATCCTAAAGGATTAGATTGTGCTTGGTATCTATTTGTCCAATGACCTAAAAGTGCATCATCAAAACTAATCGTCATACACTAAACATTCTGGTTCATCTGGATGCATGTCACAGAATAGTTCTAGTGCATTAGGATCGTGATGATCTCCCGCTTCAATCTCATCATGATGATGCTCTGCGTAGATTTGAAGTTCTTCTAACTCTACTTTTGCATGTCTGCGTGCTGCAGGTGATGACATTGGATTTTCGATTAGATCTTTGTCGTATTGGATGTGTTGTTCTATTGTTTTCATTTTAGTACCTCGTTGATACAGAACTATTTATACTTGCATACTGTCTTTTAGGAGATTTAACTCTGTTACTAGAGAAAGTCCCGAAGTTTTATGTGAAACTGCTCCTATAATATAACGTCCACTATACTTTCTGTCAACCTTTGTTCCACCTGAGGTCTTTGTATTTGAGGGAATGACAATATTGACACCTGCACCAGCATATAGATCAAGATTGCCAGGAACCTCAACAACAAGTTGAATATTTTTCAATGATTCTATACGCATCCATTGATATGCCTGTAGTTCCACAATTTGCTCATAGTTTCTTTGAGGATTATTTTGAAACTTAGGATCAAATATTTGATTAGGAAGCATTTGAAATCTAACACGTTTAGGTTGATTGGTATACTCTTTTATCTCCTCATCAATAAATGAATGAGGATTTTTAGATCCGCTACCTGCTAAATGTGCCATTTTACCCCATAAATCCTTTACACTATACTTGTAAGAATCTGCAGATAAATCAGTACTACTTCCAAATCTAGACCTAGTAACAAACGTAGGATCAAATCCAACACTATATCCTGAGAAATTACCGTGACGTAATCCCATCAAAAAGTTTCTTTCTTTTGGAAAAGATACAGCAGAGATAGAAAATTGAGCATTAGAAGGATCAGTAAACGCTTTGGGTGTATATGTGTAAGTATACATCTTAACATCACCCATTTCAGTGTTTGGATTAGTAGGTTTCGTATCTTGATCATTAGCAAGATTAATCATACTGTCTATCGACTTATAATGAAATCCTAGTGCATTTTCAAAGAATGCAAAACCATTTTGTAATTGCTGACCTTTACCAGATTTACGAATACTTCTTTGAGACATCCAATAGATTAAATCAAATGGTCTCCAATTAGGTGATATAAAGGTTTGTTTATTTAAAGTTTTCTCAAGATATAGTTTTTTAGCAGTGTTTATATACTTTTTACCCATCAATTCTTTAATAATCTGAGTAGATTCAGTTTTGTTATTGAATATAGTTTCAGAATTACCAAATACATTTAATATTTCATTTCTAGTATATTCATCAGAAACACAATCAATAACAAAAGCCTCACTTTGCTGATTCATTCTAACTCTTGCACCAATTTGATATGCTCTAAAAAAGTAAGTTCTATCAATAAGAGTAGTTTTAAGTTGCAATGCAAACTCTTCAGTTCCTGTAAGACTTTGTAAAACACCAGCAGCGTCTTCCAAAATTAACTTCATTTCCATGCAAGTATTACTAATACTTTCATAGATTTCAAATCCTCTTAGAAATGATGATAAATCTGCGTCACCTTTTGTTGTTTTTTTCTTTTTACGATTTTTATAAACAAACAATTTAATGTCAACTTCACCTGCGGTGTTCCTTGTAATAGAACCAACTCTATCTTGAATTACAGCACTCATTGGAAGATGCCTCTAAGAGGGTTATTAAAGGAATTAAGCACTGCAACTGCGGTTCTAAGAACTGTTCCTGTTGTTCCACCTACATTTGCAAATGTTCCACCACCTGCTTGAGCACCTAAAAGTTGACGAATACCTGCTTCTGCTCTTGAAATAAATTGACGATTAGATCCATTAGAAGATTCTATAGCAGCTAGTGCCATTTGCACTATCTCAGTAGTTCTATTGTTGATCTCTCTTCTTGCTGCATTACGCTGCTCTGTGACTCTACGAACTCGTGCTTGTTCTTCATAAGTAGATGCGTTTCTTTTTGTACCACCCATGAACGTAGTATTGTTTGAAGGTAGTTGTCCACCACCAAACATACTTCCTAAGACATCCATTGATTCACCACCCATAAATGAAGCTGGTCCGCCACCTCTACCAAATGACTCTTGTAGCATTTCATTTATATTCATACTTTTAAGAATAGAACCAAAATCAGCAGCACCACCAGTAACACCAACTTGAGGACGACCACTAGAATCTGTCCTTGTAGTCGTTGAGAATGGGAATGCTTTACCACCAAAGGGAGAAAGAATCGGTGTTTTACCAGCACCTGTTCCAACGTAATCATAATGACCACTACCAGGACCGTGAGAATACTTGTATTTCCATCCGTAACGAGCACCATTTGCTCTCATCCATTTATGAGAAGCACCAGATAGATCAAGTCCTTCACCATATAAGTGTACGGAGTTTTCATGACCACCAACTTTTTCATTCTGTTTGATACTTCTACCACTACTTGCCACATCCGAAGGATTAACTTGACCCTTAGAGTCCATCATCATCTGCATAAATGCAGACGCTGCAGGTTGTGATAAAACTACAGGACGACCATGTTTATCCATAGCTCCTTTAATACCCCATCCTGTTCCTGTTTCTGAATGACCTGCAGGTTGAATTAAAAGAGATCCGAGATTTGAAGCTAAAACTCCTTTCTTATCTCTTTGTCCTTCATCAACAAAACCTTCAACATCTGACAGTCCAGAAGCACCCGCAGGTGAAGCACCTAGTAAGACATTGAATATACCACCAAATAATCCAGCTTTTTTAGCTTCTGAACCCTTAGGTATAGTAATTCCTTTATTAAGTAGATACTCCCCTACACCAACAAGACCTTTGTTTTGAATCAAAGCAACTGTAACAGGACCACGACGACCCACTTGAGTGTAATAAAGACTATTCTTTAATTCTGCACCAGCAGTTTTATAATCACCTCTTTGGATGGCTGCCATCATTAATGGAAACTCCTGATACCACTGAGGACCCATATTAAATGTAAGATCAATCATTGCTGCTTTTTGTTGCAATGACATCTTGTCATAACCAGGTATACTTTGAGCAGCTTGCTTATGGTATCTGTAATCCTTTTCAAATAACTGATCAGCATATGCTTTACTAATCGTATCAGGTATTTTAGAATCTGGTTTTACCAAATGTCCATAACCAATAGTAGGATTACCAAGACTGTCATTATATTTTTTTAATCGTAAACCTTCATTTTCCTTAATCATTCTTTTGGCAAAATGATCTAATTCACCACCACCAGACATGAAACCCATTGCTGATGCTTCTGCCAGTCTTGAAGATAATAAACCAGGCATCGCTCTAGTTGCAGGTGTATCAAATGGAACTACAAATGCACTACCATCAGATTTTGTTGCAACATACTCAGTACCATGTCCAATGAAATCAGGTTTATTACCATCTAGTGATACAGGATACCCTGACTGAGGACCAGAAATCCAACCACCTTTAGCATACCCACTTAAAAATCCTCCAATCATTTTTTCTGATTCTGGGAATAAGTCATCTTGACCGAAAGTCATACCATATGACTTAACTTTCCCTGTTTTTAACTGTTCAATTTGTTCTTGAATTTCAGAACCCATTCCACGGATGTATTTGTCAAACCAACTTAATCCTGCATATTGTTCTTCAAGTGCTGCGATTTTATCAGCATTTGATCCCTCTTGCTCATTTATCTTCCTTTCCTGTTCATTAACAGTACCAGGAAATGCTCTAGGAATTAAATATCCTGCAGTAAACAGTCCAGTAGCGAGAACTAATGGATGTTTTGCTAGTGCTAATGCTGCATTTGCAAGACCAGTAGCAAACGATGTTAAAACTGATTTGAAAGCTAGAACTGTGCCGATGGGATTTGTAAGTATACCAATCCCTAACCAAGCTGCACCTAATCCCGTCATTGCTTTCAAGAGACCTCCTAACCTCTCTCTAAGCGTAGCTTCATCTTTCAATAGATCATATAATCCATCAATAGTATTATTGATAGAGAATTTTGCCCATCCAGCTATAAATTTAAAGACCTTAGTAAGAGTTTCTAAGATCGTTACCACTTTATCTTGATTTTCTGGATTTGACAACCATTTAAGAGCAGGTAAAACTAAAAAGAACTTTAAGAAAGAACCAATTAATCCTAAGAGTGACTCCCAGAATCCTGCAATTTTACCTTTGAAGAGTGCGTCAAAACCTCCAAATTTCTTTATCTTTCTAGGTTTTGGGAAAACTGGTTTGAATCTTTGTTTTGATCTTTCTTTATCTGCCTCTAGTAATGATAATTGAGACCTCCTAATTTCTGTGACAACCTTACCTAAAGAATTTACCGTTGCTCCTAAGTTATTAGTTGCAGTTGTTTGCAACTTGATAGTCTTAGTTAAGTTTACAGTCTTCCTTGAACTACGAGTCTGAGCTCCACTTTGTGTGCGACCACCATCGGGATCTACAAACTTGTAAAAATTAATTTTGGCACCTGTTTTATTTAATGCCATTTATCACCTCGATTGTGTTGAAGATGGAGCGACAAGATAAGTATCACCGCTATTTATAGGTACAGGGGTAGGTGCAGGAATCAACTTCTCAACAATTAAAGGAACTGGTAAGAATTCAATAGCAGTCTGCATAGCATACTCAGCATTGAACTTATTATCACGAAGTAATGCTCTACCTTTATCTAATACACCTAAAATTCTAGGATCAACTCCTAACTCAGGTGCTAACTCTCTCAAACTATCAATATAATTACCTGATTGAGCACCACTTAGTATAGCATTGTATATACCCTTCATACCTGCTTTATCTGCTACAGCACCTATGGCATTCATAGCGGAGAACTGATATCCATCTCCACCAAGAATCTTTGCCATGCCAGGTATACTCATAATATTAGGAACATTACTTACAAGACCTCGAATACCAGGTACTGCTCCTAAAATACCTTGTAATTGATTTTTTTCTAACCAGTTACCAAAATTCTCAATATTACTTGATACACCTGGAAACATACCAACAACTTCACCAATAGCACCACCCATATTACCTTGTAGTAGTTGCATACCAATCTTACCAAACCTACTATTTTGGATAGAAGCAACAGTATTAGTCAAGAAGTTACTAGCTTTACCAAATATGTTAGCACCCTTAGTATAAAGATTAGAAATACCTCGACCAAACTTACTCATACGCAAGTTCATCAACCAGTTTGGAGTGTCAACTACTGATTTTGCAGTAGAACCAATCGCAGCAAAATTACCTAAAGCACCAACACCACTGGTGATTGCACCTAAAATATTACCTTGTGAAAGGCTACTTACAGCGTTTATAGCTTGAACTACAGGACCAATGCCAGGAATAAATGATAGTGCTGTATTAACTATAGGATTGCTAACTACATCAACAACTGTATTAACAACACCCTTAACAACGTTAGTTACACCCTTTACGACACCAGTAACTGCCCTAGTTATTCCTCTAAACAAACCACCAATAAAATATTCTGGTAATTCACCACCGTGCTCTAAACCAAAGAAACCTAAACCAAATAAACCTTTTTTCTTTTTGGGTTCTTCTTTTTTCTCCTCGACAATCGGTTTTGATTCAATTCTATTGAAATTTTCAATCGCATCATTAGTAATTACTTGTCCTTGTGCCTGTTTTAATGCAGTCAGAGTTGCCTCTGTCATTCTAAGGATCTTCTTATTAGTTCCCTCTCCAGTTAATCCACCAAAAGTAATAATATTTTCAAATACACCACTAAATCCTTGTGTTTTCTTTCTTTGATTTTCTACTAATTGTTCGTACCTAGCAATTTCAGCTGCCTGTTGCTCTTTAGACAGTCTTTGAAATGACTTAACTTTATCAGCAATTTGTTTTTGTTCTAAAAGACTAAATCCTAGACCAACTAACCAATCAAGACCAATACTAATACCTAAAGTTGCACCACTTTTTAATACAGAACCTGCAGAAATTTTAGGAAGTTGAAATTTAGGTTTTACTACATTGCCTGTAACTTTAGGTTTTGTAAATGTCTTCTTTATACTATCTAACGCTCTGGTAAGAACATTACCTGTGTTACTAGGAGGTTTAGAAACTGTAACCTTAGGTTTTGATTTAAAGGGATTAAGGTTTTTAAGAGTTTCTCTAATACCACTAAGAGGACCTGCAGATCTTCCAGTAGAGGTAGTGACTTTAGGTCTAAAATTTTGACCTGGTTTTGGTTTTGGTGAGGGTTTAGGTCTGATTTTACCACCAGTAATGATATTCAACATATTGAGAATATCAGTAATAATCTTCCATGGAGCCATTAGGTATCTCAACCCAATAACACCAGTCATTAACTTACCTAAACCTTTGATTCTACCAATTAAACTTTCATCTTTTCCGAATAATTGATTGAATCCTGTGATTAAATTATCACCAATAATCCATTTACCAAAACCATATATTTTATCGAATACAAATTTAGTTTTCTCAAAGAAAACTGTCATTTTTTTAATATTTTCTTCGTCAGATGCCCAATCAAGCAACTCTTTCAGTGCGACAGTGGCATATATCTTTACAAAAAGATCAATGAATGGTTGTAATAAAGGTCCTATCCATCCAAGTGTTTTACTAAGAACACTGTCTACAGCACCTTTAGCAATATTGTTTTTCTTTAATTTTTTCTTCTTTTGATCCTTAAAATACTGAGACAGATATCTTGTACTAAATTGTTCTTGGAGAGCTTCTGCCTCCGCATCCATTTGTTTCCTTCTCTGTCTTCTATCTGCTATTTCAGCTTTATCTGCTTCCTTTACTCTTAAATTGGTAATTTTATTGATATCTACAACTTGATTACCTAAACCAGTTATGGTTGATCCTAGTCTATTTGTGGCAAGTAAACCTTGTCTAGCTGCAGCAACTTCTGGAGCAGATGACTTACCTGCACCAGGACTAACAAACTTATAGACTTGTAACTTAGCCATTTACTGTTGTGATTGTTGCTCCTTCATTCGTTTTTCTTCCTCTTTTAGGAAATTAACCAATAAATTGACATATACTTCCTTTTCCCAAGGCATGAGATCGTCAATATATTGCATATCCCATTTATGATGATGAATTAAAGCAAAATTGCTTTCATAATAACCTTTTAGGTCTTGATGAAGGAGTGCTACGCGAAAAAAGACGCTAACCCTTCCAGAACCACTTCACTTTCAACATTTGTGTTGGGATTAGTTACCTGTATCTTATGAGAAAGTTTTGGCATGGTTTCAAAGAACTTTTGAATCATAGTGAACTGTTTAGTGTCCATTGAATCAAAAAATTCAAGGATTTCCTTTTTAGGTGTGTCTGCACAGTCATATACTTGTTCAGTATCAGAAATTGTTTCTAGACAATTTGCTGCCATGTCAAAAATTTGATCCATACCTGGTGCTTCATCACCGATAAAGTTCATATTAATAAATGTATCCAGTTTTGGATATCCCATAGTAATGGTAACTTCATCAGAAATTTTCAGATCCTTTTTATGTCCTCTGGTTTTAGTAACTTTAATCTGATCTAAAGGAATTTCAACCTCAACAGGAGTTTCTCCATCATCAGGGCAAGTCACTGATAATTTAATAGTTTCACCAACAGACTTAGTTCTGATCTGTAAGAAAATATATTCAATATCGAATGTTGGTAGTTGATCAACATCTTGAATATCAGTACAAGACTTAATAATGTCTGTAACTGCTGTAATTAACTCTGATTGGTCACCAGACTCAGTTGCCAGTAATAGAAGTTTTTCCTCTTTTACCAGAAAAGGTCTATAATTTACAGTTCTTCCATCGGAAGGTAACTTAATTTTGTACTTAGGTACATTCAGTTTTGGTAATGCCATGAAATTTATATTTCAATTCAGTAACTTTATTTAGGCAAAAACCCTAGGGGTCAAATTTTTGGCGGGATTTTTTTTGCCCTTTTCTGGGAAATAAAAGTTGATTTTCGTTTTAGAAGTCTCCTACACCAGTGTTAACCAAGTTTGGTAGGAAGTTTTGAGACTCTGAAGTGTTTCTTCTAAATTTAAACCTACCATCATCAGTAAAGTCATCCTCAACAGCAACACGATACCTTTCATATAAAAACCCTACAGTTAGAGTCATAGCTCGTGAAGTGTCATTGTTTAGTTGAGTTGACCCTATATTATAAGGAAAAAGATTACGAATCTCATACATCGCTGTAAGTTTATGTTTTCTAAAGTTATAGATTGGATCTCCTGTTTCTTTGTTAACAAAAGCCTGTAACTTAGCATCGTTACTAATGAAATCACCACCACCTCGTTCCCATTTATAGATTCTTAAGGCAGGACACACATAGTTATCATAAAATTCCGACATTTGATTTGCATCTGGCACCATTCTAGACACCCACCTCTCAAAAAATATACGAGTTTGTTGAGACTTAGGCATGATAAATGACATATTTAACTGACTATATGCTGCAGCAGTTGCATATTTAACAGCAGCACCAACATTAACAGCAGAACCAGTAGTTACCTGTTTACTAGGCATGTTAACTGATTGACAATAAAGATTGAGTAAATCTCTCATCTTGGGTTCACCAGGATTCAACCTTAAGGTTTTACTTCCTCCTTTTATCGTTAAGTTGTTTTGTAATATTCTTGGCGGTGAGAAATGAACCGAAAATAAGTTACTAAAACTAGGTTGCTGATCATATTTTTTACTAAACGCAAGAAATTCCTGATAAGAAGGGTACGCAGCCTCTTCGTTTGGCAAACCTGATGTGCTGTTCTCTACAACAGTGCCAGCTATCTGATTTAATGCTGTAAAAATGCTTCCAAATACCATTAGACTTTTAACTCCTTCTCGGTAATTAACTTAAATTCCCAGTTGTTATCTTTGCAGAACTCGGTTGCTGCTTTCCACTTTGCTTGGTTGACACTCCATGTAACAACCTCGTTAACATAACGTTTAGTGATCCTTTTTTGTGTTTTAGGTTCTCTTGTTTGTTTTAAGGGTTTGACCTCAACTAAATACTTCCTGTTCTGGATTTTAACGTAAAAATCTGGGAAGTATCGGTGCCTTTTACCATCAACAGGAGAAATATAAGGGATAATGATCTCTTCACTACCCCATTCCTGTATAGAAGGGGTGTAATCACACCATTTCATAAATTTGTACTCCCAAGATGACCTATAAACGACGTTAGATGCGTCACCTTTGTACTTTCTTGGAAAGTTAGGTCGATATTTACCTTGATATCGCATAAATACATAAAGATCCCATAATATTTAGGTAGTTTCCTTGTCAGTATTCAAAGACGATAATAGATATAATCTAACCATGAGATACCCTTACAAGGCTCCTGTGTCTAGTGCGGAAACTTTCTTGGGAGATGATGCCACGGGTGCTACTGGCATGATTGACTATTTAAAGATTCGTAGACAGAGAACAACATATAGAGATGGAAAATACTATGGAGCGAACACAGATTTTCTCCCTAGTTCAGACGGAGTAAAAAATCAACATAGATCTACAGTTTATCTATCATTACCTGCAGGCATCAATGCTCAGTATCAACCAGTATATCGCCAAGTTAACTTAGGTGTAGGTGGTGCTGCAGCTATCGATGCCTTAGGAGCAGGTAGTGCAGAATCATTAGCGGTATCTCTTCAAAATGCAGCATCTGCTCTTAGACCAGAGTTTTTAGCAAGTGCTCTTTCTCAAGGTGCGAATGCTGTATCTGGATTTTTTGGTGTTCAAGGTAACTTAGATGCAAGTGTTTTATCAGGTTTAAGTTCGGGAAAAGTGTTCAACCCATACACTGAACAACTTTTCAGTCAAATGAATTTTAGAAATCATAGTTTCAATATTAAAATGCTGGCAAGAAACTATAGAGAGGCACAAGAAATTAAGAATATAATTCAATATTTAAAAGTGGGTGCTCATCCTCAAGTTACAGGTGGAGATTTCAACCTGTTTAAAAGAGTTAATGATACGGATGCTAAAGAGGGAAGTGCTTATCATAATAACTCAGACTTTCAAGATGAAGCTGGTGATGAATTTAGTAGTTTAATAGGAAATAACGGAGCAATAACTAATCTAAATGATCAGAAAAGATTCTTTCAAATTCCTGACCATTATGATTTGGATTATCTTCGTATTGATCCTGATATGATGCTAGATACAAGTAATGGTTTAGATCCAGAGTTGTCTGCAACTCAAAGATTACACTATAGAATGCAAGCTTGTGTTTGTTCTGGAATTAATGTTAATTATACTCCTGACAACCAATATACATCATTCAAAAGTGTCAACGGTACAATGATTCAAGTACCCGCAGTCATTTTAAACATACAGTTCACAGAAGTTAAACTTCTAAATCAGGACGACATTCTACAAGGTTTCTAACATGGCATATTTCGATTTTTTACCTAATGTTTATGTTGGCGAAGGTGTCAACACAGAGGAGGCATACAAGTATCGCCTAGTAAAGAATATCTTTAGGAGAATCATACCTAGAGAAGATTTAGATAGATACACAACATTTTTTGAAAGAACTTCAATTCCATCTGGTTCTAAACCATCCGACCTTGCTGAAAAACTTTTTGGTGATCCATTCTTAGATTGGGTTATTTTAATGACTAATAATATAACAGACGTATATGAACAGTGGCCGAAGACTGAATCTGAATTGCAAAGATTTGTAAGAAATAAGTATGGTAATCCAGATGATGTTCACCACTATGAAACTCAAGAGGCATTATATAATGGTGTAGTTTTTATAAAAGCAGGAGTACAAGTCAATTCTACTTGGAGAACTACTCTTCCAGACGGAACTACATTGAGTGAAGAATTATCAATTTATCCTGTATCGAACTATGAACATGAAACATTTATCAATGAACAAAAACGTTTTATATTAGTTCCTACCAATCAAATAGTTAATAAATTTGTTGATGAGTTTGAAGAACTTGTTTCTTATGATGCACATGCAGAACTAGATGATGCAGGTAATAAGAAAACTCCTCTCAGTATATCATCTAGGTTTACTAATCAAGCAGGTTCTGCTGTTGGTTCTACAGGTTTATTGACATCTCCTACAGGTGCAGTTACATCATATGATTTCGGACCTACTGCAGCAGGTGTATCTTCTGGAACAACAACAGTAAGTAACACAGGTACAACTACAACATCTACTACAAATGCAACGACAAGCACGTCCTCCACTTCGAGTTCCAGCAGTAGTTCTTCTTCTAGCTCCTCCTCTAGTTCTAGCAGTTCTAGTTCAAGTTCTAGCGGCTCTTCTGGGTCTGGATATGGTGGATACTAAAATTAGCTAATGCATCATCTATAGCATCACTAGGATCAGTGGCATTTTCTTTTACCTGTTCTTGTTGTTGATGTTTGATAAACGCATTGTGCATAGCTGCCCAGTGGTTGATGTTATAAACATCTAACTCTTGAGATTGTGCTGCAGCACACCATGCTAGTGCTCCAACAACTACAGTAGTATAAATTTTAATCATCTTTTTTTAAAACTACAACAGGTGCGATCACACGATGGAACTCTTTAAAGTATTCCATTCGATCCTTTGCGTACTCTCTTTGTTCTGGTTTCTTTTTCTTAGACATTAGAAAGAAGCTTCTAGATCACAGACTTCATCATAACATATAGAATACGTTATGTCATCTTTCCAATATGAAGTATAGAGTTTGTCCCATATTAAAGTAAACTCCTCTAAATTCAAATTCTTAAAGAGGACTTTCTCTTGAAAGTAAACGTGGTAACTTTGAGTCATTCTCCTAGTGTGTGAATTACTGGTTTTTCATGTAGTAATACTTTATATAGTTCTGGCACTTCTGCTGCAGACACTGGTATAAACTCTAGTTTAGAATCAAATCCTTCATATCTCTTTGCCTGATTGATTACTATTGAACCATCTTCACCAGATTTTGATCTATGATATGTGTGTCTAGGAATAATTAACGCACCACTATGCACGTTTAAATGAACTATATGATATGGATACTTCCAATCAAAATTAACTAATTCAAATTGTCTTTCACCAGATACAACTCTATTATAATCATCTTGACACCCATGAATATAAAATTGTTTTGCACCCACTAAGTCATTAGGTGGAGATACAGCAGCACCACTATGAACAACAAGATCAGAAGCATTCGATTCGTCCACTGATATGTCATAAAAAATTACATCTTCTGTCTCTCTAAAAACTCGATGCTTTTTGAATAGAACGTCACTCATAAAAAACTAAAGGGGTCAAATTTTTGGGGGAATTTTTTTTGCGGTTATCTGGTAATTAAAAGTTGATTTCAGATACCAGATCCAACATAAGGTTTAGCAGGTATGTCCCCATCACCTTCATCCTCATCCTCTTCTTCGATCTCTTGTATGCGTGCGTCTAATGATTGCATTAGTTTGTCATCATCATACTCATGACCACTATCTAGTTCTGGATGAACCATTCTAGTTACCATCCTTGTAGGTGTATATGCTTTCATCACTTCACTATAAGATTTATTTGGTGTTCTATTCATCTCCCTTTGAATATCGGTCATACTTTTAAACATAAAAGCAAACGTAGCACCGAATAATGCTACGAAAAATATAAGGTATATAAAAACTGTTAGGTCATTCATCGTTTGAATAGTTTTTGTATTGGTACTTGTTTTAGTTTATCAATTACATCTCCTTCTACTCTGTCAACAATCTTATCAAGAACATCTATATCAATCTCCATAAATGGAGGGATGATACCTAGTAATCTTAGCAGACCATCAACAAATAATGCAAGAGCAGTGAATCCTAAGATCATACTGATCACTGTAGCATCACGATTATGCTTTGCCATAGATGCTTCATCAATTTTTCTTGCTTCATCAACTGCTTTTTCAACAGCCATTGCAACAATTACATCTACTTCTGCTTTAGTATATGCTACTTTACGGATTCTCTCTTCCGTCATTTGACCTCCGATGTCACTAAGGGGGAATTCTTTTATTAACTCTACCATTACCCTCCTGCCATGTCACACCCTACAGTACTACCTACTAAAACACCTAGTGGAATTGCCCACCATCTACCATCACCTCTTGACATTGCTGCAGCAGCACCGCCACCTACCAATGCACCAGCGATCTTACCATCACCACATTCATTTCCATCAGGTGAAGGAGTTCTCCAAGGACTTGAATGAGAAGGTCTGTATGCATGATCATATCCGCAAGGGATTCTTACCTTTTCATTGTAGGTTCTTACATAACCTGGTGATCTTGATGTACCAGGAACATACTCTTCACGATACTCGTAACGGAAACAGTTATTTTCATAAGCATAACCTGATTGAGAATCAAACAACCTCTGCTGTTGATATGCTTCACGATTACTACGATCTCCAATACTTTCTGTTGCATTTACAGGAACAGATGATAGGAGTAAAATTGCTGCTAGTGTTGCTTTCATGGGAAACTTTTGTCTATAGTTATATTATAGCAAAAAAGGGAGTGAGTGCCACTCCCCTTGTGCCAGTTTATAATTAGTCCTCTTCGGCAAGTTTTGCGAAGTAAGACATCGTATCCTCTTCATCCTCTAAAGGAGAGGCAGCAACTGCTTTCTCTCGAAAGTCAGATACTTCTTTACCCCAGTTCTTGCCTTCACTTAAATCTTCTAGAGGACTTTCCTCCTCAAGAGTTTCAGCATCAAACTTAACTGTAGGATTTGTTTTACCTAAGACTAGATCTAAACGTCCTTTAAGTTTTTCATATGTCTTAAAGTTTTTAGCATCTTCAAACTCAGCAAGAGAGTATCCCTCTTTCCAAATCTGTTCTAGACGCTCGTCATCGAAGTCACCAAGTGTGTTTGGTTGAGCAAACTCAGACTTATCATAGTTCCAGTAACCATCTACCTTGCGTATCTTCAATTTGAAGTCAGCACCCTTCCAGAAATTGAAAGGATCGATAGGTGTCTCATCAGCAAATGCAGGTTGCATTGCTTCAACGAGTTTGTCAAAGATCTTCTTACCATACTTATAAAGAAATACTCTTCCTTCATTTTCTGGGTGTGCAGGATCAGACACAACATAGATGTTGCTGTAGTAAGATAACTTACGTTTCTGAGCACGAGCGATATTCTTATCTGACTCTTTGCCACTGTTCCAAAGTTCCCTGTTCAATTCTCCAACGGGATCATCCTTACCAATAGTAGTAAGAGAGTTCTCGATGTACCATTGTCCACCAGGACCTTTGAAGGCATGACTCCAGATCTTTGCCCAAGGCATTTCCTCACCATCTGGTGCAGGAAGGAATCTAATAACAGCATAACCGTTACCAGACTTGTCCAACTCAGGTTTCCAAAGACGCTCATCAGCACCTCCTCCACTCTGAGGTTGGTTTAGTTTTTCGATCTCTTGTGTCAACTTAGACAAGGTTCCACCTGCCTTAGATGCTTTTTTTAGTGATGCGAAAGACATAATTGTATTCTCCGTATTAGTTGTATTAAAGCTACTGTGTAATCGTAGCACACTATTTAGGTACTGTCAACCTTCCTTTTTTATAGCATTATGTAAAGTGGTAATCATTGTATCCAAACATTCCATTAAGTCTTTAAATCCAAACGCATTAGACATAGCATTGATTCTCATCTTCATGTCTGATGCTTCAGCATCCCCACTAGAAGAAGATAAAGACAGACGTGTGTAAAATATTTTTTGTTTTTCTATTAGAAAGATACAATCTTCTATGTGTTCTATTCTTTGTTCTTTACTCATCTCAGGTAGATGCTGACTCATAACAGCAATCTCTTGATATGTTTTAAAAATGTCTTGTAAGTTCGATTGAACTTCTTCTGATTGAAAGAATGTACTCATAACTTTACTTTAATTGTTTCTAAAATAACCGTCTTGTATTTTTGACAATCGATATCAAGAAAAGGTTGATACTTTTTAATTCTTTTTTTAGTATCATTCCATATGGGATCTTTGATTACTTTATCTAGGTTATCAGAGTATCCTAAACAATGCTCAAAGACAACGAGAGTCTCTAAGTCTACTTCACCTGCATAATACCTTTTCAACAATGGAGGATGTTGTCCTTTAGAAAGAAATATATGATCAAAGTTATTGTCTGTTTCTTCTAGTAAAAGATTCACATCCTGTTTAAATTTATATGTGAAAGACTCTTGGTGTATCTTCCATTGAGTGTAGACTTCCCTACTAAAAGAACCAATGTAACCTTTAGGATCTTTAATAAAATTAGCGACGAAATATCCCAAGACATCTTTATGGGAATACTTTGTCGCTAATTTTTTAAAAAAGAAACGATCACGTCTCTGTTCAAATGCTTTCTCACTAGCGGAAACTTTACCATTGTATTTTTGGTAATCATAATTATCTCTGGTGAAGTGATTTTTTAATGCAAGATACATTTTATACACTTCAAATCCAGTCACAATGGCAGAACTCCTTTAGATGATGCTTTCATATAATTTAAACGTTGTGCCTCATGACGCAGACGTTCTTTCAATGGTTTTGAAATTAACTTGGGAACTGTTTCCACTTCAATTTCATTCTCTTGGCAGTAAGTAACTACTGCTTCGATGTAAGTAATGAGTCCATTACTATTTTTTACTAACCTTTCAATCTCAGTAGAGAATTTACTAGCGGTCAGAAATTTATCTTCAAGTTTTTCTTTAGACATTTCTTCCCCTAACAAATTCTTCGATGTAGGTTTTAAGTAATTGTAGATAGTCATCAAGATTGTACTTCTCAAATACTTGTATAGATCCTTCTTCAGTGGCGATAAGTGTGACAATTTTTTTTACCTCAATTCCTGATCGTTCGAGGAACATCGCTGCATATGCAGTCTCTTGAACAAAATAATTTTCGATGTAAGCCTCTTTTTTTTCTTTAGTAGAAGTTTTGAAATCTATCACTGCTAACTCGCCATTGAACTCAGCAATGCAATCCACTCGACCTGCCAAACCAAGATAATGTGAATAGAGAAATGTCTCTAGACAATGAATGTTATCTATCTGATTTAGTGTAGACTTTGCTGCTTGAAACATTCTAACAGATAATGGATTATTTTCCAAGTATTTGTCAGTGTTTAATTCACCTTTGAAATAATCTTCAGCAAGGTTGTGAAATGCTGTACCTCTTTGAGTGGCACGAGCAGTGATACGATTTGCCTCGTTTTCACCTATCTTATTTCTCCAATCCTTAAAGAATTGTGCGTTCTTGAAACTTGTGATTGAGGTAACGCTTGGATAATATTTATCAGCACCAGGAATTGGATAGTATCTTACTCCATTTTCATTCACAGGTTCGACATCAATTTCGATGTCTCCAACATCAACAAACTTAAACATTTAGAATCCTAAATTATATTTTGAAATGAGATATGACTTAACCAAACCAGAGCGAACGATGTCACCAATAGTAAATTCAATACAGGAAAACTCTTGCATTGATTCTAAAATCTTTATGAAATCTGATATTCCATTCTTATCATTCTCTCTTGTTAAATCAGTTTGAGTTATATCACCACAGAACATAATCTTTGACTCCTCACCTATACGAGTAATCATAGAATCAAGTTCATGGAAGTTTAGATTAGAGAATTCATCTACAATAACGATAGCATTATCTAATGTAACACCACGAATAAAACTTGTAGACCAGAAACTTATAGTTTCTTGTGCCCTAAGATTATCATACAACATTTCAAATGAATTGTCATCAGGCATACTAAACATATACCTTACCATATTTTTGTATGGTATTTGATATAAGGCAGATTTATCTTCATGGTCACCTGGTAGGAAACCAATCTCTCTTGTAGGTACTAGAGACCTAACAATGTATATCTTATCATATGGTGAGTTCTCGTCAAGCACTTCTTGTAGTGCCATGTAAAGTGTAATGAAAGTCTTACCAGTTCCTGCTGCACCATGAAGTAAAAGATTCTTTCCCTCAGAATACTGAGCAAAAGCAGTGGTCTGATTATCGGTCAAAGGTTTGACCTCTGTCATGTATGACTTGTCTATAGGTTTCTTACGTTTCATCTGTTTCCTTGACATACCATTCGGGTAAGTTTTAGGAGCGTTAGTTCCTTTTCTTGCTCGTGCCATAATTTAAGTGTACCTACTCAAGTTTGCGGATGGATGTGCTTTCTGAACTTTAGACATGACTTCTTTAAATCCGTCTGATTGTTTAGGTGTGCCATAAGTTACACCCCCTATACCTGCGTTCCAATCTTTATCCCAATCGGGATTGTCTTTCCTCCACTGTTCATAATCTTTAAGACTCATGTTGAGTTCTTGTTTCTCTTGAGTATTTTTATTTATTACAGGATATAAAGGCATGTTAAATCCACTCCAATGCGGTTGAGATAGTTGGGAATTGCTCGACAAAGATTCGTTTAGAACCATTAGCAATATCCATGTGTTCTTTTTGCGTTCCATGTGCAGAACGTAGATCTATGTAATGAATCCAAGAACGTAAAGATCCCGTCATGTAAAGACGAGTAGGAGTTGCTAGAGGGAGTACGAACCTCGCACACTCTTTAGCAATACCTTGTTTAAGCAACTGTTTATAGAGTTGCATACTATTTTCAAAGTGTTTCTTTATTTTAATATCAAACTCTTGTTTTGTAAAGTCATCAACATCATCAATACTATTCTGTCTATTCTTTTCATCCTGACGACGTAATTCAAACATAGGAATTTCTTCAGCGAGCATTGAAGAGTCAGCATATCTCTGAGAAAATTCCTGATATGTAAATGATCTATGTCTTAAAACTTGAGCAGCAATACCTCTGGTAGTTTCAATCTGAAGTGTCATGGATGCCTGTTCAAAGACGCTCCAATGCCCATGTTTTATACAATACTTAAGAAGACCCTCAACCTTAGGATTCTCTTGATTCTTAGGGTTTGAGACCCTTGCGATATAACCAATAGTTTTCTCTGCGTCAGGTGTGACAGAGATCAATGAAACATCATTCATCAGATACAAATAAGATACGAGTAATTAAACATAAAGCAAACGCTTTGAGATAACTTAGAGTTGCTAAACCAAAAAGACCTGGCATTAACCAGTTCCATAGTAGCATAAGAACAAGAGGTCTAGCAAATACTGCAAGTAATTTAGATGCAGATTTGTATGCTTCTTCATCCTTTTGCTTCTTCATCGCTGCCTTCTGTTCCTTTGTCCTGTTAAGGAACATAGTCATCTTGTCTTGCGTTTCTGTTTCTTGGGTTGAGTTGGATCGTTCCATAGTTTAGGATTTATTATACCTTTTGATTGTGTAAATTTTACGAAATCTTTTTTATAAAGATCATAATAATAATCAAAAAGGTCTACTGATTTATTTCCAATCGCAAGATCATACACAGATTTACCATCTTGTTTATACTCAACAAGAAAGGCAGTGTATGGTAGCGATTTATCTTCAGCATCTTTAGGATCGCAATTTTGTTTGAGGATTTTAATACCTGTCAACTGCGATTCCCCCATTGTATTGATGGGAATGCTTCGGAAACTACTGCTTTAGTAATTCTTTTATACTTTTCAGTAAGTCTACCATCTTTAACAAGACAAAGTAGTTCTGCTTCTTCAGCAGAAAGTCCTTCAAGTAATTGAATGAACATTGTTTCTCGTTTCAAAGATTTAAGACGATTGTCTCCACCTTTAAAGAATCTAAACAACCCTCTATACTCTGATTCTAATCGTGTGTGATCAGTACCAACTGGTGCATCATTAGGTGTGTAAGGAACTTCACCTTCTGGTATTTCTGAAATAACACTCTCATCAAAGTTGATGATCATGAGTTGACGAAGTGCAGCACTATTATGTTTCGTTAATAGATCTACTTTTTCTTTTTTCGTCTTTGCATTCGAGACCTTTCTTAAGACCTCGCTAATAAGTAACCTAGAGTTACTATTGTCAAGTGATTTTGTAGGCATAATTAAATTTAATTCATTTAATCTTCATCATCATCGTCGTCATCAACGATCATGTCACGAAGGTAAAGTAGTTCATCGTGAACTATTTGTCCATCCTCATCTAGCATTTCTGGATGGGAGACTGATTTAGCATAAGCAGCGTTTTCGATGTAATCTTCAACGTAACCCTTTGCCAACCAAGAAATAGTTATACCGAGTAAGAATGCTCCGATAGTAACTAGAACTGCTATTGCTATCAACAAATAATCGTATAGCATAGTGACCTCCGTAGTTATCTTTATTTAGAACTTTTTCTACGACCTGGTCGTTTATCTATTTCGTATTGCCACGCATCTTGTAAAATTTTAAGCAAGTATTTAGAAATTTTTCTTGCTTTTGGTTTACCAAGATGACCATATGCCTCACGAAGTTGATCATTAAACGGTGTACTACCACCCTTGACATAAGCATCAAGGTCAGAAATCGTTAGAGCAAGTTCACCCGCAGTTGAACTTTCAATAAACTCAGTAATTTGTTTACGTTTAATCTTGTTGTGCTTTAAAAAATCATACGCTTTAAAAAGATACATGTCCTTTTCAAACGCACAATCAATCGCTTGCTCAACAAGTTCGTAAAAATCATCCATTAGATCAAATTGTTTTCACGAAGATATTTTACAGTCTCAGTGCAACCACCTAAGTTGTTGTCATCCAAGACTACCTGAGGAAAGGTAGAACCCATTCCAAACTGAGTATAGAATGATTCTCTCTCAAAGTCAACCCCCAATTTATATTCTCTGTAGTTGTATCGTTTTCCTTCAAGGACTTGCTTGATTTTTGTGCAATAGGGACACCCTGTTCTGGTGTAAACTGCGAAATTCATAGTAATGTAATAGAATAAAAAAGACCCCTACTATGTAGAGGTCTTGATCCATCTCGAACCGAGACTATTTAGAAAGTGAACTTAACACCTGCTTTTGCAGACCAGTCAATGTCATCTTCTGCTGTTACTCCAGAGATTTCTCCGTAGAACTTATCATAAGAACCGCCAAGGTATCCTATTAGTTCAACGTCTCCGAACTCATCAGTAGTTTCTGTGTGAGTCACTGTAGGACCACCAGATACGTACCAACCGATTCCGTTTGGTGTCTCTCCTTCGTATCCAACTACTGCTTCTAGTCCACCAGATGTATATGTTCCGTCTGGATATGAACCTGTTGCTTCCAAGTTAACGTATGGACCAGCAAAAGCTGCACCAGCGAATAGGAATGGAGATGCTGCTACTGCAGCGATTGTTGATTTGATCATTTTTGTTTAAAGTATCTCGCATAGGGCAATAAAAAATCCCTTGCGGATGGTAGATCCCCGACATGGGATCCATTTACATACGCAAAGGGTTACGATCTTTCGAGTCCTTTGTTACGTTGCTATTTAGTATACCAGTATACTAACTATTTGTCAAGTGTTTTGATTTTGAAGCTTTTCTCTTCATCATCTTAGCAAAGAGGACATCCTCTTTAGTCCACAATTTCTTGTTGATCTTGCGTTCTTTGATGATTCGTTTTGCTGCTTGGATTGTTTCTTTTGGATTCATGACGTTCCTGTTTTCTGTATTCGTTTAGTTTTTTTCTAGATTCAACTAACATTTGATGTATCTTATGCTGCCCTTCATAGTACGCATCTGGATTTAACTGCACGTCCATAACATCTGAAGGATCTACTATTGCATCAAAGTATGCATCTCCATCACCTAAAACTTCTCTAAGTTCCTTAGGTAGATTTTCATTCTTGATTCTTGGTAAGTCCATTAAGTTATAGTGTAGGTGTAACCAGTTGCTCTTCGAGTATCCCAGAATAGATTTCCATCACTCTGAGTATTGACTTCTAATGATGAAGCAATTATAGCACCAGATTGACTTATTGTCCATGCTGCACCACCAGGATTATCTGTCCATGTATTACCCGAAGCAGGATCAGTATCAGTTTGATTAGTTACTGAGACGACAAGAGTATGTCCACCTGCACTTAGACTAGAGAGAGTGGTAGTTGTGCTAGAAGTAAATGAACTGGATGTTGCTATCTGCGTGCCATCAAGTGTGAATGTAGCAGTATTGTCTGCCTGACATTCAAAATCATAGTTACCTGTTGTAGGAATATTTATAATATAAGTTGCTGATTGAGCAGCATCTAGTAAAGGATTTTCATTACTGGCAAATACTGCATAGGTATTCATAAAGGAAGACCATAAAGGATGAGGACCTGAGGGAACCCAAGAAATAGTTGTAGCACCTGTGCAAGCACCACCCTTACACATTTTAATATACCAACCACCAGGATTGTATAACCAACTATAAGCGTTACCAGTTGGAAGACCATCTGAATCAGTAAATCCACCGTTAGAATTAGTGCAACTTACAGTGATAGTTAATGTTCCTGTAGAGATAGATGCTGTAGCGGTGTATGGAGTAGTGCTAGAACCGCTTGCAAACATTCCACCTGTAGCAGTAATAAGAGGAGTTGAAGACGCTCCTAGAGTCAAAGTGCCACTATCATCACATGCAAATGTAAATCCATAAGTATCCGCTTCAGTAATAGGTATCTTATAAGTTACTGATTGAGGTACTGATGGAAGAGTGCAAGTGGCAGGATTAGTCCACACTGCGTATTTGTTTGCATCATCACTCCATTGACCTGCTACGTTTGTTGCAGTAGTTGTTGGTAGAATATCAGTAATAGTAAATCTAGCATTACAATCACTACCATCACCATCTTTTAAACACAATTCACTGGTGCTGTTCTGAACGATAGGACTATTAGCAGCATTTAATCCTGTGTATGTGATTGGGTATGAACCTGGTGTGAGTTGTAAAGAATGACTTTCCTCTCCACTTCTACCAACTTGTGTCCAAGTAGTAGATCCTATCTGAATGTTATCTACTGCAACACCTGCAGTTGTTGTCCTATCATTCCATTGTAATTTTATTTGAACTATACCTTCTCCTGTTCCACCTACTACTAAGTTGGCACTTGTAGCATCAAAGGATGCTGTGATTGTAGAGTTGTTTAATATACTTTCATTCTCAGAAGTTACAGGAAATGTTACTGGGGAAGAACCTTCTATTGCTGTCTTAGTAACTAGAGTGCCACTTGAATTATAAAATTTTAAAGGTTTGATATTAATATCAGGTTCATATGGAGAACATGCCTCAGGATTCATCTTAGGCACAAAAAAGTTTTCGCTCAATCCTAAAGTTTTTACTGCTGTATCATAATCAACAGGTAAAGGAAATGGAACTGGGTCTAGTGAAAATATATCTTTACAATCATAATACTCTATAGTTCCATCTGGCAAAGTTCTTTTCTTACATTGAGTTTCTAGATACCAATTACTTGAATCTCCACTACCTAGAACTGCGTCTATACCTGTATACCAATCTGTAGGATTACCATATACAAATTCCCTACCATCATCTACCCCTCTTGCAGTATCGTCAAGAGCAGTACGAGAACTATAATCTAACTGTTGTGTCGTAGGTGGTAGGTCACATATAGGACCGAAACTACCTTCTGGATAATAGAATGCCATAAAAAAAGAAGGGGTTTTATCCCCTTCTATTTAGATTATGTTAGGACAGGTCCTAATGTGATACCTATTGCAACAAAGAATATGAATTCAAATATTGAAAAGTATCCTCCATACTTTACTAGAAATTGAGTCATTTGTGCTTGTGCTCCTCAGCATATGTTTATAGTGCGTTACCACGAGGTAATACTTCCTCTGGGAATACGAAGTTCTCGTGAGGTTGGTCAACTGATGACATCCATGCTCTCATACCTTCATTTAAAAGAATGTTCTTTGTATAGAAAGTCTCGAACTCTGGGTCTTCTGCTGCTCTTATCTCCTGAGATACAAAGTCGTATGCTCTGAGGTTAAGTGCTAAACCTACGATACCGATTGATGATGTCCACATACCCATGACAGGAACGAACAACATAAGGAAGTGTAAGAATCTTTTGTTAGAGAAAGCAATACCAAATATCTGTGACCAGAATCTGTTTGCTGTAATCATACTGTAAGTTTCTTCTTCCTGTGTAGGGTCAAATGCTCTAAAGGTTGTAGAGTATTTGTTTCCTTCGGAATATGTGCTTGTGTCTTCATACAAAGTGTTTTGTACTGTTGCACCATGAATGGCACATAGTAATGCTCCACCTAATATACCTGCTACACCCATCATGTGAAATGGATTTAGAGTTATGTTGTGGAAACCTTGAATGAATAAGATATAACGAAAGATTGCTGCGACACCGAATGATGGTGCGAAGAACCAACTGTGCTGACCTAAAGGATAGATCAAAAAGATGCTAGTGAAGACTGCGATAACTGCTGAGAATGCTAATGCGTTGTAAGGACGTATCCCAACAAGACCTGCTATCTCAAACTGTCTTAACATGAAACCTATGAGTCCGAATACACCATGTAGTGCAACGAAATTCCAAAGTCCACCGAGTTGTAACCAACGAACAAATGAACCTTGTGCCTCTGGTCCCCAAAGGAACATTAGACTATGACCCATAGCGTCACCAGGTGTTGACACTGCTGCTGTTAAGAAATTTGCTCCCTCAAGATATGAGGATGCTATACCATGTGTATACCAACTTGTAACGAAAGTAGTTCCTAAGAACCAACCACCGATAGAAAGGTAAGCACAAGGTAGAAGTAAAAGACCAGACCAACCTATGAATACAAATCGGTCTCTCTTTAACCAGTCATCAAGAACATCAAACCAACCCCTTGTAGGTGCTTGTAAGGTAGATGCTACCATTTTTTCTCCTATGAAAAAGGGGTCACGAAGACCCCTTGATTTATTATTGGTTAATCTATTAACCGATTGTAGGTGCAGATAGTGCAACCTGTGTAGACTCAGCAGATGCTAGGTCTAGTGGGAAGTTGTGTGCATTTCTTTCATGCATAACTTCCATTCCCAAGTTTGCTCTGTTAAGAACATCACCCCATGTTGGGACGATCTTTCCGTTAGCGTCAACTACAGACTGGTTAAAGTTAAAACCATTCAAGTTGAATGCCATTGTACAGATACCCATAGAGGTTAACCATACGCAGACTACTGGGAATACAGCAAGGAAGAAGTGTAAACTTCTTGAGTTGTTGAATGAAGCATATTGGAAAATAAGTCTTCCGAAATATCCGTGTGCTGCCACGATATTATATGTTTCCTCTTCTTGTCCGAACTTGTAGCCGTAGTTTTGACTCTCTGTTTCTGTAGTTTCTCTGATTAGAGAAGATGTAACTAAAGAACCGTGCATTGCACTGAAGAGACTACCACCGAACATACCTGCTACACCTGCCATATGGAAGGGATGCATTAGTATGTTGTGTTCTGCTTGGAACACGAACATAAAGTTGAACGTTCCTGATATACCTAAAGGCATTCCGTCTGAGAAAGATCCCTGACCAAATGGGTATACTAAGAAGACAGCAAATGCTGCAGATACTGGTGCTGAATAAGCAACGCAGATCCATGGTCTCATTCCTAATCTATATGATAGTTCCCACTGTCTACCCATGTAGGCAGAAATTCCAATAAGGAAGTGGAAAATAACTAATTGATAAGGACCACCATTATACAACCATTCATCTACGGTTGCAGCTTCCCATATAGGGTAGAAGTGTAGACCTATAGCGTTTGAAGATGGAACTACAGCACCAGAAATGATGTTGTTACCATACATGAAAGAACCCGCTACTGGTTCTCTGATTCCGTCGATATCGACAGGAGGTGCAGCAATAAATGCTACGATGAAACATGCTGCTGCTGCGAGCAAACATGGGATCATGAGTACTCCGAACCAACCAACATAGATGCGGTTGTTTGTTGAAGTAACCCATTCGCAAAACTCTGGCCATCCTTGTAATAGACCAGTCGATTTGCCTGTTCTTGAAAGAGTTGTCATTAGTAAGACGTTTTAAGTAGGGCATCCAAGGTTTGATGCGAAACTTATTTCCGAAAATCCTTCACTTTCGGATATGAGAGACTATTGCTTATACTGCTCACAGGTCTCGGTTAAAGCAGTTTTGATATAAAAAAAGTGAGGGTTTCCTCACCTGTTTGCATATATTATATATGAAGTTTTGTAACTCTGTCAAGGGGTAAAATATATAACATTCCTTAATGATTGTTATAAGTTCTACTTATTGAGTATCAATACCTATTCTCTGATCCTCCTATCATTCCGATCATTCTTGTACACAAATCATACATCTGTTTATGTATAGAAATTTCACATGATTCGTAAACAGGTTCTTCAATATATTGAGATCCCTTTAAAGGATTGTCATCAAACCATTCATCATAAGGTAATTTGTTTGATGCTTTAAAAGTCATACGTTAATTTGTTAAGACCTATGTGCTTGTTGATGTCCTTCTACTATTGCGTCAACGATAATTCTTTTTAACTCTTTTGATTTTTTCTTTCCAAGTCCTACACTAGCATCAATTCTTACTTTGATGTAGTAGAGTCCGATAATACAAATAAGGAAAGGAACTGCATCTTCCCAAGGAATAGCATTGTACGCATTAGCAGCGTCACCTAAAATAGCAAACATAGAGTGTGTAATAATATTTATTTTTACTATACACTACTATCTGCTAAACGTCAATATCTCCTAACAGTGCCTTTGAATCCTACCTCTCTCATATATTTACCACCTGCTGTCTTAGTATCAAATACTTTTGCGAATCTCTTATCTGGATTCCATGAGGTGTGGGATACAAGGTATTCAATCTCTCCATCTACCTTACGAGTTGCAACCCATTTGATGTTGTTTTCTTTGTCTGCAGACATAATAATTCATTGATCTCATCATATTTATGTATAAAAAAAGAGGAGTGTTACTCCTCTTTTACTCTTATTACTATTTGATTTTTGGAATAGTCTGCTTTAAATTCTAATTCGTCTTCTGGATCCCACATCATTTCTTCATAGAGCATGTTGAGGGTCTCCATGTCTTCATAGAGAGCGTTCGGGTTCGGCATTACATTGTTCGTGGAGTAACAATACAATTTATCTTAAAAGTATCTAAGACTTTTGTATTACGTTATACCAATTACAAATTGTTAACATTAAGTTCCTTGAGGAACGTAATTGTAGACAGGAGTCATTACTCCACCGCCACCATCATCGTCATCGTCATCATCGTCCCATGGGAGGTCACCAAGCATGAAGTAACTCACTATGAATACGCATATGACAGGCATAAACGGAAACAAGAGTGATAGAGTCCAAGTTTGTTGATCAACATACATTAGAATAGACCTGGTGCTATCCAACCTGTAAGTCCGTAGTTAACTACTACTGCTACGAAACCCATCATGGCAAGTCTGCCATTAAGTTTTTCTGCGAATACCCAATGTTTCATTATACGAAACCTGGTATGATTTGTCCTGTTGTTAGGTAAGCACCTAGACCTGCTATGATGCCAAGCATTGCGAATCTGCCATTAAGCTTCTCTGCAAATACCTTTTCCTTTTCGATTGTTTTTGTTTTGTTTGTCATGATTATACAAATGTTGAAGTGTATGTGTTTAGTAGTGTGCTAGTGCCCAGTGCCACCATGAAGATGTATGGCACAACTTTGAGCGGTACTGGATAACTTTTCATTAGAATATGCCAGGAATGATTTGACCTGTTGTTGCGTAAGCACCTACTGCTGCTACGAAACCTAGCATTGCCATCCAACCGTTAAACTTTTCTGCTTCTGGAGTCATGAGTTTGTACCTCTGTGTGATTGTGAATTGTGAAATGATCTTCATCTCTAGAATCCTAAGATTCCACCGAAGAAGAAACTACCTGTAGTAGCGTATGATATAAAACCTGCAACAAGTCCTAGCATAGCAAGACGACCGTTGAGTTTCTCAGCGTTAGGACCGTATCCCTCATATGATTCATCCAACCAAGGACGAGTTTCTGTTGGGAATGCGTTTTGTCTACCGCCTGATTCTGTTGTAACCATGTTACTAATTATTAAGAACTGTTACAATTATATATAATATCTTTACATTTGTCAAGAGCTTTGATTCATAAGAGTTTCTTATGCCACATATAAGAAGAACTCCACCATTTCTGGCAGAGTCCTTGCAGTTACAAGACTTATGGCATCGGTCTCGCTGAAAACCATCTAGTTTAAAGTCTATTGGCAAAGACTAGGTGAATGTAATTACATCCATACCCTCTGTATTTATGCTGATGTCCTGATTAAATGTTTCATTAGTTAAAGGGAATGTAACAGATGTGTTACGAAATTGTTCCCTTTCATCTAGGACTTCATTAATCAGTTCTTTTAATTCTGCTCTAAGAGAATCAGTTAGTACTGTAGTCTCCTTCCTTTTAACGTCAGGAATCCTATCTCTTTGTGCTTGAATGTCATCAGGTGTTCCACCACCTAGAGTCATTGCCTGTGTATCCATGTTAGTTATGGGGGTCGTAGTAACGTATAATTGAACCTGCTATGATAATCAAAGCAGCGATAATAATAAATGCGGTCATGTTGTCTTTATGTAGGCACCCACCTCTGGATCAGGATCGAGCCACTTTGTATATTCAAAGTCCTCTATAGCATAATCCAGTTGGACGCTATTGTCTAAGAGATACATGTCATTGTATCTCCTAGTGTAATCATTAAATTTTTGAATGCGATAGTCAGGAAATCCATTATCTAGTTTTCCAACTGACACATAGCGATACGGATGTCGCTCAAGGATTGTTTCAAGTTTCATAATAAAAAAGGTCTGCTTCAAGTTTAGATAGAAGGATTTCATAATCCTCATCTACATCACCATAGAGTTGAACACCTCTATCCTCGTAGAATCTAACTACTTGATTATAAATCAAAGGATATTGAATGTCAAGCACAATCTGCCTGTCTACAGCATCCTCTAGGATGTCGATAACAGACGAAAACTTCTGTTCTGTGGTCATTGTCTTTACCTTATGATGGGTTAATCCCCGAAGGGAACGAATCAGGAAGGAGTCGAACCATCATCCTCCACATACCTTGAAGCAAGGTCGTGAATTTGATCTATTAAAATGTCTAGATATATCTCATCAAACGTCAAATCTTTAACGTCAACGTCATAGTAGAGACTATTCATGGAGGATACCATATTACTGATCCAGATTATACTGCTAGGATCAGGTTCTGTCAAGCATTAAAATAGTCTTTACGCATGTACCTGCCGAGAATGTTGCTGTTGTAGAATTTAGGTATGCCATGTTCATTAGCCTCCGTAAGTACATTGTTGTAGAATAATTGACGGGTCTCCTCATAATTGCATTGACCCTTGGTTTTATGTAGGCTTAGTATCTCTCTTTTAAACTGTAGTTTACCGTACAGTTTTACATCTTCTTTTAATTCTGGGCAAGATCCGTAATATTTTTTCCAATCGGATTCTTGTTTTTGTTTTCTCTTTTTTCCCTTTGGAGTTCTGAACGCATAAAAGTATTTTCTTCCAATATATTTTCTCCCATTGTTAGTATTTGTAATACAGTAGACAAAACCGAAGAAATCGCCAATATCATTAGAAGTGAAAGTTGAACCTTCACATAACCAGGGATTTTCATAGTCAGTCGCAGAGTCCGTCTTCGTCGTTGATGTCAAGATAGGATGTAGTTTTATCACTATCACTACTTATACGATAAGCAGAAGCGTCTGCATACACCTCTGCCTTCAACTCTGCTATTGCTCTTTCTAGGTCAGCAACTAAGACCTTTAGATTTTTCTTTCTCATTTGAGTTTCTCTTGTAGTTGTTTCCAATCGTTATCAAAGAGTTCTAATCCTTTATCTGTCAAGATATGTCTATACATCTTATGGAATACTGTAATAGGGATAGTACAAATATCTGCACCCACTTTAAATGATTTAGAAACTTGATATACTTCTCTGATAGAAGCAGCAAGAACTTGTGTTGGTGCTTGATGTGTTGCGAACACATCTGCTATCTCTTCAATGACTCCGAATCCGTCAAATGATTGATCAAATACTCTGCCTACAAATGGTGAAACGTATGTTGCTCCTGCCTTGGCAGCAAGTATTGCCTGTGCTGTATCAAATACAAGAGTTACGTTTACGTTTATCTCGTCAGTAGATAATTGTTTACATGCTTTTAATCCTTCAAAAGTGCATGGAACTTTGATTGTTATGTTTGGTCCTATGTCAATGTAATCTTCTGCCATCTGTAACATTTCTTCAGCAGTATCACCTACTACTTCAGCAGATATGGAAGCATCCCATGGAAATATCTCTGAGATATCTGAGATTACATCACGAGGATCGTTACCTGCCTTCAACATCAGTGAAGGGTTAGTAGTTACTCCGTCGATTAATCCTGTATCAAAAGCACCTTTGATCAAATCAGGATCAGAGCAGTCCAGAAAAATTTTCATGACTCTCCAGTATATTTAAACATATTTATTATAGCATAAAAAATACCCCTGTCAAAGACAAGGGTTTTAGTGTTGATATTAAGATGTGATCTGTCCAGACGGACCTTGGAACATTACCTTTAAGCAAACCCACTTAGCATAATGTACTCCACGGTAAGTCAAGAAAGCGAATGTTGTATCAGGATCGTGTATCTCAGGATCAAAATCTGGAAGACCGTAATCCCAGTCTAACCTGATCCTTAACATTGTTAATCTCCTAAACGATTAAGATTGTGAGGCAAACTTACGTCCGACTTTGATGCCACGATACATCAAGTCATGATTTCTGTTTTGCTCTTGCTCGGCAAGAACCTTTGCCTTATACTCTTCAGCGTTATATTTAACGCCTCTGTAAGTAATAGTAGTCATTTGTTACTCCTAAAGTAGTTGGATTTTTAAGCCCGTTCCTTTAGCCGTTTGCGTCCCATTCACAATCTAGTCCTTGCCTTTTACCAAAATCCTGATATAAATCAATGATCTCTTTTCTATCTTTATCGCTAATGTCAGGATAGACTTTAGCACGATCGACTAGAGTACTGATGTCTCCACAGGAGACAGTTACAACAGTGGCAATTAAGGTAGGAATCATAGTAAAAATGGGATGAACGCTCCGTTCCGCGACTTACTTGCGTCCAATGACATAGGGTTTGCAATTTTCTTCTGGTACTTTGCTATAGAAGAAATCTATAAGATACTCTTTAGCATCAGGAGTGTGATTCTGATCACTCAGTATCTCAATCCTTGCGTCGTTCCACTCTGAACAAGACATTTCCCAATGGGATGGGTCGTGTTCAGCGAGAAGTAATACCAGTAGTGCTAGTCCTTGCATCGGATGAACGTAATCGGTAGGTTGCCCTACACCTATATTTATATCATAGATTCCTGACATAAGATGTTCACTGTGTTACAGTTTAGGAATTTTTATCCTTATCTTTATTATTTCTTAACCCTCTATCGCTACGAGGATCTGTAATTAGATATCTGCAGTACTCATTACCATGATCGTAAAAGTGATCAGACATATCAACTGGAACGTTAGCATTTCGTTTTCCGTCTTTAATCCGTTGTGCTTTTCCCATTTTGTCTCCTTATGTCATCGTGCAACCTTTCTTGTGCTGCTTGTTTTTTAGCAGTAGTCCAGAGCATATCTGTAACGTCTGGACTATAGTCGTTACCTGTCTCAACTAGATCATTATAAGTTTTGTCTAACCATTCAGAGTTCTCAGCATATGCTAATTGTGCTGCTATCTCTTCTTCTGGTCTAGGATTAGAGAGCGAATCCTGCGAAGGTGTCTCCTTTGACATCTTGTTTGATTCCTCCAACGACATAACTTTCAATCTCCGTTTCCTGTGGTGCGTTCTGCTGTCCTTTACTATTTAACCAATGTTGAGTCCATGGTAATGGATTGTTTCTAGCAACTTGATCAAATACAGGATCAATATCAATCGCTTTCATACGACGATTAGCAATCCACTCAACATAATTATGTAGTAATTTCTCATTAAGTCCAATCATACTACCTTCTTTGAACAGATAGTTTGCCCATGATTTCTCTTCATCAACTGTCTTCTTGAACATGTGAGTTACATATTCTTTTTCTTCTCTTGAGATTTCTTCCATTTCTGGATCATCTCCTTGTGCCCATTTCTTAAGAATGTTCTGTGTGATAACTAAGTGTTGACTTTCATCTCTAGCAATTAAGGATAGAATCTTTGCTGATCCTTCCATAAGTTTATTTTCTCCAAAGGCAAAAGAACAAGCAAAACTAACGTAAAATCTAATACCTTCGAGGATATTGACGTTAGCGATTGCTCTGTAAAGTTTTCTTTTGAGTTCTTTCCTGTCATACTTTCCTGTGAGATGACCATCTCTTGCAAGATCCCACATTTGACTATTGTCAAACTCATGTGCATGGTCAATAAAATCATTGTAAGATTCCGTAACTGACTCTGCACGTTTCATTACATTATCATCATCTAAGATTGTGTCAAAGACTTCTGAAGGATCTGAATATACATTCTTGATTATGTATGTGTATGATCTAGAGTGTATCATTTCCATGAACTCCCATACTGTCATACATGCCTCTAGTTCTGGTAGAGAACAATAAGGTATGAATGCCATACCAGGACCTCTACCTTGTACAGAGTCAAGCATGATCTGATACTTCAAGTTAGAAGTAAAGATATGTTTTTGTTCTGGTGTGAGAGTTTGATAGTCTGATCTATCTTTTTGTAGTGAGACTTCTTCTGGTCTCCAGAAGTATCCTAGTTGTGATTGAGTTAGTCTATCAAATACTGGATACTTATATGAATCGTATCTTTGAACTCCTAATGGTTGCCCAAAGAACATGGGTTGTTTTTTT
>VTLG01009241.1_pt1 | contig 63074 bp, 40 predicted proteins | sample 4694571 | NCBI WGS metagenome assembly VTLG01 (sample SAMN12604809, study PRJNA352737) | marine metagenome | biome: ENVO:00000447; feature: ENVO:00000209|ENVO:00000569|ENVO:01000036; material: ENVO:00002151; isolation source: viral sequences binned using virsorter ...
GACGCAGATGATGTTTATTTCAGAAGCGATAATGGTGGGGCTAACCAGATAACGAAAAAAGGCGGGTCGCTTGGTATAGGAGTAGTTAATGCGGAGCACAAACTTCATGTTGCTGGCGATGCCATAATCAGCGGGTATCTCTACGACTCGACAAACTCCACAGGAGTTGATGGTTACGTTCTAACAAGTAAAGAAAACGGACCTCAATGGAAGATGATTGAGGATGTCTTATCTGGTGTTGGCGGAAATGGAACTGCTAACTATATTCCAAAGTGGACCGATTCGGATACTCTTGGTAATTCTCCTATTTATACTGACGGAACAGACGTAGCTATTGGCTCAACGGATTTTGGCGTGGGGGGAACTCAGGACTTGAGTATTGGTAATCCGGGAACAACTACAGGAGGAATTACTTTATGGTCACCTACTGGTTCAGCTCATTCTTTGGGTTTTGGTGACGCTAACTCAGGAACAGCACGTTACGAGGGATACGTGGAGTATAGTCATGCAGACGACTCAATGCGTCTCGCAACTTCTCACACAGAACGAGTTCGTATTAGCAGTGATGGCAAAGTTGGTATTAATTCAACTAACCCAGCTTATAAGCTTGACGTAAGAGGTGATTACATATTTGTAGACGATGGTAAGGGTCTTCGCATTGGGGGTAGTAGTCATCAAGTAACTAGAGAGACGGGTAACGAATTAAGACTTAAATCTGCTAATACCAGTGGCTTCACGACGTTCTATACAGGTGGCGATACAGAAAAAATGCGTATAGTTGCTGATGGAAAGGTTGGTATAGGAACAACTAATCCTCAATATCTTCTTGAGGTTTATGGCGACGCTACATTGAACTCTTCCGGCGCAACCACTGACGTTACCTTAAGATGGGAAGCGGCAGGCGCGACAAAATGGAGAATTAAAAATGATACTCAAGTTACAGGTGGGACAGATCATACATTAACTTTCACCAGTGCCGGAGCCGCTAATGTTTCAATTAATCAAGCGGGTAATGTTGGTATAGGAACAAACGACCCCGCTTCTTTATTAACTGTTTACGAAGATGATTCAAGCGCAGGTAATACGCAGATTTATATTCATAACGATAAAAATGATGATGCTGCTGTTTTAAAACTAGAAGGTAAAAGGACAAGTGCAAATGACACGGCTCAAGTTCTATTTGCTAATAGTGGAAATTCCATAGCTGCGATTAAAGCCCTCACCGATGGAGCAGATGACGGCTTAATTACGTTCTCTACTTCAGCAAACGGCTCTGGAGATACTCTAACGGAGTATATGCGGATAAAGGCTGACGGTAATGTTGGCATAGGGACGAATAATCCAGCAGGCAGGCTTCAAGTTAACCAAGCAGCATCAGACCAATCAGGTGCAGCTGCTCTTAAAGTAGTAGGAACCGCATACGGTACTAATAAGACAATTTACTCCTATATGGGGACTACTAGTAATACAAAGTCTTTACTTTATGTCGAAAGTTCTGACGGCGTCTTACTGAATATCGCCGGGGATGGCGAAATTCGCGTAGCTAACCAAACTTTAGTTGATAGCGCGAATACAAACTATAAGATGACCTTCCCTGACAATAGCGGTATCGCTATGGGAAGTGCGTATACGTTTGCGAATATTTATGGAAGCAGCGGTAATCTTCATTTAAGAGCGAATGCGTATCCTGCGAATACGGGATCAACCTCTATAATATATTTACAAACTAGCAATGCTTCAGGAGGCCAAGCGTCAGATGTGGTCGTTAATAACGGGAATGTTGGCATAGGAACAACTACGCCGTGGGAAAAGTTAACGGTTTACGGAGGAGGTATAAATTTTGGAAGCGCAACACCGAGTACCAATAATTCTGCCAAGTTAACTTATAATACTACGTCGGGACAATTAAAGATTTCTGCGCACAGCACCGGGGGAAGCACTTATCAAACATTTACCGTATCAAACTCAGGGTCTCAAGTCGATGCTGTAACAATATTAAATGACGGTAATGTTGGCATAGGTACAGCCGCTCCTGAAGTTCCATTGCATATCCTAGGCGGATATGATGCTAATAATCCAAAAACTTTAATTATAGCGGGCAGGGAAGATTCATCTACTGTTTACGGAGGAATACAATTCGAGCAAGCAGGTGGTAATACATTTTTTGGAATAGGTAACGACAGTAGGGCGGACAGAGATGAAATATTAATAGGTGGAGGATTTGGCTCTGCCACAAATGCCACAGCATTAAGAGTTTTTACAGGCGCGTATGATTCTTCAGTGGGGACAGAGAGGTTAACTATATTATCAGGCGGCAACGTCGGCATAGGTACAAATTCGCCTGACAATAAGGTACACATACAAGAAAGTGCTTTATCAGGCAGACCTGCATCAAATACTAATACTTCCCTGACAATCGAACAGGCAACTGATACAGGCATTCAGTTCTTTTCAGCTACGCAAACTCAGATAAGATTTGGGGATGCTGCTAGTACGGCGGCAGGCGCAATAATTTACGAGCATGGTGATGATAACCTTAAGTTAAATTTTACTGATCATCTTACTATAAATGATGGGGGTGCTGAAATAGTACGCGTAACTTCTGACGAGAGGGTTGGCATAGGAACAACTGCTCCATCTGGCAAGTTGCATATTTTACAATCAGGAACCTACGCAGCCACAGGTGTTTCTGATGCAGCTCTTCACATAAAAGCTACGCACGACTATCCGATGAATATAGTGCTAGATGCGGATGGATCTAGCAGTGATGATAATAGGATTAGATTTTTAAAAGCTGGTGCGGATAAATGGCAATGGAACGTAGGGGAAGATATAGTCTTTTATTATCGAGTTGGCGGTAGTAGTTGGGGACCCGGCGTATTAAAGATTGCTTCTACTGGAGCGATTACATTTAATAATGCTTATACTTTTCCAACTGCAATAGGCAGCGCCGGACAAGTGCTTAAGGTTCCGAGTAGTGGAACTGTTTTGGAGTGGAGTACAGAGACAGGCCCCGTATCAGGTTCAGGCACAGATCACTACATTCCTCGCTGGAATGGAACGACAGCTCTGCAGGACTCTGCGATAATTTCTCTTGATAGCGGGAGCGTTGGTATAGGAACAGCTACTCCAGCCGTGTCTCTACATATCACCAAAAGCTCTGTAGGAGATAACGAAGTTCCCGAAGTAATTAGACTTTCTACCTTAAACTCTGCGTCTCCAAGCTGGAGCACGACAGATGGTTTGTGCATTGGTGCGGAAATGAAAAAAGCCAATGGAACTACTATTACCAAACAGCCAATCAAGTTCCGTTATGACGGCGGTGATATGGCAACTACTCTAGAAGAGGGCAATGTTGGTATAGGGACGGATAATCCATCCGAAAGGCTTCACACGTATAGAGTCGGAGTTTTAGAGCCTAAGTTTCAAAGCAGTAATGGCCGAGTAGGTTTGCAATTAACTGCTGGCGATACGGGGGATGCAAACTGGATTTTATATAGCGGCTACCCTGCCGCTGGCGATTTTACTATAAGGGAAGGCGGAGTAGCTAATCATATTGTTGTTAAGAAGACTACTGGCAGTGTCGGTATAGGAACAACTAATCCAGCTACTTTATTAGACGTAACCGGAGGAAGCGGTGCTTACGGCCTACGTCTTGGTCCTCAGTCAGATTCCACTACATTTTCTGGTCGTTTGTATCTTGCTGGAAGCTCCGGCACTAATGCTATTTTACGGTATGGTACTTATTTGGCTTTTACTACTGGGGCTACAGCGGGAGGAGCAAGTGGTACTGTGCGGATGGTTGTGTTAGATGGGGGTCTTGTTGGTATAGGAACAAATGCTCCAGTAACTCCTCTTCACGTAAACAGTGATGGGAGCGCTAATGGCACAGCGATGACCAATCAAATCTTACGTATTACTCCTGCTGATGGCGCTAATGGTATTAATATAGGATCTGACGGAACAAATGGATTAATTGGCCCAACTAACAATGATACAGATTTACGTTTTTTAAGTAGGACAGGAGGCACTTACAGTTACGCTATGACTATAAATGGCGCAGACGGTAATGTTGGTATAGGAACAGATGCTCCTGAGAGCTTATTACATTTAGAAGGTTCAATTCCTACAATTATTTTACATGATACTAATACTGCTGTTTCGGGGGATGATTATGGCAAAATACAATGGCACACCAAAGATGCTTCAATGCCCGGAACGGATGATATTGGAGCCGAGATTAAGGCCACAGATGATTCAACTTATGGTGATAGAGCTGCACTACTTTTTAGCACAGCGCATAACGCAACATCTCTAACAGAGAGGATGCGAATTGCCTCAAATGGTCAAGCCGGTTTTGGTTCAGGTACTTTTGGTTCTAATAATGTTCTAACAATTACAAACGTAGGTAATGACGCATCCTATTCTGCTATCGCTCTTGGCACAGCTACAACGGGTCACGGTAATGGTGAGGGGTATTGGGTAGGGATGCTAGAAAATGGTCAAGCTTACCTTTGGAATTACGAGAATCAAGCTATTTTATTCGGTGCAAATAACACCGAGAGAATGCGTATTGCAGCTGACGGTAAGGTTGGTATAGGAACAACTGTTCCAGCAGAGTTATTTCATGTTAACGGCAACGGTAGATTTGATGATTATTTATCTGTTAATACAAGCGGTAAATATCAGACATTAACAGTAAACGGTAATATATGGTTACCGGGAAGCAGTGGAACAATAACATGGAGTAACGGTGACTGCTATATTCAAAGCGTAAGCGGTTACCATATGCGCTTGGTCACCTACGATGGCGTTAGTGCAGGTGTAGAAAATTTAAGATTAAAGAGCGGGGGGAATGTTGGCGTTAACGGTATTACTGATCCACTTGCTCCGTTGCACGTCAACGGAAATGCTGTAATCACGAGTGGCAAACAATTAATTTCAACTAACGCATATACTCAAGCACCTCCCGCCATGCTAACTACTGTTGGCCCAAGTACGGGAGCTACACCCCTCAGTTCAGGGTCATGGGGAATAATGATGGGGCCAGAGGTTACTAGGTCTACCGCTGCTAATATATACTACCCGGGTATAGCGTTTAATCATTTATTAAATCATAATGGGGCATCAACGTGGCATAATCACCCACAAGCGTGGATAGGCACAAGACTGCATGACACAACTGGTTCCGAACGAGCATTTTTAGTTTTCTCAACCAAAAGCGGGACTGGGCTAACCTCAAGCGATGTACCTTTAGAAAGAATGTGCATTGACCCTGCTTATGGAAGTGTCGGGATAGGCACAACTGACCCAGCAGCACAGCTGCAAATTGGACGCTCTCAAACTACGTCTGCTTTTACAGATTCGTTTATAAAACTAAGACCTTCGAATACGACGAATGCCACAGGCTTAACATCTATAACACTTGGAACAAGCACCGTTGATAATTATGGGTATTCAATAAGCGGCTGGAGAGCTGGTACTGATGGTAGCCCGTACTTAAGAATAAAACGTCACAATAATTCGGCTTCTGGCGATGATGTGATGGTAATGGACAATTCGGGCAATGTTGGTATAGGAACAACTTCTCCTGATGAGCTCCTTCATCTTAATAAAACTTCAGGGACCACTATAGTAAAAGCTGAAGTTGCAGCTAATTCTACAGTAGGTTTTGAAATTAAGAAGACGGGAAGCACAACTCAGAATTGGAGAATTGTAGATGGTCAAACTGTTAATGGAGTTTTAGAATTTTACGATGTTACTGACACGGCCACTCGACTGGCTATTAAGGGCGACGGCCAACTCCAATTTAATTCTTACGGCAGCGGAACTCATACCGGTACTTCTGCGTATAAATTATCAGTTGACTCAAGTGGTAATATAATTGAAACCGCAATCGGAGCGGGAGCGGTGGACGGTTCAGGTACTGCAAACTATATCACAAGATGGACTGATGCCGATACTATCGGCAATTCTAATATATTTGATAACGGTGCTATTGGTGTTGGGACGGCTGCGAACTTAAATAGCGTTTTTAATGTTTATGGAGCAACTAGTAGCGGCCCCACTTCGATTATAACCTGCATGAGTCAACACGCTACTGTAGGTGGCGGAGCTGGAATATTTTTTAAGACATCCAATAATACTACTCTAAATAGATACGGCGCTCAAATAGCAGCTATAAGAAATTCAAACGATAATGGATCTCCTGACCTTGTATTTAATTTGGAGAAAACTGACGCTACTGGATCAGCTGAGCGAATGAGAATTTTGGGTGACGGAAATGTCGGTATAGGAACGACTGCGCCTTCACGACTGTTTCATGTTAACGGAGGGTCTGATTATAACGCAAGGTTTACTTCAGCAAGTACGAGGTCTGGTATTGTTATAGATAAACCGGGAACTACCACAATTATGGGTAGTGCCTTGGTTTTGGCAAGTGATGAAACTTATAGATTAGGAACTGCTAGTTATTATCATGTAGTATGCCAGCAAGGAGGCGGTACTCTTTTACAATATCAAGGTAGCACTAAACTTACCACAACTTCAGGCGGCGTAACCGTAACAGGAACCTTAACTGAAACTTCAAGTATCGCTATAAAAGAAAACGTTGAAACTTATACTCCAAGCTTAGATATAATAAATAAAATCCGCCCAGTAAAATACAATAGAAAAGAAAATAAGAAAAAAGAAATTGGTTTAATCGCGGAAGAACTTGCGGAATTGTTTCCGGAATTGGTCGAGAAGGACGAAAAAGGTAATCCTTCCAGTGTAAATTATAGTCGAGCAGTGACAGTACTGTTGGGAGGATTTAAAGAACTTTATAAGGAAGTTCAGGAATTAAAGAAAAGAATTTAAATGGCATCACTAGTAACAACCACCGTAACAGGGACTATAACTGTATCCTCAGATGGTTCATTTGGAGGAGCAAATGAAACCAGCGCAACTTTATTTGTTAGGGGTGGCAATGCAGATTTTTGGAACAGTACTAATAGTTTATTGCGCATCAATCATGATGGAACACGAGCAAATCTGCAGTGCTTCACTGGCGGAGCATATGATGATCTTGCGTTAAACCCTGATGGTGGCAGTGTCGGTATAGGAACAGCTGGTCCGGATTCAAAGTTAGAAATCGCAGGTGGGAGTTATAATTCATCGCTTAAAATAAAGGGTTCGGGTGGTGATACAGGAATACAGTTTGAGGACAGCGGCGGTACTACAGATGGCTATATATATGCGGATGGTGGAAGCATAGGGTTTTTAGATTCAGGGGCCAGTTGGGCAATTCAATGTAAGAATGATGATTTTATCCGATTTTCTATAACTTCAAACACTGAGCATATGCGGATTAATTCCGATGGCGAGGTTGGTATAGGAACAAATGATCCAACGCAGCAGCTGATGGTATGGGAGGGAAGTAGCTCGGTTTCTTTTGGAGAATGGACTAATGGCGCAGTCATTTGGTTGGATGGAGTTAATGGAGATATATCTGGGGGAGATTATTATCATATATTAGCTGATGATTCAACCGCATTGCGTTTCGGTTACGGCGCTACGCACAAAGTATCAATGTTGGGTGCCAATGGCTATGTCGGCATAGGAACAACTAATCCGGCCGCTCGATTACATGTAGATGGAACTGTGAGGGTGGGCGTAGATGCTGCAGGTCATGATGTTATGATTTACGGTGCTACAACTAGTAGATATTTGGAGTGGGATGCGTCAATGGACTTAGTTCGAATGCGGGACAATGTTAAAGCCGTTTTTGGTAATGGTGATGATCTTCAAATTTACCATGATGGTTCTCATAGTTATATTGATGCAAATAATGCAGGTGACTTATATGTTAGATCATTAAACGATGATGTAGTTATAGTGGGTGCTGATGATGTATTTATTTATACCCAAGGTGGAGAGGAGGCGATTACCGCTCGCGGCAATGGGAAGGTTGAGCTTTTTTACGACGGCAGCTCTAAATTTGAGACTACTTCATTGGGCGTAGAAGCAACGTTATACGGCTTTGATAAAGGTGGCTCTTCAATTGGAGGTTATCTTGAGCTAACGAATCAAGCAGGAGATGCTAGCAGTAATGACGTTACTGTTACCGCAGCTCACTCAACTAATTCAGTAGTATTAAGAGCAGCGCAAAAAGTTGAGTTTTATACTTATGCGTCAAGTGCATACCAACTCAGAATGACGATTCTAAATAATGGTAAAGTTGGTATAGGAACAACTGATCCTGCAGTTAACTTAGAAGTCTCTGGCACTAATCCCGCGTTTGATCTAGCCCAAGCTGGAACAAGTATATTCCGTACAGAATTAGATGGGGCTAATGACGTTTACCAAACTGTTTACGGCGCGGGAAACCAATGGATTCTCCGCACTAACGGCGGCACAGCCGCCTTGACTATAAATGCATCACAAAGCGCCAGCTTCGCTGGTGCGATAACGGCTCCCAGCATCACTCTAAGCAGTTTCCTTAATGTAACAGGTACGGGCGGTAGTGCTACGTTTTCTGGTGACATGACCATAGCTGGAAAACTGCTTATAGGAACCGCCACTACTGCTGGCGGCAAGTTAATGGTGAGCAACTCAGATAATACCGTTTATGATGCAAGTCAAGCGAGTCATCAACGAGATGAAGGTTCAACCTTAATGATTAACAACGAATCCACGACGGCTGGATCGTTTTCACAGATTCTTTTGCGAAATAGATCATCAAATGTTGGTGGGTGTCGAATTGTTAGTATTGATAGCGGAGCCGATGATTCAGAGTTGGCAATTGTTACGGGTGATACGGGGGAATCAATGCGTATCCTTGGTGACGGTAAAGTTGGTATAGGAACAACTAATCCAGCAAAACTTTTAGAATTATATAGCACTTCTCATGTGGAAATGATCCTTAATACTACGAGCAATACAAGCAATTGTGGTATTGATTTTGATTTAAGCGGAACAAGAAAAGGTATAATACGATATGACCATAATGCTACCGATGCTAGTGCTAAATTTGAATTTTATGCAGGAGGGGATACTAGTACTCCAAAGATGGTCCTTATGGGAAGCGGTAGCGTTGGTATAGGCACAGCTACTCCGGGGTCAAATACTCCTCTTCATATATATACGAATTCAGCTAGTGATCAAACGATACTTCTCGATAATGACAGTTCGGGCAGATCTGGGTTGAAACTTCGGACTGACCTTAACTCTGATGGTAACTCTACTGGGTTTATAATTTTTGACGCTTTAAATGACGCTAGTCAGGACACTCGTTACGCTACAATCGAATCATTTATTGTCGATAATTCAGACGGTACTGAAGACGGCTCATTAAGATTTAGTGTCATGGCCGGGGGGAATGATGTAGAGTCGATGACTATCGCCGCTAAGAGCGGAACTTCTGATATTGGTTGGGTCGGCGTTGGCACGAATGCCCCCCATTTTCCGCTTCAGGTTTTGGGGGTGAGCCAAACAAACGGAGATGCCAAAAGGGTAGTTTGTATTCTAGATTCAACTAGCGCAGCAGCGGGAACGGGAGCAGGTATCGCTTTAGGTGGTTATACAAATGGAACAGCTTCTGCTATAAATGACTTTGGCGTAATACAAGGAATTAAAGAAAACGCTACTGCAGGCAATTATGCTAGTGCTATGCTTTTCTCTACTCGCGCAAATGGAGGCAATCCTACCGAACAAATGCGGATTAATTCTTCTGGCAATGTTGGTATAAATACAAATAACCCCGCGCAAATGCTATCCGTTTTCCAAGGCAAAATAGGGGTGACTGATGCCTACATGATTGGCAATCTGGATGGCAACACCGGTATGCTGACTTATAGCAGTAATCGTGTGACATGGGAAATTGGCGGCAGTGAAAAGATGCGGCTCAATAGTAGTGGTAGTGTTGGTATAGGAACAACTAATCCATTTCAAAAACTAGACGTTCAAGGAATTGGATTCTTTAGTACTGCTGGCAACACTCAAGTAAATAATTACTACGCTTCTTTAATAATAAATAACACAGGAACCGGCACTTGGTCGCGGTTGCGTTTTGATAGAAGCGGTGTTGAAAGATGGGGAATTGGTTTAGGTACTGATGATAAGTTGCGGATCAGTAACTTGTTTACAGGGGGATCGGCGGCATCACCTAATGATAGTTGTTTTGTTATTGATAATAACGGACAAATTGGAATTAATGTAGATCCAGATGGGGGTCTGAAAATTAAATCAAGAGCCGATGGGGAAAATGTATTAAACATGGTTGATAGCGCAGGAGATGCGATGTTCAACATTAGACAGTCTAGCAATGACTGTTTAATTCGCGCTTATAAAGACGGGGGTTCTCAGAAAGTTCAAATTCACACTGATGGAGATTCTTACTTTGTCGGAGGGTCTGTGGGTATAGGGACAATAAGTCCGGGAACGCAGTTAGACGTTAATCAAACAGCGGGAGACAATACCTATCCATTAAAGATACGCGGTAATATAGATAATGATGGAGGGTTTACGGGAATAACTTTTGGTTACGAAGGTGATACCCGCAATTATGAAAAAGCCAGAATAATGGTCGAAGGAACTTCGGGAAATGTTCAGCCCAATATGCATTTCTTATTAAACTCTGGGGCGAATAATTCTTCAGCGGTAAAAGCTGATGCTAGACTTAGCATATTAAACGACGGCAATGTTGGTATAGGGGTAAATGCCCCCACAAGCCGCCTCCATGTGACTGGTGATACTGGAAACTCAAATTTCCTTGCATATATTTATAACAGCGGAACCCAAACCGAGGACAATGGTCTTAATGTACAGATAGCTTCTTCGGGAAGTTCTGCGATGGGACTAAGGGTTAACACTGGAGGAGATTCTAACGCATTAGTAGTAGCTGGAGATGGTGATACTGGGCTAGGATTTACCCCAAGCAACTTTTATCACAAATTTAATGTTAACGGTGGGGCTTATATAAATGGTTCTGTTGGTATCGGGACAACTGATCCCGGGGCGGCTCTTGATGTTGCGAAAGCCAGCGGAACTGTTTTACGGTGCAAAGGTGACTCTTTTAACACTCGCTTTGCAGTAGGTGCTAGTGGCGCTTGTACTATTGAAGCTAACACAGGGAGCTATCCGCTGCACATTACAAATGCAGATTCTGGTAATAAGGGATTAAAAATAGAAGGCACTAGCTATTTTTCTGATGCAGCAGAATTTGACGGAGGAATAAAAGACAAAGACGGCAGCTTAGGGACTAACACTCATGTACTGCACACCAACGGTTCGGATGTCTATTGGGCGGCGGCAAGCGGAGGAGGCGGAAGTGGCACAGTTACTTCAGTAGCAACAAGTACAGGTTTAACTGGCGGGACTATAACTACTAGCGGAACGCTATCTGTAACTACTGGTGTCTGCATGGGAATTTACAAAGGGAGCGCAGGAGGTTCTGTAACTCCAAGTAGCAGGTATTTTACTTTTTCAGAAGGTACTGGAATATCTATGTCTTTTAGCGGCTCTACTATTACTTTTAGTTCAGGTACAAGTTCTGATTATAGGCTTAAGAAAAATATTTCTTCCTTCAATTCTGGCGCTTGGACTAAGGTGAAAAGTGTTAATTTACGAAAATTTGACTTTGATGAAGACGCATTTAGAATAGCTATCGATTCTCCAGACCAAGAAATAGTAGGTATACCTAAGAGTTATACAGATAATGTAGGATTCATAGCTCATGAACTAGCGGGAGCTGGAATCGACGGCGCAGTAATAGGAGAAAAAGATGCTGTAGATAGCGATGGCAATTTACTTTATCAAAAAGTGAATTATAATGCCCTTGTCCCTGTTTTATGGGGAGCATTAAACGAGGCCATTTCAAAGATAGAAATATTGGAAAGCAAGGTTCAAGCGCTCGAAGATAAATAGTGGCTTCAGTTGAATTAAGTTTCATAGATTATCCCAAGGTAACAATAGATTCCAAAAAAGAGCTATTAGTCAAAATACGGGAAGAATCTGGCGAATTAGCCACTCAAAAAAAAATAAAAAAAGGAGTTGTCGATTTAAAAGTTCCTGTTTTAAGGGAGTGGATAGTGGAGGTTTTTAACGGCGACAAAAAAGTTTTCAATCATCAACTAAAGCTAGAGAATCAAGTTGTCTTTATTAAGTTTATTGATGTGGCACTGGGGGATGCTATCGTTTGGCCCGCTTATATCGAAGAGTTCAGAAAAAAATATAAATGCAAAGTTTATGTCAAGACGCGTTACCCCGAGCTATTTGAAAAAAGTTACCCCAATATAACCTTCCTAAAAAAAGGCCAGCATTTAAAAAACGTTGACGTTCAGATAACTCCTATGGCTATAGTTGACGGGGCTCCAATGTTAGACGGTCCGTGCGTAATACTTAATTTAAAAAAACAAGAGCTTCGCACTAAAATAGATAAGCCACTGTTAAAAAGAAACATTAAGAAGAAGTATGTTTGTATAGCAACTCATTCCAGTTCATATTATAAATATTGGCTGCGAAAAAACGGATGGAATGACGTTATAAAATATCTCAAAGAATTAGGGTACGAAGTGGTATGTATAGACGGCGATGATGTGGCTGATTACGGTTTGGTTAAAATGCACGTGCCAGCTGGATGCATTAAAAGAACAGGTATGGGGCCTCTTTCCGAGAGGGTTAACGATTTATATTTTTGTGATTTTTTTATTGGCCTTGGTTCGGGTTTGTCTTGGCTGGCTTGGGCTGTGGGAAAGCCGGTAGTAATGATTGCTGGTTTTAGTTTAGAGAATTGTGAATTTAAAACTCCGTACAGAGTTATAAATAAAAATGTGTGTCATGGTTGTTATGGAAAAAGGGGAAGCATGAATGACCCTTTCTATTGCCCCGAACATTATGGAACTTCTCGGCAGCATGAATGCTCTACTCAAATAACTTTTGAAATGGTTAAAGAGAAGATTGATAACTGCATTAAAAAATTAAATGCTGAACCATAGAAAAATCTCTGTGAAACTTTCGAGCATGGATCATAAACGTGTCTTCAGTAGCTATTTCCGGAACGACGTTAAAGCCAGTAGTGTGATCTAATAAAGTTTTAATTTTATAGGTTTCTTTTCCCCCTTGGTCACCTATAAGATGTTTTAATCCAAGTTGTTCCCACTGCCCGTTGTCTTCACTATGGCATTCTTTTTTTAATCGAGTGTCCCACCATTCATTAAGAAAATTTTGGGTCCATGTAGTATTCTTGCAGAAAACTACTCCGGCGTTTATCGCTCGATGTTCTTGAGCAGGGAGCCCTGACCTTTCCATAAATTCGGCGTTCTCATAATCGCATTGGATAATCATGTCGTAACTATCATCAGCAAACTCTTCTAATTTGATGTCTGAATTTATAACGTAAGTATCGGAGTCAGTCCAAAGTAACCAATCGTAACGTTCTATATATTTTTTTAAATATAAAATAGTATTCCAAGAAGGATGCAACTCTGGTTTATATTTAGGTTCAGTAAAAGGTATTAAGTTGGTGAAGTTAGGAAGAAAATCGTATCCATGCTTATCACAGTACCGTTGCTTATTAGGAAAGCTTCGTTCTCTATCGTTAGCCGGAGGGCACTCAAAACTGACCACTCCTATATTCATTATGTTAATATCCTCATTTTTTCATGACCCACGACAAGCTGGGGATCAATAAAAATTTTGAACCCAGCTTTTTTTGCGAGGTGACAAAAGGCAACGTCTTCGGAGCAGTAATCTTCTAGGTCGCCTATTTGTTTTTTAAGCTGGCAAAACCATGGGTACTCAACTTTTTCAAATACTCCTTTTTTAATTAACATAAAACCCATGCCATTATAATCGACTTCCATAAGGCCGCGATGATTTACTACGTCCTCTTGCTGCAGAAAATAAAATGACCCATGCTTTCTGTAAAAGTCTTGATCCCAGTCTTTGACACAGGCGAAGCTTTGCCCGTTCTCGGTTTTGTAAATGCCTGATACAATATCTTTATCGTAGGAAATTAATTTTTGAATTTGATCGAAGCTAAAAACTATATCCGAGTCAATCCACATTATATATTCGTAATCGATTTTACCATCAAAGGGCGCTTGATGAATACCTCGTCTTACATCAGCACCAAGACACAGGCATCGTGCATAACTTACCATTGAAGAAAACCTATTAGAAAGCAATGGGTTGATTCCGTTCTTCATACATTTTAAAACCGTGTCAGTCCAACACTGTAAAAAATTTCCTGAAAACTCCCTACCCGGAATCGCAAAAACAATATTCTTCATGCGTAATTATTTTAGCGGTAATTTAGAAATATGTCAAACAATAGTGTAATTTAAAAGTAGTAGTTGCAACTTGAGCTACCTTAAATCAAAGCTGACGCAACCTATTGCTACTTGGCTCATTGCGAGCGAGTAGAGCCTCACCCAGTTGGCGGCGACGGTAGCAAAAAAAACAAAAGGGTGAGCCACTTTATTATGCTGACGGTCAGCGACATTAGTTTTCTAAGCAAGAAAACAAAATTGAGTAAGGAAAGAACCCATCTTCTTTTCGAGGAAAAAGGAGATGGTGATTTAGTTTTAGAGCAGCTCGGCGCTAAAAGACTCACAAGAAAAGAGTTACTTGAATTATCCTTTCCTCTTTTTATTAAATTACTAGTAAATAAAGAAGCTAAAACTATAGATCAAAAATATAAAAATTATATTTCTGATTTTTTGGGAACTTTTTATCCTCAGATTATGATGGCTAAAAGAATCAAAACCAAAGTCCCGCGAAAACATACAGAAGAAAATGCTCAGTATTTTTTTACTTTAGCCTCTTTTTTTGCGGAAGACATAGCTGCTCAAGTGTCACCCCCTCAACTTCATAAAATTTTAAAATATACAATGGATTCTTTCGTGGAGCATAAAGGAAAAGATTATGTAGAGGCCATCTCTAATAGTTATGAGTATATTGAGAAGATTAAAAAAAAGTGGATGAGTTAATTTCCAATGTGTAAGATAATCTGATATGAAAGCACTTTCAGGCAAAAAAACCTATTTTACCGCTGGTGCAGCGGTTTTAACGGCTCTCGGCGCATATTTCGCTGGAGAGGTAGATCTCACAGTTACTATTCAAAGCTGTTTTGCAGCCCTTATGGTAGTATTCCTTCGTAAAGGAGTTACTTCGGAGGCCGCTAAAACAACGGATAAGCCTGCTGAGTAATGAGTTGGCTATCCTCTATTCTATCTATACTTAAATCCTTTTTTAGTGTTTTAGATAAAAAAACATTGACGGAGGAGGAGAAAATAGCCAGAATTAAGAAAGAGGAGAAAAAGCAAGTAAAAGATGATTGGACGCATACTCAAAATGAAATTGACCGCGCTTTTAACGCTGCTAAGTCTCGTTCTCGTGAGCGGGTGCAAAACGACGAAAGCTGAAGTCACTTCTATCCCTGAGGTTCCCCAAAACATAGTTCAAAGGATGATGACCCATCCGCAAATTGAACAAGCTTGGGAACATGTCCCTGAATTTACTCGCGACGCTTTAAAAACAATTTCAGATCAAGCCGCAAGGATTGAGTTGAATAACATAGATAACGAATAATAATATGAAAAACATTATCGCATTAATAATACTGTTGGGATTGACTACTAGTCTCTCAGCAGCTGAGGGTAAAAAGGAAAAGTGGTTTGGCGCAGGCGTTAAGCCTGATCCCCATTTCACCATTCCTTTTTTAGGGGTAAAAGCCCCGTTACCAACTGCTTGTGCTGGTAAAGATGTTTCCGCATCTTTCGATTTCAAATGCAGCAAAAGCGGCGTCACCTTCAAGCTTCCTTATTTTAAGTTCGATTGGGAATTTCCCGGTGTGTCTTTAGGTAGGGGAGACAAAAAGGTTACTATCGGGAAGAAGTAATTTAAGTACAATTCCTTTGTGAGGAAGCTCTAGGCCTGTAGGGGTCTAGGGCTTTCTTTTTTTCCATTTTAGTAAAAGAATGTGTAGAATATATAGTAACAATGGGTAATTTAGACAGATTAGATTTTGACATTAGTGGGGACGCCTTTCCGCAAGAGAAAAATGTTAAAATAATTGATATCTATTCTACCTCCTCGGAAAAGTCAAAAGAAGAAAATGCTATAGATAAGTACGTTGTTTTCTCTTCTAATTTGATAAAGTGTTTTAAGTCTAAATTGAAAGATAGCTCTGCTAGATTGAGGGTAGATTCATTAATTAAAGCGTATAAAGCTGCAGAAGACACTTACAATAAAGACGATAAACATTCTCTTTCTCTTTGGTGCATGGCTAACGTTAATTGTTTTTTGGATATTACCGAAGGGAAAAATTTTAATATTGAGCCTTCTGAGAGTCAGTTAAGTAGAGCTTCAGAAGATTTAGAAAAATTTAATTTAATAGATAATTTCGACAGTATAGAACAATTATATATCGAGACACGACAGGAGGCTATCAAAAACGCTATAGCTTCTCATTGGATGGAGATTTAAAAATGAAAAACTATAAATATACCACAACTTTCAGCTCTGTTATTAAGCCAGTAGTTTCAGAAGAAAAAGACAAATATTTAGCTCTTGCCTCCATGGTTGAGTTAGAGAAGTTTTTGCCAGAAGTAGATTTAGAAAAAAACGTAGATCTTTTACCAGTGGCTTTTAATGCTTTTGTAGTAAATAGAGTAAACAAAAATGGAGATGTGGTGGATACCGATACAGCGATAGCGATGCATGATAATTTTATTAACAAGCCGATTAATATAGAACATAATAGAAAATCCGTAGTGGGAACTATATTAACGGCTGGTTTTTCTCGTTTTGGGAATGACGAACCTCTTACAAAAAAAGAAGTTAAAGATTTAAAAGAACCGTTCAATGTTACTCTCGGAGGAGTAATTTGGAAAGTCGTAGATGAAGGCCTCGCTGATAAAATAGAAAGCTCTAGTGACCCCACGAGTGAAGATTATTTAGGTATAAGTGCTAGTTGGGAACTAGGATTTAACGAATATAATTTAGTCGTTTTAGAAGGTGAAGAAAAGAATATAGAAGATGCCCTCGAGATAACTGATCCAGATGAAGTTGAAAAACATATGGATAAACTGAAAGGTTTTGGAGGTGAAGGTAAATTTGATGAGACTTCAAACATCTACAGAAAAGTTATTAATAACGTAGTGCCTTTAGGAATTGGGTTAACCTCTAATCCTGCTGCAGATGTGCAGGGAGTACTAACTGAGAAAGGAACGGAAGAACATAAAGCTTTGGCGGAAGAGAATCTTGAAAAAGAAACTATTTCCCAAAATACAAATAATACTGTAAAAACAAAGAAAGTAGAAGCTATGAAAATAGAAAATCTAACAGACATAACGGATGAGTCTATGCAATCCATATCTGCTTCTGCTATTCATGAGTTTATTCAGGAAAGCCTTAAGAAAGCGTCTGAAGAGTTTAGTGCTCAGAATGCGGAAAAAGAGGAATCCCTGAAAGACGCTCGTGAACAGCACGAGACGCTCTCTAAGGAACACGATTCCTTAAAGACGCAGTTGGAAGACATTAAGGCTCAATTAGAAAAGCTTGAGGCTGAAAAGGCCGAAGCTGAAAAACTAGAGGCATTCAATCAGAGAATGGCTTCTTACGACGAGCGTTTTAAATTGAGTGACGAAGACCGCAAGGTAATCGCTTCTCAAATTAGAGACCTTGACGAAGATGCCTTTGCTGAATTGGATAAAACTCTTTCAGTCCTTCTTTCTTCAAAGGCAAATGCCGATGAAGAAGAGGAAGAAGCCCCTGCAGAAGAAGCGGCTCCGGCCGAGGCTCCTGCCGAGGAAGCGGCTCCGGCTGAAGAGCCAGCACCTGCAGAAGCTTCTGCTTCCGCAGTTAAGGAGGTTGTTGAACAGGCAGTAGATAATGCTACAAGCGAAACGGTAAATATTCCGGCTTCCGCTCCTGCAGAAGAACCTACAGTTTTCGAAAAGTATAGCAAAGCTTTTGCTATGGATCAATTCGATTTTAGTAAATAAATAATTAGGAGATATATATTATGGCAAACGAAAGACTAAAACCCTTTAGGGATTATAGCGAGCACGATGTTATCAATTTATTCGCTTTTGGTGATCATGCCGTCACACTCGGTACTACCGATGTGGTTTATGCGGGTTCTTGCGTTAAAGTAAGAACTGGTTGGCAGAACACTGATGAGCTGAGTATGATTGACAACGTTGGTGCAGCATACAACAACACCGTTTCTAAACGGTGGGGCGTCGCGGCAGAAGTAGAGTATACTGATGGAGGGGCTGATGAAGCTTCTCTTGGTATCACTCTTTATGATGTACGCGAATACGACGAAAACGGTGAGAAGCTTGCCTTCAATCCACGTAAACAGGCTGAACTTCAGGCTAGCTTGACTGGCCAAGCAGTTCCGATTGCTACACGAGGACTATTCCTCATGGCTACCGGAGCATGGGATACTTCTCCCGGTGTTGTGTTCAACCAAGACGTTTTCGCTACTGGCGATGGTAAAGTTACTACCAAAGGTAATAAATCGGACAATAATCGAATCGGACGCACTTTAGGCAATCCTGATGCAGATGGTTCTGTGTTGGTGAGATTCGACTTCACGCAAGGTTAATAAAAGGAGAATATTAATATGAAATTAAAACTTAAAAATACTCCGGAGCAAGTCGAATTAATTAAGGCTATGGGCTCCAAGAACCCTGAAGTTTCTCGTCCAGCATCTGAGGCTTTTGCCGCATTTATTGGACCGGTGGTTCAGCAGGTTTTGCAGCAGGCTAATACCGCTGCTTATCTCTATACTGATGTAGAGTACGACGAAGATGATAACCCAAGTTATCCTCTTGATTTATTCTATGAGCAAAATGGTAATGATAACTATATTACTGTTTGGTCTCAGCAAATGGCAGGTGGTCTTCCATCTTCTCAAATCGCAGGTAACGCTGAGTTGAAGATCTCAACTTACAAATTGGACAGCGCTGTTAGCTTCCTCAAGAAGTATGCGCGTAAGAGCCGTTTGGATGTTGTAAGCAAGGCAATTGAACGTATGGCTAACGAAGTTTTGGTAAAACAAGACCGTAATGCTTGGGCGGTTGCTTTGAAGGGCTTGGCAGAAGCTAAGGGTAAGTTTGGTACTGGCAGCGCCGGTGACAACGTTATTGACGGTGGTCAAGGCGCCTTTGGTCTCGCAGACGTTAACTCTTTGATGACTAAAATGAAGAGAATCAACGCTTCTTATGCGGATGGTACTCCTCAGGCTGCGTATTCAAAGGGCCTTACTGATCTGTTCTGCTCTGCAGAGGTTGTTGAAGATATTCGCGCTATTTCTTACAATCCGTTTAGCACTACTGCTGAGCAGGTTGGAGACGGTGTGAAAGATGAGATGTATCGTTCAGCTGGTTTCGGCAACTTGTTCGGTGTTAACATCGTTGACCTCTATGAGTTTGGCCAAGGCCAGAAGTACAACACATTGTATACTGCAATGGGTGGTACTCTTACCGGTAATCAGGAGATTATTGTTGGTGTTGATCGTTCTACTGAAGCGTTTGTTCGCCCAGTTGCTCGGAATTCCGAGAATGGCAGCACATTCACTGCTCTTCCGGATGATCAATTCGCTATTCGTCAGGATAAGGTCGGCTTTTATGGTGGGGTTGAAGAGGGACGTGTCCTTCTTGATGCTCGCGCTATTGTTGGCCTTCGTAAGGACGTATAATAAAAATATTCGCATTTGCGTAGCAACCCCGGTCCCGCAAGGGCCGGGGTTTTCTATTTTTTAGAAAAAAAGTGTATTAGTTACTACTATAAGGAATAAGATTATGGCAGCGAAAAGAAAACCTACCAAAAAGAAATCGGTAAAAAATCTTTCTCAAACTCATGGAAAAGTAGAAAAATTTGAACCCACTACCCTTGACCAAATTTGGGGGGATACGGGCAACTCTGTTTATGGTACAATGAATGAGCAGATATATATTGACAGGATAGATGATATGAATCTTTCTGATCTTCAAGCTCATGCTTCTACGGTAGGTATTATACCTGTAGACAATAGGGTAATGTTAAGAGATAGGCTTCTTCGAGAGTTCAGGAAACATGTTTCAGCTTATCGAAAACCAATTAAAGAACCTGACGCTTCTGAAAAGTTAGATTCTCAAGCAATGAAAATACTTTCTGAGGGAAGATAATATTTCAAAAAAAACCTGCATATAGTGTAATAAAACTATATGGCAACGGTTTATAATTTTGACGCTTCTCAAGGTTCGGAATTAAGCGTTCGGTTAAATGTAAAGGATACAAACGGAAACGCTATAGATTTGAGCGGTTATGGAGCTCGAGGAGTAGTCAAATATCGTTACAGTAGCGCTTCTTCTCTTATAGATCTTTCGCCCACTATTGTTTCTGGAAATAGTGGACAGGCATGGATAAGTGGATTAATTGATATTTATTTAAGCGGGACTCAAACCGTGAACTTGCCCGTGGGACAATTTGTTTACGATATAGAAAGGTATCCAATAGGCGCGGGAGAAGACGCAAATGGAGCCGTTGTTAAACTCATGAAAGGTGATTTCAATGTTTTCCCCGAAGTAACTCAACCTTCAAATTCTTAAAAAATGGCTATTTCTGTAGATGTCGTAATTAGTGGAAAAACTACAACTTCTGTTGAGGGGACTGCCTCATCAGCTGTCGTCACTACAAATCTACAAGAAGACAAGTTAGGGACAAAGGGGGGAATCATATCTGGTTCTATTATCCCCAATCAAAATGATGCTATAGATTTAGGATCTCCGTCTAAAAGGTTTTTAAATTTATATGCTAAAACGGCCCATCTTGCTGCGGATTCATTAAAGTTAGGAGACGAAGCTACTATTTCGGCAGGGCCGGGAGGGGGGTTTAGTTTCGATACTGAGGGAGAAACTGTCTTCGGCGATATTAAGGTCAAAAATCTAACTGTAACAGGAACTCAATCTGTTATAAGCTCTACTAACCTTGCGATTAAGGATAACATAATCATAATAAATAGCGGTGAAGATGGGGCAGGTATTACTCTTACTTCGGGGGGATTAGTTGTAGATAGGGGAACTCTAGAGAACGCTACAATACTTTTTAACGATAATACTGATAGATTCGAATTAAACTTTCCAATTTCAGTAGATGGAAGCGAATTGGCTATAGTTCCTAATTTAATCACTACAGGGCAAACTCTTCAGGGGCAAATCCTGACAAATGACACTGATATAGCCAACCTTACCACTAATTTAAATTCTACTGGTACTACGTTAGCGGCTAATCTAAATTCTACTGGTACTACAGTAGCAACTAATCTAGTTACTAGTGGGCAGTATTTAACTTCTGAGGTAAGCACGTTAAGCGGCTTGTCTGTTTTTCATTCTATGACGGGCAATTTTGCCACCCATATAAAAGATTTGGATGATGTAACATTAGCAGGAAACCAAGGAAAATATTTAAAAGTAAATAGCGCTGGAGATGGAATTGCGTACGATATACCCCCTGTTACCGGAGTAGGCGGAGAAGGCGGTGGAGCAGTCAAGTTCACAGGCTTAGTTGATGCCCCCAATGACTATTCTTCTTTACAAACTGAATTTCCAGCCAATGGGGGGTTAGTGGCTGTCAATTCGACAAGCGAGTCTCTTGTATATTTAAATTCTGGCGTTTTTGCGACTGACCATGACCTGATAACTACAGGAAATACATTAAATTCCCAAAGAGATGCCTTAAGCGGAGACTTAATTTCCACCGGAAATGCTTTAGACGCTGCTCGCGATACTTTAAGCGGGAATCTTATTTCCACTGGCAATAATCTTCAAAGTCAAATTACAAGTAATGATTCAGATATTGCTTCTATTAATACAAACCTCGTTTCTACAGGAAATAAATTAGACTCATTAAGAGATATCCTTAGCGGAAATCTTATTTCTTCCGGAAATAATTTAGAGTCTCAAATCATAAACAATGATGCTGATATCTCTACTTTAAGCGGGAATTTAATAACGACAGGAACCACTCTTACAAATACTATTATATCCACCGGTAATCATTTGGATTCTTTAAGAGATACTTTAAGTGGTAATCTAATTTCTTCCGGAAATACTTTAAATGACGAAAGAGACACCTTAAGCGGAAATTTAATAACAACGGGGCAAAATCTTCAAAATGACATTGATACTTTAAGCGGAAACTTAATATCGACAGGAAATAATTTACAATCACAAATTACTAATAACGATACGGATATTTCTGCTCTACAGCTCGCTACTGGAGAAATACAGAATGTAAAATTTAACAAAGCGGGAGGAACAATTTCAGGAGAAATCTTACCTAACGCAAGTGGGACTATAAATTTAGGGTCTCCTTCTCTACCGTTTAGAAGCGGTCATTTTGACGATTTAATTGTATCATCAGACTCAATCAAAATAGGAAGCGAAGCAACTTTATCATCTCCGCCGGAAGGAGGAATAAAATTCGATACAACAGGAACTATTGCTTTCGGCGACGTTTCAATTAAGAACTTAACAGTCACTGGCACTCGTACAATTGTTGAAACAACCGACACAGCGATTAAAGACAATATAATTTTGTTGAATAGCGGAGAAGATGGAGCGGGTATAACACTTAGCTCGGGAGGTCTGGTTATAGATAGAGGAAGCGCTACCGACGCTAATATCTTATTTAATGATTCTACTGATCAATTTGAAGTTAATTTTCCTCTCGCGGTTGAGGGGAGCTTAGCTGTAAAACAAAATCAAACAGGAATTTTTGCCGAGGCTGCAAATCTGGTTACAACAGGGCAAACTTTGCAAACGCAGATTATCTCAAATGATGGAGACATATCTACTTTAACTAGCAATCTAGCTTCAACAGGAAATACATTAACATCAAATGTATCTACTCTTACTACCAATTTAGCGTCCACTGGTTCAACTTTAGCTGCCGATATAGTAACAGTTTCGGGACTCACTCAAGGTAACGATACTGATCTAGCTACTATTACCTCTAATTTGGCAACCACAGGCCAAACTTTAACAAGTGAAATAAGTACGGTTTCTGGGTTGGTAACAAGCAATGACTCAGACATATCTACTTTAACATCTAATTTAGTCACAACAGGTCAAACTCTACAGACACAGATTACAAGCAACGACTCAGATATATCAACCCTTACAAGTAATTTAGGAACAACAGGGCAGACTCTTCAAACTCAAATTATTAGTAATGATTCTGATATCTCGACGCTAACATCAAATCTCGCAACCACCGGTCAAACACTACAAACACAGATAACTTCTAACGATACCGACATATCTACCCTGACATCAAACATAACGTCAACCGGTGACACTTTAGATACAAAAATTGATACATTAAGTGGGGTCGTAACGCTCGATTCGGAAACTGGTAATTTAGTCGATACGTCCATGACCGGGAGCTTCGCGGTAAACTTCCTAGATTTGGATGACACTCCGGGTAGTTTGGGTACAGTAGGTCAATCTGTTGTGGTAAATGCTGATAGAGATGGATTGATATTTTCAGGAGTAAGTGCTGGTGGGGGAGGGGGAAGTTCGACATTTGTTGGGTTGAGTGACACTCCCGGCGCTTTAACTGCTAGCAGGTTGCTCGCTGTTAATTCAGCAGGAAACTCTGTCGAATTTCTAGAGTCGGGAACTTTGGTTACAGATGCTGAAACAGGAGTTTTTGCTACGTCCGCTAATTTGGTTACTACTGGACAGACTCTAACAACAAACACAAACACTGTATCCAGTAATTTGGTTTCAACAGGCAGTGTGGTTGATGACGTTAGCGGAAATCTTATAACAACAGGGCAGACTTTACAGACTCAAATTACTAGTAATGATTCAGATATATCAACTTTAACAAGTAACTTGGTCACGACTGGCCAAACATTAACAACCAATATAAACACGGTTGCGACTAACTTGGGGACCAGCGGTCAAACTTTGCAAACGCAGATCATAAGCAATGATGGCGACATATCCACGCTAACTACTAATCTAGGGACTACTGGGCAAACTTTACAGACGCAAATTACTAGTAACGACGGAGATATTACTACTTTAACAAGTAATCTAGTAACCACCGGACAAACTTTACAGACTCAAATTACAAGTAATGATAGCGATATATCCACGTTGACAAGCAATCTGGGAACTACAGGTCAGACTCTTACTTCAGAAATATCGACCCTTAGTGGCCTTGCTACTTTAGATAGTGAAACAGGAAGCTTGATAGACACATCAATGACAGGTGATTTCGCCGATACAACAATACTCGAAAGTTTTACTCAAGGCTTAAATATAGGAACAAGTAATAATCTAGCGAGTAGAAAACTTCATGTTGTCGGTGACATTGAAATCTCTGGTACTATATATCAAAGTGGCTCAGTATTTGAGGGTGGCGGCGGAGGAGGCGGTGGTGGTTCGTCTACGTTTGTAGGTTTAAGTGATACGCCGGGATCGTTTACCGCTAATAAATATTTGTCAGTAAATTCAGCAGGGAACGCTATTGAGATGGTAGACACTATCCAGTCTGGTTATCAATCTGTTGATCAGGGATACTTTACGGGTTTAACTTTAGGTGGAACAGGGACTGGCATATTACAAAATGCAAGCGGTACAATCTCTAATTTAGACCTTGCTGATAATAAATTTGACGTTAGCGTTATAGAAGAGAGAGACTCTTCTGTTGGAGATGCGTTTCTTAGTTCAGTAGAGCTGCAGTGCACTTACGAAACTAATATTAACGATGAGAGTGATAATGCCGTAACAGCTACGGCAGCAGGCTCTGCCGCGAGGAGTACCTCCCAAGCCAAAGAAGGAAGCGCCAGTTTAGACACAAACGGTGACTACGTGACATTCCCGTATAGTGCCGACTATACAAAAATGTCATCAGACTGGACTATAGAAGCTTGGATGTACTATCAAAATGATGTTGGCTTCATGTGTAGCGCGGGAAATGGAGTCGACGGATGGTGGTTCCAAGTAGACGGCTCTTTTATAAGGTTTCAAACTTACGGAACTCCAGCTCTAACAGCCACTGAGACGATAACGCTTTCAAACAACACTTGGTATCATATGGCCGCAGTAAGAAACGGCGATGACCTCAAGGTTTACGTAAACGGTACTTCCTCTCACGGCTCTGTCACTTTATCTGCTGCTTTGCCAAACGGAGGTAATAGGCCCCTTCACATTGGAACCTATAGTGCTGCAGGTCAGGAGCATTTAAATCGTCTAGATGCATTCATAGACCTGTTCCGAATTACCACAGCTGCTAGATACACATCTAATTTTACTCCTCCTACCAGCTTTCAAGGAAATATAACAGAAAATAAATACATAGGACAAATAGGTGGCATAGATGATAGCGATGTAGATTATGGAATAGAAAAATTATCCAATTCGCAACTAATGATTAAAAAGTTGTCGAGTAATGATTTTACCCCTGATAGACTCTACGTAAACGTAAATAAATTAGGGGCTCTGGGTAAAGGTATAGCATTTAATGAATTTTATACTGGAGATGGAACTACAACTAATTTTGCTATACCCAGTGCGGTTGATAATGTAAGAGATGTTTTAGTTTCTGTAGAAGGTTTAGTTCAGATTCCTACAACTGATTATACTTTAGCCGGGACAACCGGGGTTTCATTTACTACAGCAGTCACCAGTGGGAATTTAGTAGACATACGACATCTTGCTTTAGGGCCGAGTGGGGCCGCAGGTTCAGACGCTGACGCTTCGAGTGTGTCAGCGAATTTAATAACGACAGGTCAAACGTTAACCACTAGCATAAATACTGTTTCAACTAATCTGACTTCAACAGGTTCAGTAGTGGATGATATTAGTGGTAATCTGATTACCACTGGTCAGACCCTGCAAACGCAGATAACTAGTAATGACTCTGATATTTCTACTTTGACTAGTAACTTGATTACTACTGGGCAAACTTTAACAACTAACATTAATACGGTTTCCTCTAACCTAGTTTCAACCGGGGCAGTTGTTGATGATATTAGTGGAAATCTCATTACTAGCGGTCAAACTTTACAGACGCAAATAACTAGCAATGACGGTGACATAACTACGCTGACATCTAATTTAATTACTACTGGTCAAACTTTAACTTCAGAGATAGCTACTGTCTCTGGATTGATTCCTGCGACTGTTATAGATGGCGCCGGGACCGCTAACACAGTTCCATTGTGGAGCGATGCAAATACAATAGGGGATTCTGTAATATCTCAATCAAGTAGTAAGATAGGTATAGGAACAAATGCGCCAGCTACCAACCAAACACTGGACGTCATGTTTGCTGATGACGTCAATGGGGCTGGTGTTACGTTTCAAAACTCTGATGGCTCTTTACAGTTTCATAATGTAGCTGGTAGCGCAAACCAGTTTAATCCACAAGTTAAAGGAAACTCTAAAAATGTCGCCAATGTAGGGTTGCGTCTACTAGGTAACGCTGCAAGTGGAGAAGATTCCGGGGCTGTCCCTCTTATATTGTTAAGGGGAACTGTTAATAACGCAAAGGCCACCACTCGTCCTGTTTTACACGTTGAAGATGGGGACGGCGGCAAGCTTATGGCTGTAGCCGCTAATGGTAATGTCGGTATAGGAATAGCAGCTCCCACTACTAAGCTTCATATTTCTTACCCAGCAGTAGGACAAGACGGTTCAGCTGTTACCTCGTTAACCACCACAACCGCCTTAAACCTCGGGCTTAAATTAGGATTTAGTGGAGGAGCTAATTCAAACAATAATATAATAGGCGGTATTTCTTTAGGTAATTCTGGAGAGGAATTCGCTGGAATGTACGCGTTGGATGGAGGGGCATCTGCCGCTACTGATTTAGCACTTTTTGTCGGGACTACCGGCGGGATTATTGAAGCAGTTAAGATAGATTCAAGTGGTAGCGTCGGTATAGGGACAAACGCCCCAGCGTCGAAGCTTCATTTATATTCCGCTACCGACGCTAATACTATAGTAAAATTACAAGGAGGAAGCGATTCGGCTAAAGGTGCTCATATAAATTTCTTAAGGGGTGCTACTGACGTGGGATCCTTTGGGACTAAGGCATCGCTTATAGGAGGTACTTCTAACGATTTGATGTTTTATTCCGCTTCTAATGATTTTATTTATTATTCCACAGCGGAAAGAATGCGCATCAAGGCTGACGGAAAAGTCGGTATAGGATGCGATCCATCAGTAGATTTTCAAGTTGGTAACTCTGTTAGCGGAGAAACGAAGGTAGCCACTTTCAATTCTGAAGGTGGAACTGAAATAGGTTTAAAAGTTAAGAGTAGAACTAACAGGGCTAAACTTGCCGTTTCAGATAACGACACTACAGCATATATTGTCGCCGAAGGTGGCGCGAGAGCTTTTGGGCCGAACGACACGGCTCATGCGAACAACTTAATTGTAAATGGTGATGGGAACGTTGGCGTAGGTACAATAACCCCTTCGAAAAAATTCCACGTTGTTGGTGATATTGAAATCTCGGGAACTATATACCAAAGCGGTTCTGTATTTGAGGGCGGCGGCGGAGGTGGCGGGTCGTCCACATTCGTTGGCTTGAGTGATACGCCGGGATCGTTTACCGCAAATAGAGTTTTAACAGTCAATGCAGCAGGAAACGCAGTAGAAACAACTTACAACACTTCTACTTTATCTGGTCATCAATCTGTTGAACAAGGATATTTCACCGGCCTAACTTTAGGTGGGACAGGAACTGGGATATTACAAAACGCAAGTGGTACAATTTCTAACCTTGATCTTGCAGATAATAAGTTTGATGTCAGTGTTATAGAGGAGAGAGATACTGTCGTAGGAGATGCAAATTTTTCTGACGTAAGCCTACTTCTTCCATTTGATGGGTCAAACGAAGCTACTTCAACCTCAGATTCAAGTGATAGTGGCAGAACTATAACTTTGAATAGTAATGTTGAATTATCTACAACACAATCTAAATTTGGGGGAACGAGTTTGTACATTCCCGGAAGCAGTAGTGCTTGTCAAATAGGTGGAGATTTTTCTTTTACTGGAGACTTTACTATAGAATTCTGGGAATATATAGACACAAGATATAACGACTCTATTTCTATCGGGTTTAATGCAAGCAGTACGAATTATGTTTGGCATAGCATTTTATATGGATATTATAATGCTGGCACTAAGATCAAATTATACTCGTCTTCGAACGGCTCTAGTTGGAATATTGCAAACGCCGTAGAAGTCGGAGACAAATTAGATGACCAGTGGGTACATAGGGCTTTAGTGCGAAGTGGTAGCACTTGGTACTCTTTTCAAAATGGCACCGAGTATTGGTCGGCTGACTTAGGTAATAACGCTTTAAATACAGCTAGTCAATATCATTGGTTAGGTCGAGGATATAATTCAACCTCTAATAGAACAAACGAAGGGTATTATGACGATGTTAGGGTTACTTTAGGGGTAGCACGATATACTTCTGACTTTACTGTTCCGAGCGCTGCTTTTTCAACATCAGAAAATATCACTGCAGCTAAGTACGTTGGTCAGATTGGCGGTATAGATGATACTGATGTGGATTACGGCATAGAAAAATTGTCTAATTCTCAGCTGATGATAAAAAAATTATCAGACAATACTTTCACCCCCGACAGACTTTACGTAAATGTTAATAAATTAGGTGCACTAGGGCACGGTATAGCTTTCGATCAAGTATATACTGGGGATGGAACCACGACTAATTATTTACTTTCAGAAAACGTCTCTAACGCAAGGGATGTGCTGGTATCAGTTGAGGGTTTGATTCAAACCCCAATTATAGATTATACATTGGCAGGGGCAACCGGGGTTTCTTTTACAACAGGAGTTGTAAGCGGGCATGAAATTAGTTTCCGGCATTTAGCTTTAGGGCCTTCGGGAGCAGCCGGAGCAGCCGGAGCAGCGGGAGCCTCGGCGAATATTAGTTATCTAACCGAAAGATTCACTGGAGATGGTGTGGTTAGCGGGTTTGGAATGAGTCGGTCAATTTCAACCGCCGATGAAATTTTCGTTTTCGTTAATGGTTTGGTTCAGGATAGCGGCGCAAACTTTTCTGTCACTGCTGCTACAGGCCTTTACTTTACGAGCGGGGAAATAGCAAGCGGAGATAAAATAATGGTGAGACACATATACTAATGAATTTACAAAAATTAAGAATAGGACAATTAAAACCAGCGGACGCAGCAGAAGCTGGAGACACGCACTTTGCAAAAGTGACTGCGCTGTTCAACTTTGATGGCAGCGATGGGGACACTACTACATCAGGATTAGATTCAAGTAATAAAAATCTCACTGTTAGCTATAGTTCAGGAGATCAGTTAAGTAACACTCAAAAAAAATTCGGTGCGACTAGTTTATATGTTGCTGACAATGTTACCATTTCTTCTAGTGACGGGTTTAATATGGGAACGGGAGATTTTACTATTGAGGGATGGTATTATTTAACTCAATTTAATAATCATTTTTTATATGACCAGTGGGCTTCGACTTCAAGCGGATCAGGTAATATTCAAATATATGTCAAGAGCAACGAAGGTGGTGCCATAAGGGTATATTATGATGGAAGTAGCAGGTTCACTACTACCGGCGGGTTCTCTTTGAATACTTGGACTCATTTAGCTGTAGTTAGATCCTCAAACACTATAACTGTGTATTTTAATGGTACTGCTGACGGAACTACTCAAAGTTACTCTGGGCAATTTGGTAAAACCGGCGATTTATACATTGGAGACCAGCATGCAGGCGGAGGAGGAGCTCCACAAATGTACGTAGACGACCTTAGAGTCACAAAAGGATTAGCTAGATATACTTCGAACTTTACTGCACCGACTACTGCTCATTTAACTTCCGCGGGAGATTCTCTTAAACAAATCATTGTTAACGAAGATGTTGATGGAGTTATAGTTGGAACAAGTGGCATAAACACAACGCGGATTGCGAAGGCTTGGGTGAATTATAACGGAACCGGAACGATAGCTATCAACGATTCTTATAATGTTAGCAGTTTAACAGATGACGCAACAGGTAAGTGGGATGTTAATTTTTCAACAGCTATGTCAAGCGTAGATTTCGTAGCGGTTTGTGACGGTAGATATCTCCACGATGACGGAACTGGATCCGCCATCCCTTCGTTGAGAAGAGAAGCCCCGGTTACGACAAAAGTAGGCGTTAGATGTCATAGTTATGACGGTACTGCATACGATGTTTTAAGCGCACATGTAATAGTTTTCGGGAATTAAAAATGAAAGAATTTAAACTAGATAAAATTAAAGTAGATGGAACGCCCGCTTCAGCAGCGTCTATAGCTTCGCCCGGTTCTTCAGAAACGGTTCTCATGCTTCCTTTTGAAGGTTCTAACAACGACACTTCTACTACTGATAGAAGCTCTACGGGGCATTCTATAACTTTTAACGGTGATTCCAAAATTGTTACCGCTCAGAAAAAATATGGGTCAAGTAGTTTATATCTAGATGGAAGCGATCATTTAACTCTTGCTGATCATGCTGACTGGACTTTTGGCACAGGCGACTTCACTTGGGAATTTTGGGTAAGATTTTCCACTGTTACCAGTAGTGGGTACTATATTCTTGCGGCTAATGCAGATAGTGCAGGATTTTTTCTTTTTAGATGGGACGGCGGCGGCGGCGGATCTGGCAATTGGTCTTATGGCTATACGGCGGGAGGAAACAATTGGGGTGATACTCTTTCTGCTGATACTTGGTATCATGTAGCTGTTGTCCGATCAAGTGGTGATATAAAAGTTTACAGAGACGGTGTCGAAAAAGGATCTGCTTGGACTCATACTACAAGCTTGGACGCTAATGGAGGTATACATATCGGTAAATCTCATAGCACGGAATACATGACGGGATACTTAGATGATTTTAGACTTACGAAGGGTGTCGCTCGGTATACTTCAAACTTCACTCCTCCGACATCATCTCATTATACCGCTGCTGTAGCAGGAAGCTCCACGAAACATATCGTAGTTGACTCAGATGGAACCGGAACAGAAGAAGGGCAGTTAAAGGAGGAAAATAATAGGATTGCGAAAGCGTGGGCAGAATTTGATGGATCTGGAGTGACTTTAAACGCGTCTTATAACGTAAGCAGTATTACTGATCATGGCAATAGAGATTATACTATAAACTTTTCTACAGCAATGGCAGACACAAGTTACAGTATAGTAGGATCAAACATAGGGCAGACTGCTACGTATAACTGGTCTGTAGTTACGGGAATGGGGACAGCAAAAACTACTAGCGCAGCAAGAATAAATGTACCACATATTAATGATAGTAGTTTATACGGTAACGACCCAGACGCAGTAAATGTAATAGCCTTCGGGAGTTAAAAAATGGACTTTTAACCAAAAATAATTAAAATAAGTGTAATAAAAAGAAATGGACATCACAGGAAGAATTATTTATCCAACGGCTCCCGCAGAAGGGGAGAGTTACAGCGGTGTCGCAGTAGTTGTCCCTGCTCCTCAAGCCGTTGAACGAGGCGAAACCCATGAAGAGTTTATGGCCAGAATCGCCGCTAAAGACGTACCCGCAGGAGTTCCTTTTCAAATTATTTCTACTGGCGACCTCCCCGCCGATAGGTATTTCAGAAACGCTTGGGAGTATTCGGAGTAATAAATTATGCCAATCGGAGTAAATATCCCAAAAGCTAAAGAACTTCAAAAAGAACGTTTTCGTCAAGTTCGTAAACCTCTTTTAGAAGCGTTAGATATTGATTATCAACGTGCTGATGAAGCAGGAGATACATCTAAAAAGACAGAGGTTGCCACTAAAAAGCAAGCTTTGAGAGACGTGACAAATAGCACGACCCTTAACGACGCTACTTCGGAGGCTGAAGTTCGTGCAGTGTGGGATACTTCGGTTTTAGGGGAAAGACCGGCCGAACATACTTAATTTTCCAAAAAAACTCCATATAGTGTAATTTATACTATATGAAAATTGTCGATATTGCAGACGAACTTTATAGGGAGCTCGGAGAACCCTCAAGTATTTCTATTCCCGCCATTTCTTTTTGGATTAGGAGCAATGTAGGCGAATTAAACAATAGGCTTAATACCACTTTTAAAATTAGTAGCGTTGGCAGCGACGCTTATGAATTTTCCGGAAGCTTCATCAATCCCGAATACGAGCCTCAAGCATTTAATGAAGGAACGGGAGCTTTGGGTTTATCAATTAGCGGCAATGATGGGCAATCGTCTGACCCTGCTATAGTTTCAATTCAGCCTGAAGAAGCTGCTATTTTGAAGAAAATGTACATTGTTCATTATTACGATAAGCAAATTCGAAGCACTATCGGGGCGGCTTCTACTGATCCAATAGTGGAGGTTGCATCTGACGGATCTAGAGTGAGAAAAATTAATAAAAATGAATTAAGTAAAACTTATTTATCTTTAAAAAGAGAAGAGTATCAAGAGCTGACAGATTTAGTTAACGCTTATAAATTAAGAAAGTCCACCCCAGTTCAAGTAGCCGGAGACGATACGGTTAGAGGAGAGTATGCCATGAATAATCAAGGATATGCTTATAATAGAGTATCAACTAATGGAATATTCTAATGGCTTCTTTAATTCCAGCAGCTGCAGCTACAGAGTTCAAATCAGCTCTCGCCGATCATTTTGACACATTTAAAACAACGATCACTGTACATAAAGAGCCTGAAAAAACTATTACTTTAACAGCGGATCAAAATATTTATGCAGGTTATAGCGCGCCAAAAGAAACAGTTACCTATACTCCTGTCAGTCAGTCGTTTAGCGCAATCATAAATTATAAAGAAAACCAACCTTTAGAGTATCAAGACGAGCTTAAAGTTATGATAGAAAAAGGGGATGTTCGAATAAAGGTTGAAGCCGATTGTAAAAATTATATAGATAAGGGAAAAACTGAGTCGGTAGAAATAGATGGAAGTTTTTTTAATGTAGTGAGTACAGATGGAGCCAGATTTTTTATAGGTCAAACGTATTATGTATATTATTTGGAGGCTACAACTTAATGGCTAAAAGGAGTCGACTAGATATTAATAAGATCCTCAAAAAGATTACTGTTGAGGTTCCTAAAAATTTAGAAAAATTTGCGCAAAGAGAAGCCAGAAAGAAAGCCAACCTAATAAAAAAAGAAGTTTTAAGCGAGTTTGATAAGCATGAGGTAACTAAAGAAATTCGAAAAGGTCCTTCAGGAGGAGGCAGTAGTTTGTTAGGAGGCAGGGGGAACTTTTTTGGCTTTTTAGGATTTGAAAAAGGTTCTCAGCCATTAATGATACTAAGAGAGGCTTTAGAAAATTCTTTTAATCTTACTAGCAAAAAGGGGAAAGTTTTAAAAGTAAAGAATAACACCTTTAAGATACAATTTGATATTACAGTTCCTAGCGATATGGAAATATATTCAGTTACGCCGTTACCTTGGAGCACAAAAAGCTGGGTAAAGGGAGTAGAAAAAGGCATAACTAATTACAGCCAAACAGTTTTCCAGCCCCGAAAAGGGTCTGGTTTTTTATATGACAAATATAGTCGTTCGGGAGTTGCGATACAGACAAAAAGGCAAATTAATTTTATTAAATTTTCTCCTACTCCTTATATAATTAAAATACTTGACAAAGCGCGAAATAAACTAAAATGAAAGCACAATATGACAACCAAGCTCTTTCTAGCTTTTTGTTGTGGTTTGACCATACGCTTCTTGACGACGGCGAAGCGTATGAAAACACAACTGGCCAGTTTTATAGTGTTTCGACAGAATTTGCAGGATACAAAACTTACTCCAGTTCTTATTCCCAAATTGTTGCGGACGCATCCATAACTGAAGCCACTATACCTACAGGTCTCTACGTAGGAAGCAATTTAGTAAACGTGGGTCAAGGCGCAGCTACAGGTTTATACGCTATAGATTATAACAATGGGCGTTCATATTGGTCTGGCGACCAAGAGGATAATGTAACTGGTAGTTTTGCTATCAAGGACTTCAATACTTTTTTAACTAGCAGGACAGAAGATGAAATACTTTTTCAAACCCAATACACTAATAGAAATAAGGTTTCTTCGGTTGTTCCTACTGGACTAGAGCCTAATACCCGAACTTATCCTGTCGTATACATCAAGAACGATGGTAGCACGAATGATCCTTTTGCTTTTGGGGGGCAGGACAATACGATCATTAATCTTAGAGCTATAGTTATCGCCGATAATCAATTTGATATAGACGCTATAGGGTCTTTATTTAGGGATCAAGTTAGAAAATATGTCCCTCTTTTTGAGGCTTCAGAAATGCCCTTTAACCAGTTTGGATATTATAAAAATGATGTTCAATATAACTATGATACAGCAACAGCAGGGAAAAGCTCAGCTCAAAAATTTTTCATTGAAGAAGTAAACATTTCTCGATTCGATAGGGTTTTAGAAAATGAAGTAAGAAAATTTAACCCCAATGTTTATTCTACTTTAATTGATTTTGAAATTAGTAAAGTCAGAAACCCCGGATGAGGAGGATTTTATTTCTCTTTTTGCCGTATTAAATGTAATTTAAAATAACAAAACATAAATAGGAATTAAAAAAAATGGCGAGAACACGAGTAATTTATCAGAGTGAGGCGGTGTACGTAAGCCAAGACGTAGCCTATAATGTAGCGCAGACTGGGAACGGCCCTCTCCCTAATGCTAACAGCTTTAACATTCAAGATTTAAACCGTATTCAGAGCGCAAATTATTCTTTTAATGTCACTCGTCAAGACGTAAATCAATTTGGGGAATTAGCTGCTATTGATCAATGTATCGTTGAAGCTCCTACAGTTTCGTTTGATACCTCCTATTATTTAGCCAATTTTACCAATGAATATCGTTTAGGTTTTTTTGTGACTCAAAGTGGCGAGGGAGTTACTTATGCGAGTGATGGCCCTCAAGCTGATACAGCAAACACTAAATCAGCTATCACAAATTTAATAGATAGCTCTAGCAATGCCTATCAGAAAAATTACTATATTCTTACTACAAAAGAGGGTAAGGATGCAAATCGGGTTCAGTCTTCTGGAGTGCCGCTTAACGCTTCTGGTGATTTTGAGAGTATTATAGGTATAGGAAATGGTTTCCTTTCTTCTTATTCGACGGAAGGGGCGGTAGGGGGCATGCCTACTGTTTCTATTAGCGTAGAGGGGCAAAATATGAATTTTGTTAAGATGCCTTATACAGGAGCTGCAGAAACAGACAATAATTCGCCTACGCCAAACCAAGGCTTTAGGACAAGCGGAGCCGGAGCCACACCCGGCGTTTCAGGAGCATTGGGCCAGTTAATAGGTATTTCAGGCCAGAGCCCCGCTGTAAATCCAGTAGATGGAAGTAGATATGATTTCCCTGTATGTTTACCTATACCTACGGGTAATGCCACTGGAAATAGTTCCGCAGACATGGGACTTATCAGTACTCTTAGACCCGGAGACATAACTTTAACTCTAGCAAAACAAACAGGAGTTGGAATTTTTGATGCTGCAACAGGCACTATGGGAACGGATGGTAATACTGACGCATTTAGAGGGATGGACGAACCTGATTACGCTGGAGCAAGCATAGAGGATGCCCACATCACCAGTTATAATCTTAGCTTTGATTTGGCTAGAACTCCGATTCAGAAATTAGGAGTAAAATATGCTTTCGCTCGACCAGTAGATTTTCCAATAAGCGTTAGCCTTGGGGTTGAAGCAATTGTTTCCGATTTGACAAGTGGATCTTTAGCGGACGTTATTAATTGTGATCATGCATTCGACGCTAGAATTACGCTTAGAGATCCTACTTGCGATACATCTCCGAAACCAATTGTTTGTAATTATGTAGTGAAAGGGCTAAAGTTAAATAGTGAATCTTATTCATCTGATATTGGATCGAATAAGACAGTTAGTTTAGATTTTACAACTCAGATAGGTGGCCCGAGTCAAAAATCTAAGGGAGTTTTCATGAGTGGTTATCATAGTATTAATAAACCATAAAATTTAAAAAGGACTAAAAAAAATGGCAAGAACAAGAGTAATTTATCAAAGTGAAGCGGTATACTGTTCTCAGGACGTAGCTTTTGACGCAAGGCAAAATAGAGCGGGAGACATTAAGCAATTGAGTAGGGTGCAGAGTGCAAACTATTCCTTTTCAATAGCTCGTCAGGACGTTAATCAATTTGGCAATCTCGCTGCGATTGACCAGATCATTACGGAAAGCCCAACAGTTTCATTCGACACTAGCTATTATTTAGCTAATTTAACTAATGAAAACCGTTTGGGCTTTAATGTGTTGCAGAGTGGATCTGCCGCTGCTGGATTTACTTCATGTATTGGCAATGTTATTGATAGCACAAACAACGCTTATCAAAAAAATTACTATTTGCTAACGACAAAAGAAGGTAAGGATGCTAACGAGAATACGACATCGGGAGACTTTTCTTATGGAGCAAGCATTATAGGAATAGGAAACGGATTTCTTACTTCTTATTCCACAGAAGGTTCTGTGGGAGGGTTGCCGACAGTATCTGTTGGAGTGGAAGGGCAGAATATGAATTTTGTTAATCTTCCTTACCAACCTTCCGGAGACGGGCCGGGACGTGGTCTAAATAACGATGGCGCAGGAAACACAACTTATATTTCGGGAGTAAGTCCTGCGGTGGACGCGACTAATGGTATTAAAAGTAGCCAACCCATAACGTTACCAGTTCCACTAGACAGTGCAGGCACTGGCCCCGGCGATACAATCTCTACCTTACGTCCCGGCGATATTACGCTAAGCATAGCCAAACAGACAGCCGCAAGTAATACTGCTGCGACTTTGTTTGCAACAACTACTGGTAACGCTTTATATTCTCCGGATTATGCGGGCGCATCTATTGATGATGCTCATATCCAAAGCTATAACTTAAGCTTCGACTTGAGTAGGTCTCCTATTCAAAAATTAGGTAATAAGTTTGCTTTTGCTAGAACTGTTGATTTTCCAATTACCGTTAGCTTAAGCGTAGACGCAGTGCTATCTGACTTGACCTCAGGTTCCTTAGCGGACATTATCAACTGTGACGATAAGTTTGATGCTCGAATTACTCTTAAGGACCCAGCTTGTGGTACTACTGCGGCAGATAAAAAGGCCATTGTTAACTATATAATCAAAGGACTTAAATTGAATAGTGAATCATTTTCTTCTGATATTGGCTCTAACAAAAGCGTCACTTTGGATTTCAGCTCTCAAATTGGAGGGCCTGACCAATTTGCGCATGGTGTCTTTATGAGTGGATATTTTAAATCATAGCACTAGCTTGTAAATTAATTAACTCAGCCCCTCGAAAGAGGGGCTTTTTTTTGTATTTTAGTGTAATCTTAAATAAGATATAAGGTAAAAGGTATGTCAAAGGAAGAAGGAATAGATAGGGATATTATCAATAATTTTTTCGCATTTCAAACAAGGCGAAAGGTTACTAATTTGTATAAACAATTCTTCTTCATTTTAGAAGACCTTCAAGCTGATGGGATGAAAATCCCCGAAGAACAACACCAACGAATCCGCAAAAGAATCCTCGATTTAGGTAATGATACCATTCGTGAATTAGAGGAATATTTTGAAAAATTCGTTGAATATAACAATAATAAACAAAAATGAAGCGTATATACGAATTCACTGTCGAAAAAGAAGAAACTGTTAAAGAAGAGACCGTTAAGAAAGAAAAAGATGGTACCGAAGTAACAACTTCAAAAGATGTAAAGAAAACTGTCACGAAAAAGTATTTTTTACGACGTCCAAATCGCGCTATGACTGACGAAGCCGAATTGCATTATGGCGTCAAGCTAGCCGAAGGAATTAAGGCAGGTCTCTTGACTAAGGCATTATTAGAAAAGCGTTTTGACAACGATGGGGGAACTCGTAATGACCAAGAGAATAAACAATATAAACAAACTTTAGAAGCGTTAGAGACGCTCCACAAAGAGCAAACAAAAATTTTAGAAGTAGCTGAGAAAAAGAGGACACCGGCGCAAAAGAAAAGACTAAAAGAAATAGAGCGGGAAATGAAACCTGCTAGAAGAACTCTCCGTGACCTTCAGTTAATGGAAGACGGCCTCTACGAAGAAACAGCAGAGAGCCGTGCCCGTAATAAAGTTATTTTATGGTGGATGCTTCACTTAGCTTATGCGGAAGAAGGCGATAAAGAGGTTCCTTTTTTCGGAGAGGGAAAATATGAAGATAAACTTGATAAGTATGATGAAATTGATGAAGGTGAAGATATTCATGATATAGTAGTGGCTCGAAAAGTTGCTTATTACGTTAGTTTTTGGTTTGTTGGTAGGCCCAATACTCAAAAAGAGTTTCAAGAGATGATTGATATGGCTCTAAAACTTGACGAAGAGTCGGAAGAACCTCCCAAAGAAGAAAAAAAACAAGTTAAATCTTAACGTGTGGAAGATGCTGGCCTAAAAGTTGTTTTTTCTGAAGTCCTAAAAGGTTTTACTTTAGTAGAGTCAAAAAATTACGGAAAAATTCAAGTCAAACACTTTACTAATTTTGATTCAGCTGAATTAGACATAAAAAATAAACTTTTCTATGATAAAGCGATAAATCAGGGCCTTCCTTCAAGAAATGATCGTATAGAATATCTTTTAAAAGAAAATATATGGACCGAAGAGAAGAATAAAGAAATACTTCAAGTCAAAAGTATGTTGTCAGGGCTTAGGAATTCGAAAAGTAAAGTATTTCTTCAGGCTCATATAGATAACATAAATACTCAAATAGGGGAAAATCAAAAAAAGTTGGCGGATCTTGAGTTTGAAAAAGAAGAACTAATAGGATTTTGCGCAGAAAACTATGCATCACGTAGAATAAACGAACATTATATGTACAATGCCGTACTTAACGATAAAGGTGAAAAGCTTTTTGGGGCAGAAGAATTTGAAGAATTAGAAGAAAACTCACTTGTTGAATTAATAGGCCTATATAATAGAAGTACTAAAAAATTTGACTCAAACAACCTTAAAAAAATATCTCTTTCTCCATTCTTTACTAATTTATTTTATTTATGTGAGAATAACGCTCATGTTTTCTTTGGCAAACCTTTAGTAAACTTAACTTTTTATCAAATAGAGCTTTTTGGATATGCAAGATATTATAAAAGCTTAATGGACAATTCGGAAACACAAGTCCCTGACGATGTAAAAGAAGATCCAGAAAAAATGGTGGAATGGTTTGATTCTACGAAAAGTGCGCGTGAAACGTTAGAAAAATCTAAAAATGCAGGACAAGACGGTTCAGCTACATCTCTTGTAGGAGCCAGTAAACAGGACCTGAAGCGTTTAGGATTGGATAACCCTAACGAGACTATAAATTTAGCTAAAAAAGCCGCAGAGAAGGGTGGTAAGCTAAATATGGAGGATATGATGAAACTTCACGGAATGTAGCCAAAACTAGTGTAATAAAAACTAGGAATATGGCTAGGGATAGAATAGAAGTAGATTTATTACTCAACTCTAAAAGGGCTGAAGCCACGATCAAGAAAATGAATCGTGAGCTCGATAAGATGAGTAAAACGATGGGTCGTGCTTTTTCTGGCATGGGAGGGGGAGGTGGAGGTGATAAAGTCAGGGCTCTTGGCACCGGCCTTTCAAAAGCTACGGTTCGCGCTGACGAATTCACAAAGTCTCTAGAAGCTTCCAATGCTCGTGTTATAGCCTTTGGAGCTTCAGCAGGTCTTATAATGAACATTGATAAGGCTTTGAGGGCGATGGTTACTTCCGCTCTAAAAGTTGAAAAGGCAATGATGGATGTCAATGTGGTAATGAATGCCACTACTAAGCAACTTGAAAAGTTTGGGAAAGGGATGTTTAAAGTTGCGAGAGATACCGCCCAAGGCTTCGATACTGTTGCAGAGGCCGCGACAGAATTAGCTCGTCAAGGTTTAGGGATGGAAAAAACTCTCCAACGTACAAAAGATGCGTTGATTTTAACACGTTTGACGGGAATGAACGCGGCAGATTCTGTTAAGTCTCTTACTGCCGCAGTCAACTCTTTTAACAAAGAAGGAGTTACGTCCGCTCAAGTGATTAATAGAATGTCGAAAGTGGACGCCAAGTTTGCTGTTAGCTCAGAAGACTTGGCGAAATCTATTGGTCGGGTAGGTGCTTCTGCTCAATCAGCTGGAGTTTCCATGAACGAATTGATGGCTATAACTACAGCTGTCCAACAAAGAACTGCCCGAGGCGGAGCTGTTATAGGTAACGCATTTAAAACAATATTTACCCGTATTCAGAGATCTGACGTTCAGAAGCAATTAAGAAATTTTGGGGTAGCTACTACTGATATGAGCGGTAAAATGCTAGACGGCATGAAGGTAATGCAAAATCTAGCAAACGGCTTTAAAGATTTAACTCAATCCCAACAAGCGTACATTTCAGAAAACGTTGCTGGAGTTTTCCAAGTTAATATTCTTAAAGCTGCTCTTGCTGATCTATCTCAAGAAACTTCTGTCTATAAAGGAGCATTAAAAGCCGCTGGTTCTGCAACTGATGAAGCGTATCAAAAAAATGAAAAACTAAATAAAACTTTAGACTCTTTAGTAAATAGGACTTTAGCTAATCTTACTCAAGCTGGCGCTAGTTTGGGAGGGGGGCTTTTTGGGCCTGCGATTGAAAATGCCTTGGGTTTAGTTAATAAGGCTATCGAAGCTTTTGGGAAGGATGGAATAATTGGAAAAATTGGTGGCGATTTAGGTAAGCATCTCTTAGCGGGCATGGGCAGTTTTATTGGCGGTCCCGGCTTAGTGATGGTGACCGCTGTATTTGGAAAGCTAGCTCTCAGTTTAGGCAAATTCGCAACACAAGCCTTAAAAGATATTGTAGGGGTCAATACCGCCACTAAACAAAGAGCTGCGTTAGAAGAGGTTGTAGTCGCTACTATAGCTAAAGAGCCAGCTCTTTTACAAAGGGTTAAAGCGGGTACGTTGGATGTCCTGACTGTTGAGCGACAAATTTTAAATACAATTAAACAACAGCAAGCGGAAAGGAAAGCTTTAGCCGCATATGGTGGGGGTTTTGCTACTTCTTTATACGCGAGAGGGACGCGTGTTGGTTCGAGCGGTAGCGCATTTGTAAGAGGTTTTGGAAGGGCTTCAGGATTTGTGCCTAACTTTGCTAATCCAAACGCAGAAAGAGCCGCTGCAGCAGCCGGTGGATATACTGCTGGAGCGATTAAGACTATGAGTCAGCCGGGAGCTGGTACCATGATGTATAATTCTGCAGAAACTGTTAAACAGTTTCCCGGGATGTCTCAAAAAGCAATAATGCCGCCAGCAGGCAGTGCCGCTGGGGCAGGTTATAAGGCAGCTTTTGGTTCTGTGCATGGTTTCAATCCTTATGCTGCTGGTGGGTTTGTACCAAACTTTGCACCAAGAAGACCCGGGATGCCCAAAGCAGGTAGAAAAAAAATTGACAGTAGGTTGGCGGGGCACGTTTATCAATTAGACGCAAGTGACATAGGAGTAATATTAGGTTTAGCAGATGGCAGAGTTAAGAAGTCGGAAAGTTTTTTGGCTAGTAGCGTAGGTAATCTTGTAGGGCTTAAAAATAAAGATGCTAACCTTCATAAAGATTTGGTTAATGAGGGAGCTAAGATTAGATTAAACAATGTTAGAGTTGAGAGTTTTATAAATACCGCCAAAGAAGATCAGGCTGAAGCAATGTTTGAGGGCATACTCTCAAAGGAGCTCAAATCCGGGACTGGAAACATTGCAAAAAGAATAATGACGCGCTTCGGTATTGAAGGTGCCCCGGGGAGAATGGGACGTTTACCGGCGGGTCTTCAAGGTGAAGTTTTTGAGGAGTCTATGAGGATGGCTATGAAGGCCGCAGTAGCTACTCCCGGTGCCGATTTTGATTTTGAGGCAGGTAGGCCACCTTCCGCGGCTCTTCAGAAAATTTTTGGTCAGCCTATATTTAGAATTGACGCAAAAAGAAGATTAAAGTCGGCGCAGGGCGGGGAGATGCCTAAAAAATATTTCAACGATAGTGAAACCGGAAAACACGGTATAACTTTACTTAAAGCTATGAGAAGAAATCTAGTAGGAGGTAGGTCAGGCAAAGCTTTAGGATTTGTCCCCAACTTTAGTCCTCTTTCTGGAGCTATTGGTAGAGAATTGTCAGCAGGTGTTCCTGCTTCTGCTATTAGAGTGGGTTCGAGCCCGTCTCTTCGTGGAGCTGGCAATCCTAGAGGATTGGGGGTTTATAATACTATTCATGAACCACAAGGTTTACAGCAAGGAATTAGACGTTCTAAAGCTATGGGAATAAATCCCAAGAGGCATGGGGTTCCTAATTTTGCCCTTGTTGATAGATATGGAAATCCGATAAGCGGCGGGGGCGGAGGGGGTGTTAAGCATATTGATTTAGGGGGTTCAGAGGGCTTTACAGGGGGATGGAGCGAAGGCGAAAAGAAGGAGCAGATAAAGTTACAGAGGCAGCAGGTCCAAGAGGCAAGAATGACAAGATATGCTATACTTGGGTCGGTAGCTCACATGGTGTCTGGAGCTGTCGCGAGTTCTCAAGGGCCGGAGAGCGGTATAGGTAAAGGAGCTCACGTATTTGGTAGCGTAGCCAGCATGGCTGGAATGGGAGCAATGATCCCCGGGGCTGGGCTTTACGGCGCGGCTGGAGGTGCAATCGTTGGTCTGGCTATGGGCATTGCAACTTTGCCAGAGCCTGTCGATGAAGCTACCGAAGCTTTAAAGAAGCAAATTGATGTTCAAGGGATGCTGCAAACAGCGGCTGCTAAATCTGCGCAGGCCATAGAAAAATTAACCGGTAACGTAACCCCAGCAGGATTTGTTCAAACAAAGGAAGATTTATTGAATAGGTATGCTGCTAATGAATCTTTAACTGGAACAAAAGCTTTTGACAAGCTATTAGCGGCGCAAACCCCTGAACAAGCCATCCGGGCCATGAAACAGTTGGACAACATGGTCAGAACCCAAACTATAGCTGCAGGCGCGGTTAAGGCCGAGGAGATTCGAAAGGAGGAGGCAGGGGGAGATTATGGAAGGAGCTATACGGACATCCAACGGATGAGGATGGCTAACATAGCGGCTAAAAAAAGGAATCCAAATATTAATTATAAGATGTTCGACCCTATCGGTATAGGAGGCTTGGATACTGGAGAGAGCATAGAGGAACAAAAGATGTTTCGACTTCTACATCAAGTAGGGTCAGGAATGGGCATGAGAAATCTCAGAGGGGGTGCAGAGGGAGCAGTCCAAGTAAGGTCAGCGTTGTTAAACAGAGGCCTAGAAGGAGGGACTCTTAATAGATTAGATATAGATTCCTTTAGAGGAATGGCTCCAGAAGAGATCCTTGCCCAAATGACAGGCTTAGACGCAAACTTTATTCGCCCTGCGGTAGAGGCCCATGGGAGCGAAGAAGGAGTGCAACACTTTTTAGCGTCATTCTTAGGGGATCTAGAGGCCTACTTAGAAGCTCAAAAGAAATTGACAGATGCTACTGGATCTGCAGCAACCGCTGCTGAAATAGCTGCCGAGATATACGGTACCTTACTTTCTCAAGTAGATGCGGTTATTGTTCAGTTTGAAGGTCTTAAGTCGGCGAGTAAGCTAAATCACGATTCAATGCTTCAAGAAATCGCTGCGAGAAGAAAAACTTTTCAGTTAGATCAGCAAATTGATGCTAGTAAAGTAGCGATGCTTAAAACAGAAAGAGAGATTATTGAGCAAAGACAGAAAGATGCTAAAAAGCAAATAGAAAATAATGAGAAAGAAGATAAAGAGACCGCTAGAATAAAAAGACAATTTGGAGTAGAATCCGTTGCAAGTGACGCGGGGCTAAATGCCGCCGCAGAACTAGCTAAATTAATAAAGGAAGGCAAAATCGCAGCGGGAGGAGCGAAAGCTGCAGGAGTAGCTTTAGGAGCCCAAAGTCGAACAGGTTTTACTTTGGCTAGTTTAGCTGACGACCCAGAGGGGTTAAGGAGATTTGTAGGAGCAGGGACAAAACGATTACAAAGCTTGAGGGTCAAGTCCGCTACCTCGATGGGCGCTTTAAGCGCAGACGAAGGCGCTGAATTGGCTATGCTAGAAGCGACAATTCCTAAACTAAGAACCTTAACCATGGAAGAGTTTAGGGCAAAGAAACTAGCAACTCAAAAAGCTGAAGAGGAAAGTGGGCTCGCAGAAAAAAGATTTCAATTAGAACTACAAAACTATAAAAATTCTTACGAGATAAACAAAAGGGAGAGGCAAAGAGTTCGCGAAAGAACTTATATATTAGACAAATTAAAAGAAACAGAAGCTAGGCAGCGAGCAAGAAGAGGGCAGCTAGGTTCCCAAGGTGTAGCTGACGCATATTCAGCGACTATAGAATCACAAATAGCAGCTGAGGGCATTGGAAAGGTTAATGTTGGCGGAGTTATGAGTCAAACATTTAGAAATGAAATGTCTTATAACCAAGTTGACACATTTAGAGATTTTAGAGATGGAGTAAAGGATGTGGCTGGAACCATGAAGTCTTCTTTTGCTGAAGCTTTTCAGGCCATGTCTAGCGGAGCGAGCAGTTTTGAAGGAGCTATGGCGAGCATGGCCCAAAGCATTCTTAATTCTATATCAAGTATGTCTGCTAATATGTTTTCGAATATGTTGTTTAGCAGCTTTGGTAGCCAAAACGCTCACGGAGGTTATATCCCCGGGTATAACGCTGGAGGACTGGTAACGGGTGGCTCTGGCCATAAGGATGATGTATTAACCCGTATGAGCGGGGGAGAATTTGTAATTAAAAAATCTGCTGTTAATAAGATAGGCTTACCCGCTTTAAATGCTATTAATGGCTATGCTGAAGGGGGTCAGGTTCCGGGGATGTGGAAAATGGGAGCTGTCGCGGCAGGAGCTTCGGCGCTTTCAGGAGTAATAGGCTCCGCCTCTCAAAGCAAACCTCCCGGACCCGCTCCTTCTCAAGATTATGGGATGGGACGAAGTCAACATGGATTTTTGGGTGGTCCGGATCCCGACGCCGGACAAGTGGATAGAATTTCAGGAGGGAGAGGGGCTGCTTCAGTTTCTCTTGGTAAAGGTTTCGTATATTATAGGAGAGACCCAGCAACAGGAAGATTGGTGAGCGAACGAGCTAGACCAACAGAAGGAAGATTCGAAGTAAGTCAGAATTTATCTTTACTAGGAAGACTTAATGAACTGGATCCCCAAACCGCTAGAATGTTTCAAAAAGAAGAAACGATGGCAAAATATCAAGATTATTTAGCAACAGAAACACAAAGCCGCAAAGACCAAATAAGGGCAATTAAAAAACAAAAGAATCAGCGTTTAATTGGGGCTTATATGAATGCTGCGATGTTAATCGGTGGCGCTAAATTCTTTGGAGGGGGAGGAACGCAAGCTCCTGAGTTAGCAGCTCAAACAGGAGGTATAGGATCGTCTGATCCGTCAATGTGGGGATTCGCTCCCGGTTACGATATCGGAAGCATGGAGACTACTGCTGCGGCAGCTGGAGTAGGTGCGAGTGTAAGCGGAGGAGGAATAAGAAGCACGTCGTCTTGGACTGGGCAAGGATACAGTCCATATGCCCCCGGTAATGCCAACGGCGGTTTAGCTAGAGTAATGGGGGGCGAATACATTATGAGTCCTCAAGCTGTTAGAACTCACGGAGTAGGATTTATGTCCGAGCTTAACAGGGGTAATGTCCCGGCTTATGCAAGTGGGGGGCTTGTAGGAGGAGGTCCTACTTTAAATACCGGTGGCAATATGACTAACAACGTTAAGATTAACGTGAACATAGACAAGAGTGGGAAAGCTAGCGCTCAAGCTCAAGCGACCACGAGTGAAGGTGGACCTTCAGAGGAAAGAGGAGATCAACAAGAAACTCAAGACAACTCTAAATTTGGAGAAATGCTACAAAATGTAGTCATAGAGGAAATTGTAAAGCAACAAAGACCCGGTGGTCTTTTAGAACGTAGTGCGTCATCAACATCGCTTTAAGAATTACGGTTTTCTAAATTGGAAATTCTTTTTTCTAAATCGAGGAATTTTTGTTCGATGACTCGAATGGCCTCGTTAAATGTAGCGTGAGGATCGAGAGAAGCGGGAGGCAATAGAGGGATGCCGTTTAGAGGAGAAAAATCAAAAGTCATTTCGCAAATTTTTCCATCTATAGACTCTCCTGCATAAGGTTTATCAAGTAATAAAATTTGTTTGCGTAAGGTTAGCTCTCCTTCCTCTACTATCTGAGGAATTGGATACAAAATGCCTAAAGAAGTTGACCCCTCTTTATTTTCAACATAGGTTATTTGTCTTTCTAGAATAGACTGTTCAGGGCTTTCTTCAAATTGTAAATCAACATAAACAACATTTCCGTCTTGATTCATTATCGAAACAGGATTTGAAGGGGGAAGTATGTACTTTCCCGGTCTTGTCATTTTTAATTTTAGTATTTTTCCCTCGTCGTCTATTGACTGTACTGTAAACTCTGTATATTGACCTGTTAAATTAGTATTGTTTGATGACGGGGAACCTCCTTGAGCATATATTTTTTCTCCAACTTTATAGGCGCTTTCGTTCGTTTTTAGATTCGAAAAAGATACAGCTTCATATTCTTGAAAAGATAAATTTATAATATCATTAGGGGCTATTTTGTAAGTAAAATCTCCTTTTACGACAAGACTTTTTCCGCGGCTATCAAATTTCTTCTTAAGGTTTATCGTTTCAATGTTTTCGACCCTGTAAAAGATTTCATTACCCGCTATCTTAACAAAAGCTCCGTTCTTGGCGATAACCTGCCTTTCTGTGGTTATATAAAGCTGGTTTGTGCCTTTTTGTATTGATCCTTCAAAGACCTCGGGCTTCATATCTTCATTTTATCCTACGTCAGCTATAATTCTAAAATTTATAGCTATTGGACCGTCTCCAAAATAACGGGGAGACAGTTTAGGATCCTTTGCATGGTGGTCTATTCCATCCGCGCCCAGTTGAAATATATCTATAGTAAAGTTATCTGTTTCCTTCATGACGGCTACCTCGTTCGCCATCACTGCCCCTCCATACTTGTCGGTCATATTCTTGCCCATCGGCATAGGTCCCGCTTGACTATAATTCACTACCACTGAATAAGATTCTGGGTCTAAAATTTTTCCATTAATTGGGACTTTTATTCTAAAACTCCTGTTTGCAGCTGGATACCAACCCAGTGTTTGATCCCTCCAATTTCCTCCCCAGTAAGCTCGACGATAGTTCATGCCTGCGTTATTGTTAAAATATACTTTTATATTATCCAAACTAACTATTCCTTTAGCAGTTGAAGCCGGACATCCGCGGCCGTACGCAAGCGGTATTTCCTCTCTATTAATATCCAGTTCGTACCAAGGGGAATAACTACCTATGCCTCTATCCTCCCCAAGAACAGTTTGGGGATCAACTGGCGGAGGCAGTGGAACATCTTTGAACAGACTGTATTTGGAGTTCCACCATTGTTCGCCATTACCATTTCTGTTTAGGGCATACCATAACATGTCATTTTGAGTCTGTGTCGCTCCAAGTGTTATATTTGCCCAACCTTGGAACCCCATTGAGGAATCCTGAGCGCTCATGACGCTACTTTCAGAAAGAAAAACGGATCGCCCTTCTGCTTCGGTAAATTCTCCATCTTTAACTTTTTTTGTAAGTTGTCCATCTGAGCTGGAGTACTTTGCGTTTATATCGGTTATGATGGTAGAAAAATTCAAAGAATGGTCTGTAAAAATTTTAGGGCATCTTTTACCGTTTGATTCTACGTATTTAGGGCCATTTGAATCCTCATTAAAAGATCGAGTCAGAGACAGGTTGTCAAATATAGCAAAAGAAAGTTGAACATTACTGACGTCGCCTCGACTTATCTTAGGAAATGGTATTTGTAGATTTTCTAAATCTAGAGAATCGTCAAATAATATATAATCCCTATAAATAGTTCCTGCTCCCCCTTGATGAGTAGCATAATCAGATGGCAGCGACGTAACGATTCCACCAAACGCTTCGCCATCAGAGGTAGTAGAATTGTCCCTCTTGATTTTTTCTATATTCACGGCTGAATCGGCTTTAAATTGACCTCCTTCAAGCGTAGATCGAACATCAACTACAAACAGGGGGGCTCTATTAGCTGCTGTTTCTGTATATTTAGTTACTCTATTCCCATCTGAACCTTCTGTTTCAATTTCTTCATTTACTTGAGAGTTGTCCCCTGTTGTAAAGTAGTAAACCATTCCTGCTGCATTATTGAACATATTTTCATATTGCTCTAGATCTACAGTAGGCTCTCCATTAGGTCTTTCCAATGGATTAATAGAAAGCTGGAGGTAGCCATTAGGATAAACAGCTGCTCTAGCATAATAAGGGTATCCGTTTTTAGAGGCTCTGTCTTCGCTTACGTAGTTTGTTACAAACGGGTTACTTAAGGTATCTCCGCCAATACGCAAATCTTTATTATGAGTTTGAGCGAGAAAAACTCCGCTTGGGGGGTCTATTCCTATACCCATGATATCATAATTAACGTCTAATACATTAGCTTTATTAACAAAGACCTCAGGGTCTGAAGAAATCGTATTTGCATGAAGAGGATTTCCTGCGCTTGTGACGCCATCTTGTCCCTGTACTTCAACAACTACATCAAAGTCTCTAATTGGATAATCTGAAGAGTCTTGAATTACCATACCGCTTCCAGATATTTTGTAAAAAATTGATGCATTCTGAAGGTTTAATTCCTCTCCATTGTACCTAACAATTCCACGCGAAGAGTTGTCTGTGATTCCTTTATGGTCTAATGCTCCCCCGTTTATAGGGCTGTAAGTAGTACTTCTTAAATCGTTTATTAAATTAGGGTTATTGTACGCAGAATCATAAACAAAACTTGGCGAATCAGTTGGGGAACTATAGCCAGTAAGTTCTAGGTAAATTTTTGGGCTAGGGATATTAGGAGTATTAGATGCCGATTGTTCTCTTACAGTAATGCGGTAATTAATGAAATCCGCATTATAAAACATTTCATATTTATTCGTAGAGTTATCATTATAAATAGAATTAATATCTCCGACATCCCAAACAAAGCTGGGCTGTTCTGATTCTATAACATTAATTGCCTTCGGAGATTGAGAGTTAATCCCCTCTGTTCTTAAATTATTTATAGTTTTGCCCCGCACAGGACTAAGGATATAATTTCCAATATCGTCAGGCATTGGATGCTTTCTTAGTAAGCCGTATCCTACTGTTCCTTCGGCAGTTATAGGGTAAATTACAAAATAATGATCAACGTTTTCGTTTACTAGGGTTTCGAAGGTTACAGTGGTCCTCGGCTCGTTTAGGTATCTATTATCCTTATACGTGACTACTTCAACTTCGTTTTCGCTTATTAAGTTATAATATTCGGGAGGGACAATATAAGTTATGTTATCAGCTGGAGTAATCCTTTGAAACCCTCCTAGTCCCGCACCTGCAGAAGCATAATTTTCTGTTATTTGAGGATTTCCAGTCGTTATAACATTAATGGAGTAGGTTATCGTTTCTTGATCCTCTTTTATTTTTGAAAAATCTATACTATTATTTGCCGCAGTTTTAGCAACGCCCATAACTGCTCTTTCATCAAAAGCATAACCTGCCGTGCTAAAATCTGCTTTTAAAGTAAGTATTTTGTCATCTTGTGATTCACTTACATAAGGATGATCGTTTACTACATCAAGTAGGTTTGAGTTATTTTGAAAATCATCAGAGCTGCTCAAGGTGAAAGCTTGACGTGGATAGTTTGCTTTATATGCAGCGACGCTATCCGGAGAGCCAAAGACGCTAGGAACTGGAAAATAAGGCAAGCTAAGCTCTTGGTTACCCATCACCGAATTGACTGAGTCTACATCTGCATATTTACCAGAAGAATAAAGGAGACCAGCTATACTATAAGAATTATTTGCTTCTTCTTTAACGTTTATAACTTTATAAGTCGAAAAATCATTCTGTATTGCGGCTTGGTCGTTGGGATCATTTGGTTGAACACTCCATATTAAATTTTCTCCAGAAAAGCACCCTCCTGAATAAGTAATTTCCAAACCGCCTTCTACTCCTGTATTGCTGTATCCAGTTATGACATAATTGGAAGAATCAAGAAGATTACTGCCTCCTCCATTTGCGCTGGTTCCTCCTCCGTAAGTAGGGTCATCGACCCAGTCAGCAGCGTTACCGTTATCAAAATAAATTTGAGTACATACTCCCGACCCGCTAATTGTCGAATCTGATCGAAACGTTCCTCCTTCTCCCGTAATAGAAATAACATCAGAGCCATTAAATAATAATTTTTGAACATGGCTTCTTCTTACCTCTGGAGTATTGGCAGACCCTGTAATAGAATTAGCTCTATAGTCATATGTAGGAGTAAGAAGAGAAAATTGATATACGGTACCATTTTTAAACTTCAAATCTTGATCTAATATAACACTATCAAAATTAGGATTTCCATTTACGGGACCTGAATAAGATCCGGCAGATTTAGATAAATTAACAACATTAGTTCTTCCGCTATATTTAAGGGGGCTTATATTATTATCGTATACCTGAACAATATCACCGGGCCGCAAATAAGAGCCCTCCATTCCGGCGGTAAAAGCTACGGTTTCAGTTTCGTTAGATTCGCTGGCTAATATCCATTTTGCAAATCTTCTAGCTTGGCCTCGGCTAGTGCATCCAAGGGCAGTTGTTTCTATTTCTCTGATTCCGTACCTGCGTACAGATTCTTCATCCTCTACGTATTCTATAGCGGGTTGATAGAGGTTTCTCTTATCATTATATCTAACGATAGCGACGGTATGACGAGCTTTTTTAGCAGAGCTAGAGTATGTAAAATTTCCATCAACCACATTAGAGTTATTGAATTGATAGATAGCTTCCTTGAATTTATCTTGAGAAGCAAATATACTTCCATTGGTATAATAAGCTATTCCGCGAAATACAGACGCTAAATCATTAAGGACTTTAAAAGCTTCTTCTCGGCTTCTTATTATATAATTTATAGTAAAGCGAGGCTCAAATCCGCCATAAGTATCGTCTACTAATTCATCGCAATATTGAGCGATCTCGTAAAGTACCCATTTATCAATTTGCGTACTATCGATATATTCGCCCAAGCCATAACGAGGATTAGTTACAAGATCATAAAAACACCAAGCGGGATTATCTGTCCATTCTAAAACAAAGCCCCCATTTGAATCTTTTTTAAATTCCCCATCCCACTCGGAAGAAGTACTCGATGATACCCGTGTCCATCTAGTTATGGTTCCAGTAGCCGGTGAGGTGGAGCAGTTAGTTTTCCCTGTTCCGCTCGAGCTACTTTTGCCGTAACTTTTTAAAATAGGATTGTAATTGTTAGGAACTTTAACCTTGACTAAATGACAGTCGTATGATCTTGAAGGTATACGTTGGAAATTTTTTGCGTTAAAAAGGGAGTAAACCATGGAGGTATAAGGGTACCTCATTTTAGTCCCATAGACTTCAACTATAGAGTCTACGAAAGAAGTGTTCCTCAAAAAAGAAGTAAGAGACTCGGGGGTCGTTCTCACTATCCTTATTCGCCATCCTTCAAAACCATCTTCATCCATTAACCCTGCTTTATCTAAATTTATGTCGGTAGTCCTTATATAGGGTTGATCTACTTTACCTACAATAGTTTCTTTTTTAGCTAATTTCCACGAAGAAGAAGAAATTTTTGAGCTTTGTACTCCCGTTGTAGTTTTATTTGAAAAACGGTTATCAAAAATAGGTTGATAGTATACGGCGTATTCTATTGTTCTAGCTTTAGTGTCTCCATATCCAGTAGAAGCTTTTCTACAAGCAAGAAGATAACGGGAACGTTTGTAAGTTTTTTCGCCTGCTTGAATGTTTTCCATAAGGGAAGTAACTTTGATTGACACTTTTATCTGAGTACATTCTCTATTTAGAACACTATAGGTTTTGGCATATTTATCTACGGGACTTTTAAGTACAGCTTGCTTGGTACTTGTTGGGGTGTTATCTCCTCCTTTAACTTCTGGTCCATATAACCTTTCTCCTACAGATCGAGTTATGCTTAGATCCATTTGCTCCGCAGAAGAAAAACTTCCGTACCCCGGGAGATCTGCAGAAAGAGCTGGTATATTTCCTGCTGGAGTTCCGTTTACATAATTAATATTAACATCTGCAAAATTATAAAATCCATCTTTATCGACAACAGGAACTTCGTTCCAGTAGATAGATCTTAAAAAACCAAGGCTTTCCAGCGAGCTTACAGTACTGCCTCCCCCTTCCACACCTGTAGCTGTATAAGGTTCGAAGTCAACTCGATCATACCCAGTTAAATTAGCAGTTTTTCTAACATAACTATATGATCCGCTAGTCAACCCTTCTATAGGCCCTTCAGAAATTAAATCTACTACCTCGGCGTAAGAACGTGATACAACATATTGAGGGCCTTTTGCTGCATCATAAGAACCCGCATATTTTCTTACGGCCGCTACATCTGTTACTGTTGGTCTTCCTCTTTTTTCGCCCATTTTTTAATTCCTTATGGTGTGTGTGGTCCCGTATGAGACCAATCTTGAGGGTTAACGTTATTTGGTATGTTATAACGTAACCCATGTTTTGTTTCTCCCCATGTTGCCTTAGGTACTACTTCTGCATCGACATCCACGGTGTCGGATGTAGATTGTATAACATGGCTACCTACTAAAAGTCTTCCATAACCCAAAAAGACAGGACCGCCTTCTCGAACAGTATTTTCCGGCCCATTAAAAAGATAAGATTTAGCCCCTCCTCCTTCTATCTCTCTAAAATCTCCAAATTTAGGCATCTCGGTTAGAAGGTTGGTGATCCCTGCGGCTACTAAACCTATACCTCCAAGAACCAAAGCGGTTTTAGCCATTGCCCCGCCTCCCAAAGCGCCCAATAAACCTCCGGCGCCAAATGCTCCTACTCCGCTAGCTATGAGGAAGACCCCAACAATAATAGCGATCCAGTCCTTAGCTCCTTCAATAACGGGAATTATGTCGATGTTTTTTATATTTTTTTTTGTCATGACTAGTTCCGAAGACATTATGCCTTCCTCGGTATTTGGATCCTTCCCTTCTTCAAAGGTAAAATCTTCGTCATTGATTAAGACTCGATATTTTATATTTTTTTTATCGTTGTCTAGGAGCTGCTTGAAAAATTTTTTAGTATTGCACTCTAAAGCGTTAACAGCTTCACCTACGCTTTTTACTGATAAATTCCACTCTGAGCGACCCATTTGCTCAGCAAGAACTCCATGTAAAGTTATTTTAGTTAGATTCGACATGGCGGTATACATCGTATATTTTATTTTTATAAATTTTATTTAATGGTTCAATACATGGGTATTTATCCCGAGGATGGTGCATAAAAGTATCATCTCCCAAGTATATCCCTACATGTACTGGGCCGTTTCCCTTAACAAGTTCAAAAACTAATATATCGTCTTTTTTTAAATCGTCTTTTGACCCTCTTTTTAACTCTGGATTTATGTTGAAAATTTCTTCTATCAGCCCCGGATTCGTTTTACTCCAGTTGGGATCAATACGACTTTTATTTTTATCCACAAGCTTAACTCCAGACTTCAGAAAGTGCTCTTTAACAAGAGTATAGCAATCGGAGGATTGACTGGCGAAAGGCTTTTTATAGATAAGGGTTTTATTTTTTTTATAATCAAAAAAAGCAAAAATATTTTTTTCTGTGTTGTATAGAATAAAGTCCAAGCAATGAGCTTGACTGTTTGCTTTGTCATAAGGAGAAAATTGTTCTTTATCATTAGTGTGAGAATGATATAGAGCTTTTATTTTACCTCTTCTTGAAGCTTGTAAGTAGTCATGGGGAGAAAGTGAAAAAATATTTTGTGGATCTTCTGATATGTTTCTACATTTTACCGCGGAGAAGCGAGAAGCTTCTTCAATAATCAACCCACAACACTCTTTAGGTTTTTCCTGAAGAGCATGTTCTTTTATTATTTTTTTTATTTCCTCCTGCAATATCATGATAATCTAGACATCTTTTTCGCTGCAGGGAATCCTCCGTAAGGAAGCTCTCCTTCTTGCCAATCCATATATCCTGCCCCCATTTTTACCTTTCCTGTATCAGCTCCCCATCTTTTTCGACACCCAGTTAATGATTTTGAGCATTCGTCAGCTACCCAATAGGTTTTATTGGGAGGCGTAACCAAAGGGACAGTTGGTGTTCCGTTTGGCTCCTTACAAACAAAATAATATTTTATCTTATCTTTTAAAATATAAACATAATCTCCTATTTTGTAACCGTCATTAGGAACCCCGCTATTATTGTTGGGGTCTTTGTATTTTGCAAACTCTCCCATGGGGTGAAGATCATCAGTAGGCTTCATCGCTGCTGCCATTCTTATATCTTCGTCAGCGTCTGTGGCTGCAGGGGGCGTTAAAAGAGGCAGGCCGCAAGCTTTCTTCTTTTGTATCGGGGTTTCTGCGTCAGCAATTACTGTTTCGTCTGTTGATTCCTTTATACTCAAAAGCTCTGCTTTATCCAACACGGGGGGCAGTGAAGAGGGATAATCTTTTATTTCGTCATCGGAAATGTTTTGATACCAACATCCTATACCTCTATATTGCCATACGCATTTATCTGCTAAAATTATTCTCTTAGGTAATTTAATTCCTTCTAAATCGAGGATAGAAGAAAGTTGATAGACTAAATTGCTTTTATTTTCCGTTTGTTTTCTTTCTATAAAATAGACGTCGCTAGGCAGATAAGCAAAAGGATCGGGTTCGTATCCATCAGGTAGCATATTAGTGCTTCTACCTATTCTCGCTAATTGAGTTCCTCCAAAATTAATTCTATCTAAATATTTGGCGAAGGTTCTCCTTCGAGTTACCTTGGATCCTATAATATCTCCGGTTCGCTTAATTTCATATTTGAGTAACGCCAACTGGTCATTTCCGGTTTCTGACTGGCTGCTGATAGATAAGGTCGGTTGAGGGAGCGTACCTTTGCTTGTGGTTTCGAAACCTTGTGCTGTAATAGGGGCTGGCCAATAAGTTTTGCCTTGCCAAACAATATATGAATTAAAAACTTTTATGTTATTATGAAATCTTATTATTCCATCTTGAACTGTATCATCTTTTAGCCCTAGTAGAGAGGCGTCTGCGGGTAAGTTTATAGATTTAGATTCTACTACTTTTGAAATATCAATTTCAAATAATGTTACTACGGAAGACGGAGAAAGGTTAGTAAGTTCGTAATTTAAAGACTTAACAGAACTTCTTGCTCTTACTGGACTGGGATTTTCGTAATCAGGCATTTTCTAATTATTAGTCTCTATAAACGTTGCTTTAACGGTAAAATTGTCGTGAAAAGTAAATGTATTGTTGAAATTAGGGCAATAAAACCTCTTGGTATAACCTCCGTCTTTATAAAGCTCAGGAAGATTTTTTATAGCAAAGCTCTCTACGCCCTTTCGAGCCCGAAGAAAATGAACGATTGCTCTAGTTTCCAGTTCGTTTCTCATGTCAAAAGAGACCTCTAGCCTTAAAAGATCGTTATACATGCCGTCAGGAACCCTTTGTTGGTACCCGTTTCCAAAAATAATGTTATTTACTTTAGGTTGTTGGGAGGCGACTAAATTATAAGAAGGCGTCCAAACAAACTCCGGAATTACCTTGGAATTTGTCATTACTGTACGTCGTGTATACCCTCCCCAATAAGAAGCACTTGTAATAGCCGTTGATGCAGGAACATCTTTAAGGGCATAATAATACTTTATCTCTTTTGGAGCGGATGTATTTACCCCTACCTGAAGAGCTGTTTGGGTAAAAACCACTGCATTTTTAACATAAGTGTCAGATTGTTTGTGTTCTGGTACGTTGTAGATGCTATCAGCCATTTTTCCTTAATCCTTTTATATTATAATACACTAGAAAAAGAGTGTAAAATAAAGATAAGGTAATGTTAGGCAGAATAACAAGGGAAGCTGAGAAGCTTACAATTAACGGAAGTGGCATTCAAGGGATACAATCTTTGACGGCATCTTACAGTTCTGTGGCTGTTCCGGCTTCAAATTTAGGTATAAATTCTATACAATACTACCCCCAAGGCCCTCAACAAGCCAATTTGGAAGTGAATACGTTGTTGACTCACTTTCTTCCCGAAATCAATGAATTTAGCGCTTACGAATCTCGGGACCCTCTTCAAAACTTTACAGGAACCCTTCCTTTTAGTGGTGTTGTAGATCATGGAAGCAAGCAGTTCTATTTCACGGAAGGATATTTAGAAACTTATTCAGTAAATTGTGGAATAGGGGAAATTCCTCAAGCTTCAATGAGTTCCGTGATTTACGGTAATTTTGGAACTGGAGCAAAATTTAACTCATGGGCAGAGTCTTCAGCTACATCTCCTAGCTTAAACATAACTAGTTACGGGGCTATGGAAATAAATTTAGACACTTTTACTACTAATAGGGTAAAATCTTTTGATGTTAATATAGCTACGCCAAGATTGCCTTTGTATGCTATAGGAAATGATGAGCCTACAGGGGTTATAGCAGGGAGTCCGGTAGAGGTAAATGTTAATTTTGAAATAGCTCCTGACGATTATGAGATAGAAAATATGAGGCTAATTTCTAGTGAAACAACGTTTAAAAATACAGTAATAACTTTGAAAAAGAATGATTCTCATGATATATTAATAAGGTACTCTTTTGATGACATGTTATTAACTTCAGAGTCTTTCAATGGGGGAGCTGATTCTGACGCATCAGTTCGGTTTAATTTAAGATCTTTTATTTTGCGCTAAAGTAGTCGAAAAAAAGTGTAATAAAAAACAAGGTTATGGCAACGATATTTTATGACAAGGCGCCGGTACAGGTTGAAGTAGGTATCTATAGAGAAACAATGCTCGCTACTGACTGTAGTATAAACTTCACCAGTAGTCAGCAACCTATCTATTCCGTGGGCAAAAAAGGTCCATTAGGCCAGTTTCCAAGTGCTGCTCGAGTGGGAGATATGTCTTTTAGTTTTTTAACTAGTATAACGGGACAATTTGACAATATTGAAGGAGCCGGAAATCAATCGAGGCAGGGGAATATTATAAATTTTTTAGCTAATGGGGTAAAGCGGTCTACTAATTCGGAGATCTCGGGGGCTACTGTACAATGCGCAGGGGTTAAGGGGTTTGGCTTCTTAAACTCTTATAGCTTTAGTGTATCAGCTAATTCAGTTTCTACATCTAGCGCTTCTTTTACCATGTTTGGAAGCGGAACTCAATTGCCTCTTAGTGGAAGATTAACTGGCGTAGATGGCAATGTTGGTATAGGAACCAGTGTCGCAACAGGTATTGCCCATGGCAGGTTCACTACAATGCCTTCGGCTTTGCGCACCCAAATATCTTCACAGGGGACAGCTCCAGAAACGGCTACCATCTACGGAGCTGATTATTCGATAAGCTTTAATCACTCTCCCCTTTATAAAATCGGTCAAGAATTTCCAACCACTTCTTTTTATACAACGGCTTCTGAAAGTCTAAACATAACTGAAGATTTATTTAACTCGGGTTTAAAATTCGATGAAGATGCAGCAAGTTATACCCTCGAGATAAAAGGGTTAAAAGAAGCACCAGCAAATTCCATGAAAGTACGAATTACTAGCGCTAAGCAAATAAATACTTCCGCTAGCGTAGGATTAGATGATATCATACGAACCCAAAAAACTTTAACGGCCGCTTATTAATGTGTTTTTTACTGCTAATAACGCAAAACTACAAGTCAACGGAAACGAAATTTTAGCTTCCAACGCAGAGATTTCATTAAATACGTCTCTTCAGCCTAACTATACGATAAAACAAAGAAGTACGAACGACTATGCGGCTTCAAACGGTATAGGAGGCCGGATGAGCTTTAACTACTATATTACAGGGAGAGACTATTTTAAAAAATTTATAACCGGTCAAGGAGAGCTTCCTATAAAAAACAGCCAAATACTGTCTGGAAGTTTTGGAGGTTTAAACTTTGACAGTGGATATTTGACTTCATATTCAGTTAATTTTTCTCCTAACTCTCCCATTGTGGCTAATGCAACGGTTGTGTTTTTCGATGAATTAGGTGGGCAGTTTTCAGGCGATGGCTTTTCTACCGAAACTGCCCCAAGCGATTTTGAAGAGGAGACAGGAATTTTAAACGGTAAAGACATTGCTATTTCTCATTATGTCCCCATAGGCCCCCCTCACACTGCGTCGGTGCGCTCGGGAGATATATCTGAGTTTGTAGCCGGTTCTTATAACTATCAACTAGACGTTAAGCCTGTTTACTTAATGAACGAAACAAAACCAAGTTCAGTTTCTTTTGGAGCAAAAGACGTTAACATGAATTTTGAGACAGACAACCCTACGGGGTACTTGCCCGTCTCTGGAAATACTGCTAGAATATCAGTAGATTTAAAAAATAAATCTTCTGAAACGGTAGAGAACTTTACCTGTTCAGGAATATTATCCACAAGAAATTTAGCTGCTGCTGTAGGAGATTACGTAAAACAGACTATTAACGTAAAACAAGCAGGAGCCCAAGCTACAACCGTATATGTGGCTGAAATAATCGATAGTTATGGCGCGGGTGGCTGCGTAGGAATAGGAACTACAAGTTCGGAGGGGAACATCTAAAATGCCAGTATTTAATCCTAAAAAAAGTTTTATATTAAGCGGTTCTAACATGAATCTTACCGAAAAAGTTTCTTTTGGTAATGAGATGGTGGACCCTCTTTATTATATGGATACTACTGGGGTTTCGGGTTTGATACCGGATGCTGCGTTTACTGATGAATTAACAATAGAAACAAATGATGGAGTGCTAGAGCTAGGAGAATATAATATAATTCTTGATTCGGCCTCTCAAGTAGTAGTGAGCGGTTTCTCTAGCGAATTTGTAAGTGGAGCTCCCGGCGATATGGTTGAAATAACCGGAGAAAACTTTTATCAAATAACGGATGTTAATTTTGGTACCGGTATCGGAAAGAGCTCTCAATTTAATGTTTTGTCCGATAATGTTATTGAAACAATCGTGCCTTCTGGGGCCGCTTATGATTCAGTGACAGTATTTTCTTCTTTAAGGACGGGGGCAAATGGTAATCAGTCTTTTGCAAGTGGTAAAACATATAACGAATTCTTGCCAATACCTTCTGTTTCTGGAATGAATTCGGGCCAATTAAAAAAAGGCGAAGAATTTATTTTGGGTGGCGTGGCTATGTCGGGGGTTACGGGACTACAGGTTAATAATATAGAGTTTGACTCGTTCGTTTCTCTTGGAAGCACAGGAGTTAAGGCTAATGTCCCTACGGGAAATGTTCGTGGGACTCCAGAATTACTTTTGCAAAGTGGTCAAAAAGTTTCTGCTCCTTCCAATTTTAAATTTAAGCCATTAGCGGAAATAGTAGGAGTGACGCCCGGCAAAGCAACTGGACAACTTGTGACGATTAGCGGTAACAATTTTAGTTCTGGATTGTTTTATACTGGATTAGGATCTCTTACCGGATCTTTAGTTTCAATCGGTGGAGAAACTGGAAATTTCAAACTAATAAGCGACGCTGGTGGCTACAATAGGCTTCAAGGAATGCTGCCTACCGGATTCCCTCTTATATTAACGGGAGGAAATGTATCTGTGGCTCCCACTATTTTACCTCAAGCTGTTCATATCTTTTCTAACGACTATCCGGAAGAGTATCCATCAAATGCGACATTTAGAGCCAATATAACTAACCCTACAATTACTGGGGTGGTTCCTAAGTCTGGAGTAGGTGGAAGACTAATTACTATTGAAGGAGACAATCTTTACGGTATAACCGGAGTCGATTTTGGAGGAGGAAATGTTGGTATTGGTACCGAATACGCATCTACAAACATTATTCATGGAGCGAAAGGAAAATCTATTGACGTCATCGTACCCGATACGAGTAATTTTGCTACAAATGGAGGATTTTTAGAAATTTCTGTCTCTGGATTTTTTGGTAACGTAGGGATTGGGGAAGGGTATTTCGTTTTGGGTACGCCAAACGTTGACAAAGTTATACCTGACACTAATGTTTTACCCGGTTCAACAGGAACTATTTATGGATCTAGACTTTACTCGGGTTCGAAAGTGAGGCTTTATAACACCAACGCTGCCCCAGCTAATTTTAGATCTAATATTGAAGTAAGTGGATACAGCTTAAACCATGACGAAATTATTTTTTATTATCCTAATACTTTCGAGACGGGTAATAATTATAAACTAAGGGTTACTAACGATAGAGCTTCAAGTACTATAAGTGACGGAGCTTTTACTTCTAAATATTCGCCCGCTATAAGTGGAGTGTCCCTAGTGAGTGGAGACTATGGCGATTCTGTTACGGTTAGTGGATATTTCGAGGGAATAAAGCCAAGCGGACTCAGAGTAGGGGGGAGAATTATAGAAGATAGGTCCTTTACTCAAGTTTCGACTACGGGAATAATGTTTGACATTCCTCGCTATAGCACTAGTGATATTATAAAAATTGACACGAGCGGTGGCTATACCCAAACTACTGGGTTATTGAATGTCGCACCGTCTAAGCCTTCTATAAGTGGATATTATCTTGGGCTAGACGAAAAACCTGACGAGTTTAATTCTTTGCAAGTTTTTAAAGAAGGCGACGAACTTTCTCTTAGCGGATATGGAATGAACTTAGTAACTGGGGTTTTGTTCTCTGGTTCAAGCGGCACTTTTGCAATTAATAATTTTACGCAGCAAACTGCTTCAGTTCTTTCGTTTTCAGTTCCTGAAAATATAAATAGCGGGAGTGGGCAATTTATATTACAGGATTTTAAATCCAGACGAACTGAAAGCCCTTACAATATTAATATAACAACCATCTCAGGTTATACTGAATATCTTATTCCCGGAGAAGCGCTGCAATTGAGCGGAGCTAACGTTACTGGGCTCGATATTAATTTTCCTTGTCTCGGCTCCACAGGTTATAAAGTTGCTGCAGGGAATGCTTACTCTATTACGGAATCTGGGTTAGGTTTAATTTCGGCTCAAATGCCTAGCGGAATTGTATCTATGGCAGATTATGGAGTAAGTCGAGGAGGTTACGGGTTAATACTAACAGGTAGGGAAAACTTTAATGCATCTGAGGGTTTTTCGTTTAAACAATTAGGTGTGATAAGCGGAGTGACTGGGTTCGATTCGAATAGAAAAGTAGAAACTGGAAATATTATTGGTGTTTCTGGAATTAATGTTGATATTCAATATTCAGGACAACGTTATAATTACTTCATGGGAATAAGCGGGACGGGGAACAACGAATCCGTAAATGAAATTCATTTATATGAGCTTAAAAGCGATGACGGAATGCAGATTACGGGATCAGGAATAGGAAATAACCCCAATCTTCCTTATGTTAAATATGAATTTAAACCGGATAACGCTTTTATCGGTACTGGAAAATTATTTATCGTTAACGCTTGGGATGGAAGTGTGGGTGCGGAAGGAGCATTAAGTAGCGGCTCTTTAAACAATATTCCTAAGCAGGTAAGTGTTTTCCCTGATGAATATATTATAACAGGCACAAGAGTAAGCGCTACTGGATACGGCCCTAAAAGAGGAGTTACTGGACAAAATGTTAGTATAACGGGAGAAGGCTTAAGGGCGGTTACAGGAGTCTATTTTAATGTCCCTAGCGGAATTCAACTGCTAGCAGACTTTACTATAAATTCTCCAAATAAGATTACGGCTACTGTTCCCGATGAGGCTATCGAAGCGCGTGGAATGACCAATATACTGCTTTCAGGAGGGACTAATTACAATGTAGGAGATTTTGAAATAATTTTAAATGCTTCCGTTGTAGAATTTGATATTGTAGATGAGGATGATATCCCTACAAGTTCTAGTAGAGTCGGTAACTTTACCCAAAAGGAAACTATAGGAGGCGTAGTCTACTTAGTTACTAGGACTCGTTTCCCAGACGGCACGACAGCGATAGTAAGCAGTACCCCAGAAGCCTAAAGATCTGCTTCTTCTATCTCGATAAAATAAAGCAAGCGATAAAGTTTTTCTCTGCCCGCGTCATCATTAACCAGATCCATGGGGCTGTGCATGTTTAAGTCAGGATGGGGCTTATTTAGCCACTCCGCTACGTAATCGTGATTCATTACAGCGCAACATTCGTTAACGAAGTTAACAAACTCAATTAAGTTATTTTTCTCTATCTTCACTCTTGATAATCTCCACTATACTATCTTGCTCTTCCTCCGTTAGAAAGGGATGCATCGGAAGGCTCAAAACCTCGTTAGAGGCTTTCTCGGAGGCGGGGAAATCCCCAAGCTGACCCGCCTTCCACCAAGGAAGGGAGGAGAACACGGGCTGTTCATGCAGGCATTTTGGATAATATATAGCAGTCGGAATGCCTCTTTTTTGCAGTTTCTCTTTTAAGGAGTTCCTATTTTTGGTTCTGATAGTATATTGTCCGTAGACATGAGTATTGCCTTCTGATATTGACGGGATTACGCACACTTCTTTTAGGAGGGATGAATACCGTTCACCGATAGATGATCTAGCTTCTAATTCTCTTGAAAAGTGCGGGAGTTTAGCTAAAAGAACTGCTGCTTGTATTGTGTCGAAACGGCCATTCATCCCAACTAAATCGTGATGGCCTCTTTCTATTCCGCCGTGGTTTCTTATAGATCTAAACTTTAAATTTAATTCTTCATCGTTGGTGAAAAGCGCTCCACCATCTCCATAGCATCCTAGTACTTTAGCTGGAAAAAAACTAGTGCTCCCTATAATAGTAGTCGCGCAACTTTTTATTCCGTTTCTCTCTGCTCCAAAACTTTGAGCCCCGTCTTCTATAACGGGCAAATTATATTTTTTTGCTATAGAAGAAATTTTTTCTATATTAGGTATTTGTCCAAATAAGCTAACTGGGATAATCGCTTTTGTATTTTTATTGATTGCTGCTTCCAGTAAATCGGGATTCATATTATAGCTATCTAGTTC
>VTLG01010426.1_pt1 | contig 63033 bp, 76 predicted proteins | sample 4694571 | NCBI WGS metagenome assembly VTLG01 (sample SAMN12604809, study PRJNA352737) | marine metagenome | biome: ENVO:00000447; feature: ENVO:00000209|ENVO:00000569|ENVO:01000036; material: ENVO:00002151; isolation source: viral sequences binned using virsorter ...
CTAATAGCAGTACAACAAATAATACGAATACCAGTACCAGTAGCAATACCAATGTGAATACGAACAACAACACGAATAACAGTACGAGTACCAGTACGTCTGATAATACGAATACCAATACCAACGTAAATCAATCTACCAGTGAGTCAAAAGTAGAAACTGACAATACCAATACGAATAACAACAACACTGTCAGTGATAATACGAATCGTAATATTAATGAATCTAATACTACGCAAACGATTAAACAGGAGATAGAAACTAAGGCTCCTCCTGCATCTGCGATTGCTCCTAGTATCATGTCTTATTCACAAGACTTATGTACGACTGGCAGATCAGGTGCGTTTCAAGGGCAGGTCTTTGGTATTTCTGGTGGTAGAACTATAAGAGATGAGAACTGTGAAAGGTTAAAGCTAAGTAAGTACATCTACGATATGGGTATGAAGGTAGCGGCAGTCTCTATACTTTGCCAAGATGAAAGAGTGTTTCAAGCTATGGAGATGGCTGGTACGCCCTGTCCTTATATGGGCAAGATCGGTAAGGAAGCAACTGTCGGTTGGAAAGAAAATAGAACTGACAGACCTGATTACGATATGAAAAGAAAACAGTTTATTAAAGCGTGTAAAGATACTAAACATGTTCAAGGAAACTTAGATGGTCTTAAAAGAAGTAGGTGGGATTGCGTAAATGAATGGAATAAAAACGCCACCAACTAAATCTAAAGATAATGGACCCTTATGGTGTTATATAGCCAGTGTATTGTTAATGGGGCTTTTTGCATTAGCTACTACTAAGGCTCAAGCTGATTACATTTATGAAGGCAACCAACCCTTATATGATTTACAAACTAATTCAGCAGGGTCAACAGGGTTAGGCTCAAATGATGATTCAGTTTCGGGAGCCTTTGACTTAGGCTTTACCTTTACCTTTTATGGTAACGACTTTACTCAAGCGAGAATGGCTACTAATGGTTGTTTGCATTTTAATTTGACAGGCAGTTATTGTGGGGATTACACACCTGATCCGTTGCCTCAATACACTAATACTTTATTTCCATTCTGGACTGACCTGATAAAAGATGGCGGTTCGGCTATGAGAGCCAAAGCCTTTGATGACTACACTATATTTGGTTGGTATAACATGAGGGAATACAATCGTGCTAATTCTGATAACAGCATAGAAGTCTGGTTATATCCCAACGATACTTATGAGTTCCGCTATGGCGAATTAGACATTATCTCCCATGATGTCTTGATAGGGGAACAGGGAAGTTCCTCACAGATTTATACCTACCATTTCTTTGACGAATGCAATACAGGAACGACCAACATAGCTGGAACTTGTGTTAGTTATAATTGGAACTCCAGTAGTAATGCGGTTAATACTTTACTGGAAGATGGCGGTTCCTTGTATGGAGATGGCACAGATCAATCGGCTTGTGCAACCACTCCTTTAACTTCAGTAAATTGTGCTGGTTACGCAGCAGCTTATCTTGCTCAACAATGTGCATTAAATTCTTTACATAGTGAAAGTTGTGATGGTTACGCAGCTGCTTATTTAACTCAACAATGTAATATCACTCAGCTTTATAGTCAGGATTGTCCTTCTTATTGGAGTGCTTATGATGATCAACAATGTGATGATGATCCCCAATACAGCCCTTCTTGTGCTGGTTATACGACTGAAGCTTCTGTAGCTTATTACGTTGAAGAAGAACAATTTGACTACGGCTACGAAGAAAACTACGGATATGAAGATGAGTATGGTTATGAAGATGAGTATGGGATTGACGATGATCCCTATTATGGAATGGAATTTACTGATGAAGAATGGTACGAAATAGATTTACAAGAGTTCGGTCAGGAACAAGTAGACGAATGGTATGGTAATGATGTTTCTTTTAATGATGATGGCTGGATAGAGTGGGATAGTTCCTCTTTAGATACTTGGGAAGAATTAGAAGTACAAATGGAAATCTATGATGAATTTGTAGAAACTTATGAATATGTTGAAGAAGTTTATTTAGTTTCCTATGATGAATTTGAACCGGATTCATTACCCTTTGATACCAGTGAAGAATTAATAGAGGACTTTGTCTTTCACGAAACTGTTTTAGTAGAAGATTATGAGGACTTAGAAACTTATATAGAATTTGAAACAATAGAGGAATTAGACGAGTGGTATGAAGAAGAACTTGCACAAATAGAAGAAGAAGTCTTTGAAGAAGAATTAGTAGCTGAAGTTGAAGAAATATTAGAGGAACCTGAAGAAGAATTTGTTGAAGAAGTTTTTGAAGAAGAAGTAGTAGAAGAAGTCTTTGAAGAAATAGAAGAAGAAAGATTAGCCGAAGCAGAAGAAGAAATCTTAGAAGAAAGAGAAGCCTTAGTAGCTGAAGAAGAAGAAGAAAAGAAAGGGGGAATTACTGCTACCCAATTAAACGTAGTTGCTAGTACCATACAGGCAGCTTCTAATAGCGTTTCAGGCACTACCGCAGGTACAACAGCCCGTACAGGTGGCTGGGGTTCTACAAGTTCAGGGGGTAGTGCCTCTGGTTATGGTGGTTCTTCAGGTACAACTGGTTCAGTGGGTAACACTACTACTACAGCAGTAGCTAGTTCAGCATCTGGTGGTGGGTTTTCTACCAGTAGTTCTCCTAGTATTTCAGATCAGATACAAACTGCACAAGTACAAACGAATACAGTATTAAGTTTGAATCAGGATATGGGTTCAGCTAGTGGTATGGGTGGCAGTACCCAAACAGTTAGTAATGTAACTACAGTAATAACCCCTATGCCCACGCTTGATTCTACTCCTCAAGTTGTTATGGCAGATGTGCAAGTAACCGATATGCAAGGCGAAATAGATACGGCTATATCAGGTGTAATGACAGCCAGTGAAGCAGATCAGATAGCAGATCAAATAGTAGCAGACAACATTAAACAACAACAAGAAGAAGCTGAAACACAACAAGAAGAAACCGGAGAATATGCTGACGAATCTACATTGATAGCGTTCTTAGGATATGTTCCGGGCTTTGATACTTATAGAAAAGCTGAATTGCCTAAAGCAGAAAGCTGGTATGAGTCTAAGGTTATCTACGAAGATGCCTACATATCAGATAATATAGAAGCATTTTATAGCTTAGCTAGACAGAATATAGATACAATTAATAGTATAATAAATTCACAACCAAACTTATAGGAGTAATAAATGGAATGGTTTAAATCAAAAGCAGGACAACTAATAGCTTTAGCAACTATTGTAAGCACATTAGCAGGTTTTGGTTATGCAGGAGCCGGTTATGTCAACCGATTGGAAAACTTAGAAAAGAAAATAGGTGGACTGGGTGAAACAGAAGATGCTCAACAAGCAATAGAGCAAAGATTCGCAAGCATAGAAACTTCAGTAGAGTATTTAGAAAAAGAAATAGATGGTATAGAGATACCAGATGTTAGTAGTTTGAAAGCACAGCTTGAAGGTTTGTCAGTAGCTGTCAGAAAGTCTGAAGAAGATATATCTAAACTGGAAAACCAAATGGATAGTAATAAAAATCCATTAGCTAATTAGTTGCTACGCCCGCCAATTATATGAAAATTGCTTTAATTTTAACTGCACTGTTGTTAGCTGTAACTACCGGTTCATACATATGGATAGGTAAACTGAATGACGAGATAGCTATACTGAAAGGTAATGCAATAGTTCTTGAGGGAGAAATTGCCAAGCAAAATGAGCAGATTAAAAAGAATTTAGCACAACAGCAAAAGACCTACGCCCAAATAGATAGTCTTACTAAGAAGAATCAAGACAATATGCGTGAGGTTAACGCTCTCAAGCAGACGTTTGCTCGACATGACTTAGATGCTTTAGCTATGGCAAAGCCAAAGTTATTGGAAGGTAAGGTTAATAAGGCAACCAAGCGTGTCTTTGATGGGTTAATAGAGTTGACTGACCCCAATCAGTTTGATGAGAAACCTGAAGAACCTGAAGGTAAGGGTAAAAAAAAAGTAAAAGAAGATGGAGGAAAGGGTGAGTAAGTTGTTTAAACAGTCGGAGCTAGTCGCCTCGTTAGTTTACACGGCAAGCCCAAGCCGTCTGTTGTTTAAACATAGCCTGAAGCTTACATCCATATTTTTTATCCTGATAACTTTAAACGCTTGCTCTATGTTTCAATTCGGTGGAACTAAAACGAAACCAGTTGAGGTGGTTAACATAGAGGAGAGACCGCCCATGTTCCATCCGCCTTTGCCTATGGAAATGCAGATGGTTAACTTTGATTGGGAGATATTGACACCGGATATAATGAGAGAATATCTACAGCTAGTAGAGGAAGGTAAAGCACCTAAACAGGCGTACTACGCCCTCACAACGAAGGACTACGAGAACATAAGCAACAACATGGCGGAGATAAAGCGTTACACTAGGGACATACTTGCCATTGTGGAGTATTACAGAAGCCTAGATGATGAGGATGAAGAAGAACAGTGATTGATTACTGGATAATACTGCTAGTTAACTGCACTTTTCTTTTGGTTATTCTTGCTCTTATTCTTTGATACTTTTGCCAGACTTTTTTCTACTGTAGATACAGTATATTGACCGCTTGTAGTCATGGTTTCCATGCTGTTAAAACGCATGCTGTCTAGCATGATACTATTGCCTATAGTTGCTGATGTAGTTCCTATACCGCTAGTGGTACACGCAGAAAAAGAAGGAGACATCCAAGTATTAGCTGTGTCGTGATAGGTATAAGCACCAACAGCAACACTGTTAATATATGGATTGATAGGATGATCAGAACTACGAGGAGAAATTACAGGATTATCCGGAGTCCATTTCTTCTTGTGGGTTTTGTTGTATCTAGGTTGATACTTGAGAATTAAAACCTTTTCCCAATACCTTCTACGATCCGGATGGCATTTAAGTATTCTATAAGAGGTAAATACTTTCTTCTTTACATGCGTTCCTATCCTTGAAAGAGGGTTGCCACTTTCCCCAACGTAAACAACAATATCTTCTTCAAATAAAAGATAGACCGCAGATGTGATAACGTTTAAACGCTTATCAAGATCGGTTCCTGTGTTCATCTAGCGGTTGGATAGTTAATTCTTGATCGAGTTCTTTCAGAATGCTTTCCAATGTAGAAATCTTTGGACTGTGTTTGCCATTCTCTAAAGAGGATAGGTATGGTTGATGAAAGCCGGTTAGCTTTTCCATGTCTGCGAGAGTTAACCCTTTATCTTTACGCAGTTTCTTTATTACTTTACTCCACCACATGATCTTTCTGTTTACGTTTCCGCATTATCATCATCAAAATAAAGTATTGCGTAAGCCGGTAAGCCTATGCAAACAAGAGTGCCAACAAAGTAGGCAAGGTCTATTAAAAATTCAGTCATTTATTCTGTTCCCCACTCTCCTGTATCAGTTAGCACCCATCCTTTAGCTTTGAGTCTAGTTTGACAAGCAGTTAGTTCTTTCTTTAGGCGATCAAGTTCGTCTGCTTGTTGAAGAATTAAACCTACGAGTTGCTTTTCTTCGTTCATTAACCTTATACTTTCAGATGCCGGTTGTTCTGCCGGTTGTTCTTTATCTAAAGTGGTTTCATATGCAGAAGTTTCTCCCTCTATAATGGGTTCTTCGTTGGTAATATCATTACTTATATTCATAGTTATTTCCTTTCTGGTTATTGTTTGGGGTTTTTCTTTATCAGAAATTACCAAACTGGTTTTTGTAAAAAACATTATCAATCCACCGATAACTCCAAAGAGTCCAAGTGTTAGTGATACTGCTACTGTGATAGCTTCAAAGTTGTTATCCGCACCTTGAAGTTCAAATGAAAATGCACCATAAGATAATAATGGTGTAGCTATCGCAAGCACGATAAGTGCTTCCTTTTTCTCTTTCATATAATTCATATAATTACTCCTTGTTAGATGGTATATCAGCTACCACTTGTACTGTAACTTCTTCTTCTCCAAAAGGTTCTATCTCTCCCTTGAGTACCTTAACTTCTGCACTCCACCCATCCCAAGCTGTCGTGTAGTGAACAGTCCTTTTAATTTCTTTCTTGATTACTTTATACAGTGGCATTATCTTCCTTGTCCTCTATATTCCAGTTTAATTTCCTTGATCAAGATACTAAGAACGCTAGAAGTATCAAACGCTCTCTTTTTTGCTTCGTAAAGCACAGGCACAGAATTGTTTTTTCCCTTAGTAGCAAAACACATTCCACTAACATAATCTGGTGCGTAGTTTGAATATCTTGCAATAACAGTTGGTCGCTCTCCTTTGTGGTAGTAAAGATCGTTCTCTTTGTGGCTTCCTAAAAAGATACAACAGTCGCAGTCGTGTTCGTAGAGGGGTTTATTCATCGCCCTTGTCCTCTATAACGAGAACGACCCCTCATTCTTCGTGTGTGTTTATTCATAGATGAGGTAGATATATTCTTAGTCCTAGATTGACAGGTCTTTTTAGGAGACTTGTGTTCATCCATCTTGGTTGGTTGTCTAAACATCTTAGGCATTTTTAACTATCTTCCTACTGCTCTTTGAAATTCATTTATATGTTCTGTTAGTTTCTTTTGTGCTTCCTTGTTCTCTCTAAGTTCTTTGCGACTAAGTATGCCACATATATTCCTTATTACTTCGGAAGCATATTGTTCCGGATTATCAATGGTTTCGTCAACGTCATACTGTGTCGCCCATTTCTCTGCGTTTAAACGAGTCCAGCTTTGGTAGCTGGGGTCTCGGCAAATGAGTGCTGACCTTTTGAATGCACGTTCCCCAATGGTAACTTCTTCTGGTATTACAGGGTAATCGCTTTCATCTTCCAGTCTGACTATGCCAAGCATATACCTAGCACCAATGGCACTCACAGATAATTCTTGCGTTAATAACTTAGGCACATCATCCGGATGTATAAGGAACGAAACTATCGTACCCTCTCTGGTCTGCCGGTACGCATGTTTCTTTGCTTCTACGCCCTGTAATGCCTTCTCATATACTTCTTTGGGTATGCTCATTAACTTTTCTCCTTATTAACAATATGGTTCTTCGTAGTGATGTGTAAAGGGAAGTTTAATACAACCTATATCGTATGATCCACATTCTTTATTGGAACAAAAATGATATTGCTCTCCACTATCGTAATCGTGAATTGTCCATTCTTCGTCATGGGATAGTGTATCTTTAGTTAAAGGTGCTTCACATTCTGGACATCTTGGGTCTTGATAAATATAAGCATCAGCTTCTTCTATTTCAAAATCATCAAGACTTTCATCATCATTTCCTGTGCCTTCACAGTAATCGCATTCTTCTTTTTTACCCTCATAGATATGTGTGCCTTCTCCATCACACTCTGGACAAGGCGGTCTTTCTTCGTTGTTATTTTCTAACCACTTTTCACAGTTGTTAGTCGTGGCTTGAAGGCTTTTATCGCCATAGCTATCAGTCCAATAAATGTTATATAGTTTCATTTGTCTCTCCTTATTTTATGTATGCAATCAACCACTTCGTCTCTAGCTTCTGCAAAGTTTCCCCAATTCTTTCTCATAGGTGTATCCCAATTCTCATCTTTGGAATACTTGGTCACTATTTCAACCAAATCTTCTGTTAATTCCATCCATTCTTCACTCGTAAGCGTAAAGTCTAAAGGCTCTTTAGTTTCGGACTCATTAATTCCATACATCTTGCCATCTTTTATAACCATTAATCTTTCTCCCCCACTTCCTCTAAATCATCTACAGTTATATAGTCAAGTACACCGGCATAATCAACATGTGGCGCAGTAAAAAGTATTACTTTACCATCATCATCTGTGAGATCGTTGCCATCATCATCTAATAAATAAAACATACAATCCCATAAACCCACGTTCTTAAAGTCATGCTTATTTTTTATAACCATTCTGCTAATTCCAATTCATTAATATCGTTTAAACAATCTTCTGGTAGGAAGTAAGCATGCCTGTTTGTACCCTGTGGGTCACTCCAGTATTCTTTATTCTTACCATCCACACCCATAACCCAACCTTTGATATAGAAAGTTGGGGGTTTTGCGTACACCAGTACGTAAGGTCTATCATCCTTATCATCATCATGTAGGATGAGACGTTTCTTTTCATGGTCAACAGTTCGTACTTGTAACTTACCGGCATCATCCGCCTTGTAGTCTCCAAGCGACCCACTCCACCATAGACCACCCCACTTAGCGACACACGCTTCGCCCATTGTGCCTAGTATATTAATCGCCCATGCTTGCACATCTGTTGGTGCGCCATACTTACCCTTCCTACTATCACGTAGGTTTTGTACCATACGCATGAGACCGAGTTGACCGGCAACCAACATTTCAGATGGGGTTAAGGTAACTTCTACCTGTCTAGAAATTCTTTCCATTTTATTTCCGCCCACTCCAAAGGCTCTATTCCTTCCAACGCCCACCACCTTTCTTCATTACCATGTTCATGCAATCTTCTGTGATGTTCATCACATAAAGGTACTGCAAACTGGTCGCCTGTTCGTCTAAAACCACGTGACCCTTCCATGATGTGAGTTAAGTGGTGTGCTTGTGAAGGTCTGAAACATATTAAACATCCATGCTCACGCACAAAAGTAAGATACTTTTGAGAGCGTAGCTTATCCGCCCAATCATTAGAAAGGGATGTCGTCTTTTGTGTCTTTGACTTCTTCTTTTGGTTCATCTGTTGTCACGTTTGACCTAGCATAACCAACATCTTTAGGCTTTGGTGTGCCTTGATAGTAGATTTTTCCACTCTCTTTGGCTACTTTCTGCCAAGAGTTAGCTTCCAAGTCTTGACCATTCAAAGTTAAGTTAACAAGGTAGTCCGGTCTTTTATCCCCTTCTTCCTTGCGATTGTTTTTATAAATGCGTAGCTTGTGTTCTTCGCCATTAACACGAAAGAAAACACTCACGTCTATTGCACTGTTTGGGTTCTCGTTGTTAGGAAATATCCTAACGCTATCTGGATATTCTTGATCGCTCATTTGTTCTCCTTATTTATATCCTTTAATTTTGTTATGCCATTTTGTAATTCATAATGACTGCCTTTATCTTCTAAATAGAAGGGTTGATTGAGGGGAATAATATCTATGATATGTGGTACATCTTCATAGGTATTGGTCGCCCACTTGTTTGCTTCCGCATGTGAAGTGAATACACCAAAAGATGTTTTATGCCCTAAGTGTGAAACAGGGTCGCCCATAGTTACCACTACCACCCAAGCACTAGGACTATCTTCACTCATCCCCACTCTCTGCTACAGCATCCTGTTCAAGTTTTTCTCTGATAGTTTTCAGTTCTGCCACTGACGCATCAAACTTTTTCTTGTCCAGTCTTTGCAACGCAGATGTCTTTGTCGCACCGGCAAGCCATAGCTTCTCTACTTCTAATGGGGTTTTCTTTTCCCTTGCTTTATCAAGCAATTCTTCTATAAAGATATGCAGTTCCTCTACAGCATGTGGTTCTTTAGTAGCACCGCCCTTCTGTACCTGTGGCTCTGCGCCCACGTGATCTGTATCAGCTATCTGTCCATCATCATCTTCATCTGTTGCTAGACAAAGCATGGCACTCAACGCATACCTACGCATGTACGTCAGCGCAGACCCCATAGCCTGTGCGCCATCACGCTGTTGCTTCAAAGGTAGTTCGCTTTCTATCCACTCTCCACTTACATGTAGCAGACGTGTTACAAGCGTGTAACCTCTGTCACTAATTATAGGTATCTGTACTACAGACAATCCATTCTTTGAAGTTATGGGTAAAATAGTTTCCAAGATAAGAGCAAGGTCAGCATAGGAATATGTGTAACCTTTGCCATCATGGGTATTTACTTTAACCTTCTTTGTCTTAGGCAGAATAGGGAATTCTGCTTGTGCCTGTGATAAGGCTTCTCCGAGTTCGGCAAGCGTCTTACTTGTACGCATTACCGGTAGTGTTCTAAGGACTTCTCCTGTTGCTTCATCAAATTCCATTCAATTCTCCTTGATATTGATCACAAAAATCAGCTACATCACAAAACCTTTGACACCTTATAGGTTCTCCCCTTCGGTGTTCTATGATGTAGCCTTCGTTATTTTCTACAAATGTTTGTGCATCTTCTTGGGTATCGAAAAGTTTAAACGCTCTCTTACCCCCCTCTTTCAACACCGCCCACTTGTCCGGTTTCTTCCATCTATCCTCGTCAGTACAATCCGGCAAGCTAATGGAAGCAAGCTGATGAGACTCTATCTTCTCACGCACAAACTGTTCCTGTTCTGCAAAAGTCCATAGGTCTATGTCAGTCACAGTCACTTCACGTTGTGGGTAATCTGGATTTCTTTCAGCTTCAAATGACGAATGGTCTCTAATGATATTAACAATCTGTAGTTGGGATACATCCCTTCCATTCTTGCGAGCAAGCCAAGCATAAATGTTTAGTTGCTCTACATCACTAGCACGACCATTCATCACAGCATACGCCTTACGAGTTTTCCAATCCATAATCGTTATGCCTTGAGGGTCTAAGCGTTGTACGTCAATCTGTCCACTAACAGTCCATCCACATGACTCGGCAAAGTATCTCTGCTCTAAGATATAACCATCTAGCGTACCCAATTCTAAGATATGGTGTACCGCCCTACCAAACAGAGACCACACTTGTTTGGACACATCAACAATAATTTCATCATCATGCTGATAACTTAAATGGGCGATTCTAGGTGGTTTGAGTAGTCCAGTTGCAGATATATCTGCTTTGCCACGTGTGTAAGTGTCACGCATTACTGCCTTCGCAAATACTTCTGGCAAGTTAGTTTCGTTGCTATACTTCATTTACACTCTCCTCTATAATACTATAGATATTATAATGGATTGTCAAATACTTTATATAAAGTTAAGGAATATAATATAAATGGGTAGAAAAGTTTACCAATGTATCAAGGGAGAATGCGTATCCAAAGCTAATTCAAGGAGACTGGTGTACGTGGGGGGTAAGCCAAGATTTATTAAGTCAAAGAAAGGATTAGAATTTACCAAGACAATAGAGGAACAAGCTGTACCCTGTAAATTTTTAGAGGGAGACTTACAGGCAACCATAAGAATATATTATTCAAGCAGACGACCAGACTTAGATGCTTCTTTGGTGTTGGATGGTCTTGAGGGTATATGGTTTAAGAATGATAGAGCGTTTAAACGTATAATCACGGAGAAATATCTGAGCAAAGAAAACCCTAGAGTCGAGGTGTACGTTGAAGAAATAGAGTGGGATGAGTTGGGCAGTACCCATAAAACAGGAGAGTAAAATGGGTACGCCCTTTAAGGTTAGCCAGAAAAGGAAGGGGGTATGGATTAATCCCCTTATACCAAACTAACCTTAATACAATATGTCAGCTTGATCGCCAATATGAGCAGTTTTTTTTAAAAAACTGTAAGACATTGTGTTTTAAGAGCCGAAAATAATTTAATAGGTATGTGGTGTAGGGGTAGAAGCGTAAAAAAAGAGGGGAGATAACTCGAAATCCCCCCCCTTTTAACTGGAGTATTGATATGTGAATATCAACAGAGAACAAGGGGTATGAAAAAAACCTTGCACTCATACACGATTATAAATTAATATAGAGAATAGACAAGTTGAGGGGTAAGACCATAGGACTTGTCATAAAAAAGGTTACTATGGGATGCGTACATAGCCTAATGCGAGACCGAAAGATTGAACGCAGTACGCCTTGAAGCACTATGAATTTAAGTATGTAGCAATTAAATCACACGCCAAGTGCGGTAGTGTGATGCCATAGCGGAGTCCGAGACGATTAGCATATGGATAGGTCACACCCACGCAGATGTGTGGGATGTGAAACCTATGCCAAAGCTTCATCCTCAACGAGAAGCATAGATTAGAATGGCTTAACTATAAGGGAACATATGAAAAAAACTGGAGAAAAATATGGAAAAAAATTACGCCTTTGAGGGTTACGTAATCAAGCTAACCCAAGCCGACTACGACAAGTGGTTAAAAACTTTCAAGAACATTCCTAATTTAGATGCAGTTCTCATGTCGAGAGACGTGTGGCTATCCGAAGAAGCGGATGATTCGGCTCGTAAAAAATGGTACATGTCCACAGTTAACTACTTAGTTAACGTGGATGCTCGTTTCAAAGACAAGAATAAAAAGGATGAACAGGGCAGAAGATTAGATGAAGATGGTAAACATATATTTAAGAGGATGCCATGAACGAGATAGCTTTAACCAAGACCATAGACCAACAGTTAGCAGATAAAGGAGTACAGCTACGCTCATACGCCACCGGACAATACAAAACCACGTGTCCGGAATGCTCACACCAACGCAAAAACAAAAGAGACCTGTGCCTATCAGTTAACATCAACGAGGAAGGTGCAAGATGGCGTTGCCATCACTGTCTTTGGGAAGGAAACGCATGGAAGGAAGCCTTACGTAAAGCACCCACCATCAAGAAACCTACGCCCAAAAAACCCTCAACCATACCGAATACAGTAAGCATTAAAGGTACGTGGGGAGAGAAATTTTTTGAGGAGAGGGGATTAAGTTTGAGTCATGTCAATAAGTTTGGCGTGGGAATGGCATCACATTTCGTGAGTAACAAGCGACAGGATTGCATAGCCTTTGTATATAGGAATGAAGAAGGAATCCCCACCAATATAAAGTTCAGAACAGCAGATAAAAATTACGCCCAGTTACCAGACTGCGAGAGAATTCCCTACCTAACAGATTGTTTAAACGTAGAAGATGATTCGATCCTCATATGCGAGGGCGAGATGGATGCACTTACATGGAAGATGGTTGCGGATAATGTGATCTCAATTCCGGATGGTGCAAGTGATAGGAAGATGGATTGGTTGCAGACATTTGATGTTACTAAGTATAAACGTATTTATCTAGCCTTAGATAATGATGATGCCGGAATACAATGCCGAGAGGAAATAGCTAGACGCATAGGCAGAGAAAAATGTTTCATCATTAGCTATCCGGAAGGATGTAAAGATGCCAACGAGGTGTGGTGTTTGGAAGAATCAGCATTGAAACAATGCTTAGACAGTGCCGAGCCTTACCCAATTAAGTCTTTATATACAGCGAATGCCTTCATGGAAGAAGGCTTACAGCTTTATAGAGGTGGGTTAAGAAAGGGATTGTCCACGTGCATATCTGGAATGGATGAAATCTTTTTGGTGCGACCATCAGAAGTAACCATAGTGAGTGGTGTTGCTAACTGTGGGAAGTCAGAGTTCATAGATGCGGTAGCGGTCAACATGGCACGTGAGCATGACTACAGGTTTGCTATGTGTTCCTTCGAGAATCCTGTGTCCGAACACATCAACAAGATTGCAGAGAAACGAGTGGGTAAACCGGCACGAAAGGGATACATAGAGCCAATGGAAGAAGAAGAATTACTGGATGCGTATGATTGGATAGCACAACATTTCTTTTTTATTAGGGCGGAAGATGAGAGTCCGACTATTGATTGGTGCTTGGAAGCATGTGTGTCAGCAGTTCTTAGGTATGGTGTAAACGTTGTGGTGCTTGATCCCTACAACGAGTTCGATCATAAAAGACCTAGTGGAATGACTGAAACAGAGTACGTTTCACAGATGATGAGCAAGCTAAAACGCTTCGCACAGACGTATAGCGTACACGTATTCTTCGTGGCGCATCCGGCTAAGATGCGGAGAGGTGCGGATGGGGAGTTCCCATTGGTTGAGCCTTATGACATAGCCGGTAGTGCTAACTTCGCTAATAAGGCAGATGTAATCTTGATAGTGGAAAGGGATTTTACTAAAGGCAGTAAGGAAGTACGCATACATACAAAGAAGATGCGGTTTAAACAGTCCGGTGCTATCGGACAGATTGACCTAGAGTATGACGTGATTAGTGGTAGATACCACAAACCATTCGGCTATCCGGACTCTACTTTTATTTAGCTTTACGTCTGGTAACGTTAACCTTTTTCTTGGGTGCTTTTTTCTTAGGTGCTTTGCCACCTTCCCATGCTTCGTTAACGTCTGGTGTAGATTTGTCGTCAGCTTTGTATCTACCCTTAACAGTTCTTGCTCGCTTGGGTGTCTCCCAAACAGTATCCTTTCTCCAATCCTTTTCAGTTGGTTTCTTGGGTTTAACTTCTGGTTGTGGAAATGAAAACCATTTCACAAACCATTCTTTGATTGTCATTTTAGGCATGATTATTTCTCCTATCTTTTATTACCTGTTTTTCCACTTCATAATCCAACAAGGCATCTTCCTGTTCACGCTTCATACGTATAAGTTTATATACATACTGACGTGAAACACCTACAAGCTTGGCTATCTGATTGCCATTCAACCCATCCTCATGTAAACCAAAGATGGCTTTAGTTCTTTGTCTGCCATCCGCAGAGTTAGGTTCTTTGCAATAGCTATCATATTCCTCACGTGGTAGGTTAAGTGATAGTTGGTATCTTATTGTGGAAACTGGTATTAGGAGAACGTTAGCTATTTCTGCCAGTGTATCCCCATCCTTGCGTAAATCTATGGCTTGATCAAGCCAGTATGGACTCTTATTTCTTCTAGGCATCAGTGAATGTTCTCTCTTTCTCTAGCTTGATCTGCTTCTAGTTGACGCAGTATTTTTACTTGTTCATCAAACCATTCTGATTGTTCTCCGGCTAATATCTGCTTAGCTACTAAGTATTGGTCGTGATTAGCACCAAATAATAAAGGGTTTACATTGTAACGTCTGGCTATACCAAAGATTTCTTCCAATTCTTTTTCTCTTACTTTGACGTGTGCTTCTCCTTCTTTTGCGTATCCGGTCACGAAAACCATTTCTTGCTCTGCAAGCCTATGCTTAATGTCTTTGTTGTCATACCACTCGCCTGTTTGTACGCTTGTGTATATCTGTAGTTCTCTTTTATCACGTTCAGATAAAGCTGACATACCTGTATCAAAGTTTTCTCTGCCGGTAACCTGTACGTGCTTGGGTTGGATAATGATTTCGCTTTCTGATCTCTCTTGATAGGCGCATATCACATCATTCTTTAATGCTCTACCCCAAAGGACTATAGCAACACCATCTAATGCCATGCGTGTAGAAAACTTTTTGGCAATTTGATAATCAGTTGTCCATGAAAATCCATGCTCATTGAAGCCATGACACCCACGATAGATGGTCATTTCATTTGGTAATACTTCGTATAGTTTTCGGGAATCTGTCGGGAGTCTGTTTAAACGTTCTGGGCTTTCCATCCTAGCTGAGTGGGTTTTACGTTCAAACATTTCATCTATCAAGTGTATGTCTTGACTAGGATTTTCTGACTGCATGTATAGGGAGTGAAATAATTCCCAGAACACAGCGTGTGATAAGCCTTCGTGCATATCATACAAAGCCTGTATTCTATAAGGCTTGTCAATAATCCATATAAATTTATTTATATCTGTAAGAATTTTCTTATCTTTCTTATTCATAATTTATTCCAGTAAGTGCATGACTAGGGTTAGAGGTTGCGTATTTTTATTCTAACTTTGGTTAACTGCAACACCTAGCCATGCTTTATTAGTGAGGACATGGGAGAAAAATATAAACCACATGCCCTCGTAAACCTTATTTAACATAGGGTTATCATATACTATTGTAACCTCTATGTTAAATGCTTGGTGTGTTGTACTTGCCTAAGAGGTAATCATGGTGTTGCTTTGCAACCACGACTCCCCATAGACAGTTACTTTCAAGTGACCGGTGTAACCAATCATTTGTAGCATTTAAACGTTGCTTTAGCTTAGACCTTTGCTCTAAAGAGTCAAAGTCTATATCTATTTCCATTGGCTTTGTTCGCCAGACAGTCAGCTTTTCCGGTGTGGTTTTCATATTGAGCAACCTATACTTGATTTGGTATCAATACTTTTCTGTAAGAAAGAGATCAGTTCTTGCCTACGTTCTTCAAAGTATTCAACACACTGTTCGTGTGTCCACCCTTCATCTTCGTATGCACCCTTTGCAAATTCTTTATCAACCTTTAGGTCTGCACCCTCAATGACATCAAGGAATTCCTGTGCCATTTGCGGAGACATGTCGCCCTCATCATCTATGTACTTGGACACATCATCCCACCAAGACAAGCCTAATGACCACAACAAACTGCCATGATTGTAGCTGTCTCTGTAATAGACCTCGCCACTATAAAGCTTGTTAAATAGTTCTCCGACTTCTTCCTGTGCTTTGTTTGCTTCATCACTACCTTCTGGTAGTGCGTTTCTTTCCTCTATTTTTTTATCAAGTTGAGGACTGTACTTGAGTCTGTTTTTTTCAAACGACTTGTTCATGTAAAGGTCTGCACCCATATCATTACTCCTTGTTGTTGTTAAAATTATTATTAAACACCTTGTTTCTGGCATATGCCATAACTGTCTCTCTTAGAGAAAGGTTTTTTGAAACTGTCCAAGACTTTCCTTTCTCCTTTGTCTCTTGGTAATGTATATCCCCATTGTTATATGCAGTTTCAATGACTCCATTGTTTACGTGTATATACTTTACTTTCTTCGACCACTTCTCTGCTTCTTGTTCAAGCCTAGCTTTTTCCACCATGTCTGTGTACTCGGTCATGGTACTTTCACTAGGCTTACACCTACCTCACGTAACACTTCCATAATCTTGTTATGTGTATGCAAGTTAGGTTCTTTTCTAAAAGCATAGGTGCATGAGTTCTCTAAATCTTTAGCAGTTATGTTTATGCACCCATCAGTTTCAAATTCTATGGTAAGAGTTATCTTACCGCTTGGAAATCCTTGCTGTTCCATACAGTTCTCCTTATTCCAGTTCAAAATTAGTTAGCACAGCACACGTACCCACTACAATATCGTTAGCTACTTCGTAGCCATGCTTAGCTTTAAATTCATCATACATAAGCGTAGCTTCAAGGTTTACAGGCAAGCCATATATCTTACCTTCTTCATTGATAATTGCATGACGTTCCTCGCCTTCATCATCAAGCACATGTATGAGTTCAATCATGTCTCTGTGTTTACCGGCAGAAATCCAAGACTTCATTTCATCTAGGCTAGGATACTCGTCATAGTGTAGCTTGTAGTCCTCAATGCTTAGTTCCTCGTTATTATCAACGGCTTCTGCGTAATCCCTTGAGCCAGTTTCAATAGGCTTGAGTATTCTCACGACATATTTCTTGTCCTGTTTAAACACTTCCTCAAAGTTATCATCAAATGTTTTACTCATCATTCATCCCCCACTCTTTCGCCACCGCCTTGACTGTAGGCAAGCAGAGCGCAGACACCAGTACCAAGACCGGAAAAGAATGCGAACAAGCCACCGCCTGTCGAGCAGTAGTACCCATTAGCTATATACATGCCGATACCTATACAAGCACATGCCAGTACACCTAAGATAAAAGTTAACGTAGTTCTACTCATCTTAATGCACCACCCTGTTATTATCATCTTCTTGTATTGATGAAAGGAAATCAGCAAAATCTTCTACGTTTCCCCTCGTCATGTCTCCATTCTTTAACATCTGATTAGCTATCCCCTCAAGGTCAGCGAAGTTATCAAGAGAAAATTGTAAATTTTCCTTCAACCACTCCGGACTGGTACGTATTAAGGCATGAACAAGTGTGCTTGTTATCATGGCGTGCATTACTGCACCCAAATCAAAGCCTTCCTCAACACTAAAAGTGTAGCCGGAAAGGTTTGCCACGTTGTTTATCGCATGATGTATGCACTCAAACATAGGTTGTACGTCTGCATCTTTATCTTTAGGCTTAACGTTGATACGTTCTGCCATGTCTTTGACTTCTTTAGTGAAGTCTCTTTCTGAAATTTTCTTTTCAGTTTTCTTTTTCTTATTCATATTTTTCTCCCAAATTAAATAAGCTGTTTATATTATAAACACATGTCAACAATGAGTTCAATCACTGTTTACAGTGTCCCCTTCTATCACGAAGTCTTTTAATTGTGTGATCGCATCCCACTTCTTGCGAGGTATGCGCCAACCACGTTTGTTACCGGCACTAAGCTTGATACGTACCCACTTGTAACCTATGTGGGTTACGAGGAAGTACCTGTGTCCACAAGGACACCCCTTTAATTGATTGGTTTGGTTAAAACTAACTAGCATCATGCATCCACTCTTTTTTTCATCTTCTTAATTCTTTTCGCCCATTCATCCTCATTTCCCCAACCATCATAATCATCATCATAATGAGCATGCACACTCCAGTTTCCAGTGCCTTCATCACTCATCTTATCAATAAGACTATGTACGACATCATTAACTGTAGAATTAGAGTCAAGAGAAGCGTTATACTTTTCGCTGTAGCTACAAGCTAAAATACCACGCACATTGTCCTCGTTATCAAAGACTTTAATTTCTATAGAATTAGAAGCTAAAGCTTGATGAATTGGTTTACGTTCCTCATGGAACAAAAGTTTCGATACCATTTTTTTAACATTCATATTTTTCTCCATACGTTATAAAGTATATTCATATACATTCATATACCTTTATAACTATTCGTTTTCTGCTCGTTGATAAGGCGAGTTGTCCTTAGTGTAATCCACATCTTTATTCGCCCATCCTATAGGCAACATGTATCCTTCCGGAAACACCCACATATGAAACACATTATCTGTGTCATGCAGTCTGTCCACGCTTGGATAAACCTCTATGCCTTCACGTGTAGGAGAGGTCAGATCATTCTTGATGGCTTGGAAATCTTTCCAATCACATAGATGCGTAGCACCATTGTCTATGCGTATGCTTAACCACGTTAAGCCTTCCAACCCATCTGCATGCACCAGTCCCCATTCTTTTGTTACACCTTGCTTCACTACCTTGTACTTACCATCTGCTGAATACCAGACTTCTGCCTGTTGCAGTTCTCGCATATGTCTCTTTGCATCTGCACGTGCTAACCCATACTGCATAAGCATCTTGATAAAAGCTTTAGGCTTTAACCCATGTTGCTCGAAGCCATTCATGCGTTGTTCCCAATGACCAAAGCGTTTTGATTTAATTGTTTTCATTTTTCTCCAGTTGTTTAAACGTTATTAATTATAAGTACATCAAGTGGAGAACAAGAGCATCTTCTTGTTCTCCTATGATGTATGTGCATACTAATCATCCAGTAAAGAACCATCCCAATCCTTACCGCTTGTTTGATTCTCATAGATGCTGATGGTCTTGTCCATCTGGTATTTCATTTCACTTTCTTTCATGCGATCCACTGTAGGAAAGTACACGCATCCATGTCTCATGTGATAGGGCAAGTCTGCCGGAGTGCCATACCCACCTTGCCATCCGGCTTTCGCTTTCAGCGTTTGCTCTGTTTTCACAAAGGTCAGCTTGCGTAGCATGGATGGATGCACTAAGGCATAGGCACATCTGTCTATGTCCATAGGTTGACCGGCTTTCTTTATGGGGAATTCCATAAGGAAGTAACCTCTACCACTACTACTGGCTCTGGTGTACTCCACTATAGTGAGTTGACAGGACAGACCGGCATCTTCAAGCTTGTCTATCAAAGATAGAATGCTTGCACCTCTACGCATCAGCGTATCTGCATTGTTCCCACAGCTTGCTGATATGTTTACCTTTATTTCCACCACCTTTTCTTGTGCCTTTTCGTTACCCAAAGGACTCATCATATGTGCCGGACATCCGGCTACATATAGAGGTACGTTAGGCATGTATCCGGCTACGTCATAGGCGAAGGAAGGCAAGCGATCAAAGGCGGTAGCGTTATGTGCCAATTCCAATTCTGTGTGCATCATTTCTCTACCCTCACGCCATCCAAAGCGAGCAAGCTTAATAGCTTTCTTAACGTTCACGTTACCACTCCAATCGCCAGAGTCCTCTTGCGAAGCACGATAGCCTTCCCACGTAGGTATGGACTCATCCGCTACTTCATCAATGAAGTCTCCAAAGTTTTCGTATTTGAAACTAAAACTAGGCATAATTTTCTCCTTGTTTAAACGTTGTTATACACCGGCTTCTGCTCTGATTCTATCAGTCGTTTCAGCATCACATCCGCCAAACACGTACTCTGCCAACACATCCTCAAGTTCGCATCCATCATTGATGGCTTTGCCACCCTTGATGCTTGCACGTGGGGATATGATGTGCCTTATACGCAGTTTGTCTTTCGCTTTGCGAAGTTTCTGCACAATCTTAGTGAAGTTTCTATCTGGACTGATAGCGAGTTCAAGCTTTTCATCATAATCAAGGTCAACGATTGGCTTAAATCTATCAATGGTTGCACCATCTAGCTGATTTCTGCCTACGTACTCCCTGTCTGCACCTTTGCCATACGTATTGGCACAGGCAATCAAGCGGAAGTTCGCATGACGTTTGATCACACCGCAAGGGAAATCTGCGATTTCATTTTCCATTGAAGCGTTAAGTGCCACCAGTGCTTGTGGATTGGAAGCATCTATTTCATCAAAGAGAAATAGACCGCCATCCCTAAAGCATTTGACGAAGCTACTTTCAACGTAGTTGCCATTGGCATCTTGATACCCTCTTACTTCGTAAGCTTGGAACATAGCACCGGACATGCCGAAGGCATAATTCTCTTGCTCAAACGCTTGACCGAGCATGCTCGATAGCTGTGAAGCCATAGTGGTCTTACCACTACCGGCACCGCCAACAAGAAGCACATTATCGCCACGAAGCAAAGCTTTAAGAACAGTCGGAAGTTTCTCATGCTTGAGTGAATCATCCTTGATGATTTCTCCGGATGGCTTCTTGAGTTCTACTGTTACAGTAGAAGTGCCATGCTCATTGATTAAATCTTTGATTTTATCAACGTCTAGGCTCTCGTCATGCTCAAGCGAAGGATGCACCTTTTTAATGATTTCCACAATGCTCTTTTCAAGAGCATTAGTGGGTTGAAATTCGTCAACATCCGGCTCGTTTCCAGTGCCTTCTGCATCAGATTCGCCCTCTGACGTATCGGAAGGCTCGCTCTCGCCCTCGCTCTCTGCGTCAGCATCAGACGTGCCTTCCCCTGTGCCATCAGCACCGGAGTCCTCATCATCAAGGTCAGCTTTTAAAGCTGAAATATCAATCGAATTGTAAAGTTCAATCAATTCCTCATCTGACATTTGCGAAGCACGCTGTCCATAAGCAACAGCAAGTTTTTTCAAAACTTTGCGTTCTGCATCTGTTAGCGTTTCCTTAGTGCATGGGAAGCCAAGCATAGCGGATGCACCTTCAGCTATGCTGATAACTGTGGATAGTTTCATATTTTTCTCCAGTTAAACTACGTTTATATATACAAAAGAGAGCCATCACTCTCACATGCCGGACATGGCGCAGTATCCATGTCTATCATGTTCACGTTTTTACGTGAGGTTCGGAAGTGGAAATCACAAACAGTACAGGATACTTTCAGCATCCTAGTGCCTTGCTTCTTTTTACCGGTAAGGTCTAAGTCAATCTTTCCATGTGGATAGGTGCCAAGCAATTCGCATATATCCTTGATGCGTTTCGCTAGTGCCTCTCCGGCATGGGTAGATGTGAGATTCCCCTCAAGTCCGATTCGTCTCGCAAAGCGAGCAAAGCGGTTGCGGTGTCCACTCTCATTTTTATCTGCTACATGAACAAGTTCATGCGACAGGATTTCCAACGCTTCAAAGCCATCATCAATACTAGGATTGATAAAGATTTCAAAGTGTTCGTCTGCTGATGCTTTAGCATTGATGCAGACTCCAAGCACCTTTCCACCTCTGTGTCTAGGTGCATAGCCTACGCTAACACGAAATTTCGGCATTTCCTCAACCAGTCCTTGTTCAAGGAACAAGTCTGTGACCAGTTGATCAGCACCTTCGGTTAGGTAAGCTTCACGATCAGTATAATTTTCCATACTTTTTCTCCAGTTTGTTTAAACACTCCCTTCCCTTTAGTCAGGGAGTGTATTAAACAGGTTAATAAAATGCTATGCCCTATCAGCAAAGCAAGTTCCACACTCATCCTCAAATTCCGGATTGGTGGGATCGCCACAGCGTTTGCATGTCCACGTGTCCCACTTCCTCATACGAGGGTGTCTGTCCCATGAGTCGCCATCCCCTTCAGCACCACCGCCAAGAATTGCGCCATCAAAAATGATTTCATCATTATTTGGATTCATATTTTTCTCCATTACGATCCTATGCCAACTTCCAGTTGACCAGAATCCCTAAGTTCAAGCGATTCAATGAAGTACCCATGATACCCACTTTCCTTTAGGCACTCACTCGTACACTTCATCACACTCTCCACATCAAATATCCCATATTTGACAGTTACTTTTGAAGTAGAGACGAAGTCATGGAATATATATTCATCTTCCCATGAACCTTTATTACGTTTGTGTCTTTCCGCAATCGAAGATTGAACAAGCGTATATTCTCCATCCGGCACGTCTGTGCCTATGTCAGCTATCCAATAGCCGACCTCATCATCTTCGGTATCGAAGATGATACTCCAAACCACGCCATACTTATTTCCAAGCGAAGCTAGGGTTTTATTCAAAATATGTTTCATATTTTTCTCCAGTTGATTAAACAAATTTTTGGAAGGTTAGATTGTTTAAATCCCCCTTCACTACGTTCAGGGGGTTTAAACATCTAGCCATCACTCTCGGTGTGCATTATAAACACATGGACATTATCCCTGTCAACTACAGGTTGGTTGTGGGGTTACCGAAGGAAGCGTATTGATATACGAAAAGGTATGGTTTACCATACCTACATGACAGACAAAAAGCCTACAGAACATAAGAAAGGACTAAGCGTTAAAGAACGCTTATTTGCTCGTTATAAGGCTAAAGGCTACACGAATGGCAAGAGTGCCGAATTAGCCGGCTATAAAGCCGGAACGAGTGCTGATAAGCAAGGGTTCAGGTTGTCAAAAAAAGCTGAAATAAGAGACGAAGTCTCTCGTATTCTCGCAGAGCAAGAGACAAGGTCTCTTATTGACAGGGAATCCCACCTTGATGAGTTAGCAAAGCTACGAGATCAAGCAGTACAGACAGGACAGATAGGATCAGCAGTTACTGCTGAACATTATCGTGGCAAGGTTGCCAACTTATACACCGAGAGACTAGAAGTCTCCGAGACCAATAAGGAATCATCAGACGAGATCATGTCACGCATACTGGGTATCTTGAAGCCAAAGGATAGCGAAGCTAAGAAGCAACTTCACTAACTGGAACTGCGTTTGGGTTTAAACAAACTTACAGTTTGACCTGCTGATTCTAGTGGTGTTTAAACGTTTCCCTAATCCTTACAGGATTTACACAGGCACCCCCCACCCCCCTTTACGCAGTCGGGACTCCGCACACACGCTCTATACATACTGTTCCAAATTTTCACACAGCAAATTTTGACTTTTTTTTAACTAAGTGTTGACAGGACCCCCTACCCCCTGTTTAAATAGAAACGGGTAAGGAATCCTAATCATAGAAAAATAATGCAGCATATTTATAGTAAACTTTTAATTCACATTGGTTTACTTAGTGGTAGTTGTGTTATCCTTATTTCTCCCCATAGTATAGGCTAAACATGGCATACCTGCCGGTATGTTATCGATTAGCGATTCCTTTACCTTCGGGTCTTGAGGTCATAAAATAAAAGAGCCGTCTCTGCGTAATAGAAACGGCTCTCAGGGTGTGGACTGGATATGTTTGAGAGTGTAAGACAGCCCTTCTGGAGATACCCTTGAAACACAGTATATTGTGTTTTAATATGGTTGACAATACTATATATAGATGAGTGTATCAAAAGATCAATTAGAATTAATCATGGAAAGCTTGACGGATGACCGCCTAGCTTCTTTAGATAAACGTCAGCGTAGTCAGTTAGATAAGCTGATGAGTGATCTAGAAACCGCAGTTAGACGTGAACAGTCTCAAGGTAGTTTTCTTAATTTCTGTGAATCGGTCTGGTCCGAGTTCATGTGTGGAGCGCATCATCGTCAAATGGCAGAAGCATTTGAACGAGTTGCTAGTGGTGAATGTAAACGCTTGATGATAAACATGCCACCTCGTTTTGGTAAGTCTCAATTAACTTCATGGTTACTACCTGCATGGATAGTCGGGAAGGAACCCGATAAGAAAATCATTATGGCTTCGCATACTGCGGAACTGTCGTTAAGGTTTGGTCGTATGGTGCGTAACTTAATAGATAGCGAGGAATACCAAGGAGTATTTCCAGAGGTGACTTTAAATCTCGACAGTAAGGCAGCAGGTAGATTTGATATATCAGGTGGTGGTGAATACTTTTCTATTGGTGTAGGTGGTGCGGTAACAGGTCGTGGTGCTGACTTGCTGATCATTGACGATCCACATTCAGAACAACAAGGTCAATCAGCTGATCCAAAAATTTTTGAAACTACCTATGAATGGTATTTGAGTGGTCCACGCCAAAGACTTCAGCCGGGTGGTGCAATTATTATAGTTATGACTCGTTGGGGTAAAAAAGATTTATGTGGCTCCATATTAAAAGATATGTCTACCAGAGACGGAAGTGATGAATGGGAAGTAATTGAACTACCTGCTATCTTGCCTTCAGGCAGAAGTTTATGGGAAGATTTTTGGAAGGTTGAAGAATTAGAGAAGATTAAGGCAACCTTACCTGTATCTCATTGGGAAGCGCAGTATCAACAAAATCCTGTTTCCGAAGAAAGTGCAATAGTTAAAAGAGAATGGTGGATGGAATGGGAATATAAGAATCCGCCTAAATGTGATTTCATAATTCAATCGTGGGATACCGCATTTCTAAAAACACAACGGGCAGACTATTCAGCTTGTACGACTTGGGGTGTATTTTATGCTGAGAATGATGGAGGGTATTTAGCACCGCAAGTTATATTGCTGGATGCTTTTCAAGAGCGTATGGAATTTCCTGAATTAAAACGCAGAGCCTTTGATGAATACAAACAATGGATGCCTGATGCATTTATTGTTGAAGCGAAAGCTGCTGGTTCGCCTTTAATATTTGAATTAAGAAGAATGGGGATACCGGTTCAAGAGTTCACTCCATCTAGAGGAAATGATAAAATAGCACGTGTAAACGCTGTTGCAGATTTATTTGCATCGGGTTCAGTTTGGTATCCAAAGAAAAGATGGGCAGAAGAAGTTATAGAACAGTTTGCTTCATTTCCGGTAGGGGACCATGATGATTTGGTGGATTCATCTACACAAGCTTTATTACGATTTAGGCAAGGTGGTTTTATAACTTTAGACCACGATGAAGATGACCTTGATACTCATACTGATAAGATTGCTAAATATTATTAAGAAAGTTAAACTGGTTTGATATGGCAGAAGAAGATGTTGATATTACTATTGTAAATCCTGAAGCGGTTTCAATAGAAACAGAAGATGGGGGAATGGTTATTGATTTTGATCCTTCCGCCATAGATGAACAAATTCCATTTGATGCAAATCTTGCAGATCATTTAGACGATAAGGATTTAAACTTTATAGCTAATGAATTAGTTGGTGCTTATGAAGCAGATAAAGATTCACGGGGAGAATGGGAAAGAACTTATGTTGAAGGCTTAGATAATCTTGGATTAAAGATCGAAGAAAGAACTGAGCCTTGGAGTGGTGCGTGTGGAGTGTATCACCCGTTACTTTCAGAAGCCGTTGTACGTTTTCAGTCACAAGCTATTACTGAAATATTTCCTGCATCTGGTCCTGTAAGAACAAATATTATAGGCAAACTTACAGAAGATAAAGAAGCACAAGCAAGGCGTGTTGAAAATTATATGAATTATCTTTTAACAGAAGAAATGCCTGAGTATCGTAATGAAGCTGAAAATATGTTATTTAGTTTGCCACTTGCCGGATCAGCTTTCAAAAAGATTTATTGGGATGTAAACATGCAAAGACCTTGTTCTATGTTTATTCCGGCAGAAGATTTTGTAGTTAGCTATGGAGCGTCTGATTTAAGAACGGCTGCACGTGCTACTCATGTTATGAGAATGACATTGAACGATATATTAAAACTACAGTTTGCAGGATTTTATCGTGATATTGAGTTACCGCAGTCAAGTATTGGAACGGATAGAATAAAGCAAAAATATAATGAATTAGCTGGCGACAGTCCTAGCTATGATTACGACTTAAATAACTACAGTAAAGATGGATTACATACTTTACTAGAAATGCATGTTGATTTAGACCTTAAAGGTTTTGAAGATAAGATAGATGGTGAGGAAACAGGTATCGCTTTACCCTATGTTGTTACTATAGATCAAGGGTCAGGGGAAGTTTTAGCAGTCAGACGCAACTATTTAGAGTCTGATCCACTAAAACAACGCAGACAACACTTTGTTCACTATAAGTATATGCCGGGATTAGGCTTTTATGGCTTCGGATTAATACATATGGTGGGTGGATTAGCTAAATCAGCGACCTCTTTACTAAGACAACTGGTTGATGCAGGTACTTTGTCTAATCTTCCGGGTGGTTTAAAGACTAGAGGACTAAGAATAAAGGGTGATGACACTCCAATCTATCCGGGTGAGTTCAGAGACGTGGATATTCCGGGTGGAAGTATCCGAGATAACATAAGTTTCCTTCCCTATAAGGAGCCTTCAGCTACTTTGTATCAATTATTAGGGAATATCGTGGAAGAAGGGCGAAGATTTGCCTCTATTACCGACCTAAAAATTTCAGATATGAACAATCAGGCTCCAGTTGGCACTACATTAGCCCTATTAGAGCGCAATATGAAGGTAATGGGAGCCATACAAGCTAGATTACACTCCTCAATGCGCCAAGAACTAGCTATTTTGTCCGATATTATCAAAATTTACATGCCAGCAGAGTATCAATACGAAATTGATGGCGATCCAGCCATAAAAGGTAGTGATTTTGACGAAAGGATAGACGTTATACCGGTTTCGGACCCAAATGCAGCGACAATGGCGCAAAGAATCATGCAATATCAGGCTGCTTTGCAGTTAGCACAGACTGCACCCCAAATGTACGACATGCCGAAGCTACATAGGCAGATGTTAGAGGTATTAGGCATACGTGATCCACAAGATATTGTTCCATTAGAGGATGATATTAAGGCATTAGACCCTGTAACTGAAAATATGAACATATTAAATGGAAAACCAGTTAAAGCCTTTGAATATCAGGACCAAACAGCACATATAACAGTTCATATGTCTATGATACAGGACCCTAAGATACAAGAACTAGCTGCACAGTCACCAAATGCAGATGCTATGCAATCAGCACTGGCAGCACACATAACTGAACACTTGGGTTTTGAATATAGAAAACAAATAGAGCAAGAATTAGGTACAGAGTTACCACCGATAGGAGAACCATTGCCACCTGAAGTTGAAGCTAGGTTGTCATCATTAGTTGCAGCAGCAGCGCAGCAATTATTAGGTAAAAATCAGCAACAAGCACAACAAGAAGAATATCAAGAACAACAAGATGACCCAGTATTACAATTACAGCGTGAAGAATTGGCTATTAAGGCAGCTACTCAAGAATCTAAAGCTACTACTGACGAAGCACGTATTGCTGCTGATTTAGAGAAAGCTAGAATGAAAGATGAACTGGAAAGAATAAAACTAGAAACTGATCTATTAAAAGAAGGAACTAAAATCGGAGCAGATATTGCAAAGGTTTCTGCACAGGAAAGAACTAAAGGTGCCGAGATAGGAAGAAAGATGGCAGAGAAGATAATAGACGATTCGGATGCCAGTTAGAAAAGTCAAAGGCGGTTACAGGTGGGGTAACTCAGGCAAAATTTATAAAACAAAAGCTGAAGCTAAAAAGCAAGGAAAGGCAATTTATGCTTCAGGATATAAAAGGAAAAAATAAAAATGGTTGATCCTGATATATTTGAATACTTGACAGAACGTTTAAACAATGAGATAAATATCATTACTGAAAACTTAGTAGATGGAGAAGTGAAGGATTTTGCAGAACTTCAACGTTTAAAAGGTAAGATCGAAGGGTTACGTATTGCCCAACGTGAAATAACTGATCATTATAATAAGTTAGTAGAAGTAGATTAATACGCACATGTCATGGGACATGATGGAGAAACGTCAGACTCCTTTATATATTTGACGCAACATAAGGTAACTTATGACAGTAAAAGCAGTAAAGGAAAAAGAAGTTATAGAAGAAGATTCTAATGTGGCTTCTCAACTTCCTGAACCACAGGGATATAAAATTTTAATAGCTTTACCGGAAGTAGATGAAAAAACGGAAGGTGGGATTATTAAAGCTGATACAACTGTACGAGTAGAAGAAACAGCCTCAATTATAGGTTTTGTATTGAAGATGGGTCCTGATTGTTATAAAGATGAAAAACGTTTTCCAAACGGATCATACTGTGAGGAAGGTGATTTCATTATTATGAGAGCATATAGTGGAACACGAATGAAGATACACGGCAAAGAATTTAGACTAATCAATGATGATACTGTGGAAGCTATTGTAAGAGACCCAACAGGAATAGTGAGAGCATGAATGAGCAAACACAAGAAATTCAAGAAGATGAACTTCCTGCGGTAAATACTATCGAAGCACCTGTTTCTGATGTAGAAATAGAAGTAGTAGATGATAGACCGATAGAAGATCAAAAACCAGCAAGAGCGTCTAATGATGATGTAGATGCAGAAATTGCTAATATTAGTGGGCGTACTAAAAAAAGAATAGATAAATTAAAGTACGATTACCACGAAGAAAGAAGGGAAAAAGAACAAGCATTACGTACACGTGATGAGTCAGTTAAATTTGCCCAGCAGGTAGCAGTAGAAAATCAGAAGCTAAAAGATACAGTCGCAAGAAGCGAAGGTGCTTTACTTAATAGTCTTAAAACTAGAACTACTTCTGATATAGATGCTGCGAAGTTAGAGTATAAAACTGCATATGAATCTGGTGATACAGATAAATTATTGGATGCACAAGAAAGGCTTTCAGCTGCTTATGCCGATAAAAATTATGTAGAGAATTACACTCCTACTATGCCAGTATCACCGCAGGTGAATGGCATAGAACAGAATAATCAACAGCCAGTAGCGCAACAAAATTTTGCACAGCAACAACAACAAGTGCAAATTGATCCAGCAGCTGCCGACTATATAAGAAATAATCCTTGGTTTGAATCACCCGGAAACGAAGATATGACAGCATTAGCTTATGGTATGCATGCTAAATTAGTTAGAGAAGGTGTTGATCCTATAAGGGATTCAGATATATACTATTCTAGAGTTGATGAAGCTGTTAAGAACAGATTTCCAGAACGATTTGAGGGGACTAATACTGCATCCTCTCAACGACCCTCGACTGTGGTAGCACCAGCCAATAGAACTGGTCAAAAACAGCGCAGAGTGCAGTTAACAAAGACGCAAGTTGACCTCGCCAGACGACTTGGACTTACGCCAGAACAATACGCATCACAATATGCGAAGGAGTTACAGAATGGATAAGTTAGATAAAGATCAAGAAACAGAATCTGTTGAAGATCAAGAGCGCACACCTCGTTCATTAGAATCGAGAGAAGATAGTGAACGCACAAAACCTTGGACACCTCCAAACTTGTTACCCGATCCTAATCCTCAACCCGGCTATAGATTTCGTTGGATCAGAACCAGTGCAGCTGGTCAATCTGATAATATGAATGTATCAACCAGAATGAGAGAAGGATGGGAACCTGTAAGAGCAGAGGATCATCCGGAGTTGCAGATTATTATGGATAAGAATACTCAACATAAAGGATGTGTAGAAGTAGGTGGATTGCTTTTATGTAAAGCACCTGTAGAAACAGTAGAGGCACGTAATAAATATTATCGTGATCAAGCTAAACAACAGATGAATGCGTTAGACGCAAATTATATGAAAGAAGAAAATCCTGCTATGCCTATGTTCAAAGAGAGAAAATCTGAGGTTACTTTTGGTAAAGGTGGTAAATGATTTATCGCCTTTGTATTTTTTAACTTTGTATTTTAAAGGTATATACAATGAGTAGTTCAGCGACACCTTACGGAGCAAGACCAATAGGCACTTTAAGTGCTTCGGGTTCTTTCAACAGTAAGGTTAGACATTACAGCATTGCTAGTGGTTATGCCGTGAATATATTCTATGGAGACTTTGTAAAACTTGCCGCTGCTGGCGTTGTCCAGAAAGACACAGGTACTACAACATTAACTCCAGTAGGTGTATTCTTAGGTTGTACTTATACTGATCCAAATACATCACAACTGACGTTTGCCCAAATGTGGACAGCCAGCGTAGTAGCATCTGATGCTTATGCGTATGTGATTGATGATCCAACAGTTCTTATGGAAATGCAAGGTGATGGCTCTGCCTCCCTTACAAACATAGGAAATAATGTTGCGATTGCCAATACATCTGGTTCGACCACTATAGGAACTAGCAAAAATGCGGTAGATATTTCTACTGCTGCTGCTACGACAGCAACTCTGCCTTTGAGAATTATTGATAAGTCAGATAGATCAGACAATGCTTTCGGTGATGCATATACCGATCTTATTGTTAAGTTCAATGCTGGACATATAATGGACAATACGACAGGTATTTAAGCAAGGAGAATAAATAATGGCTATCTCAAGAGCGCAGTTATTAAAAGAACTTCTACCCGGCTTGAATGCATTGTTTGGATTGGAATATAACAAGTATGAAAACGAGTCTGAAGAAATTTATGAGACTGAAACATCTGATCGTTCATTCGAAGAAGATTTGAAGTTAAGTGGATTTGGACAGGCTGCTGTTAAAGATGAAGGAGCAGCTATCATTTATGATAATGCACAAGAATCTTTCTCACAACGTTATAACCATGAAACAATAGCTATGGGTTTTGCAATAACTGAAGAAGCGATGGAGGATAACCTCTATGATTCGCTTTCTGCACGTTATACTAAAGCACTCGCAAGAAGTATGGCTTATACAAAGCAGGTAAAAGCTGCGTATCCTCTTAATCAAGGATTCTCAGGTGGTGATTATAACTCTGGCGATGGAGTTGACTTGTTCTCAACCTCACACCCTCTGGTGTCAGGTGGAACAAATGCCAACACACCAAGTACACAAGCAGACCTTAACGAAACTTCGTTAGAGAATGCTGTTATTTCTATTGCCGGATGGACAGATGAGCGTGGTTTGCTAATTGCAGCAAAACCTCGTAAATTGATAGTTCCACCGAATAGCATGTTTACCGCTACACGTATCCTAGATACCGATGGTAGAGTCGGTACTGCGGATAATGACATTAACGCTATCAGACATAATGGAACCATTCCTGAAGGTTATTCTGTTAATCACTTTTTAACAGATACTAATGCTTGGTTTATAATGACAGACGTGCCAAATGGATTTAAACATTTTACACGTACCGCATTAGAAACGAGTATGGATGGTGATTTTGATACCGGTAATGTAAGGTATAAGGCTAGGGAACGTTACTCCTTTGGAGTTAGCGATCCTCTTGGAGCGTATGGTTCTTCGGGATCATCCTAATAACTGAAGGGGGGGTGAAATGATATATCTCCCCCTTATTTTCTAGGGATTTTTTTATATCTATAGACTGCCCTAGCAGACTTGCCAAGACTATAGATTTATTTAGGAGACTAAATTATGGCAAACACAACGTTTAATGGACCGGTCAGGTCCGAAAATGGTTTTGAACAGATCAGTAAGAATTCAACTACTGGTGCAATCACAACCAATTTAGATATTGACTCTAGTGGTAACATTACTACAACAGGTTATTTATTAGATTATAAAAATGTAAGTAGTATTACAAGTGCTACTAAAAGTGTTGAATCAACCGATTCAGGTACTGTATATACCCTTAATAGGGCAGCAGGTATTGTAGTTACATTACCTACAGCAGCAGCTGGGTTACACTATACTTTTATAGTTGGTACAACATTTACTGGTGCAGGACAAATCAATACTGATAATGCCAGTGATTTATTTTCTGGTTTTGCTACGATCTTTGATCCAGCAACAGCTAGTGATAATAATACTTTTATCCCTGATGCAAGTGATGATGATACTATTGACTTAGGTACAGCAGCACAAGGTTGGTTGGTAGGCGGAGTTATTCGCTTAGTAGCTACAAGTGCAGCAGTATGGCATTGTGAAGCTTTCTTGCATGGTGATGGTACATTAGCTACTCCATTTGAGTAAGGAGTAAGTAATGGCTGATGCAGTAACATCACAAACTATCTTGGATGATGGTGGTCGTGATCTTGTAATGAAATTTACTAATATTAGTGATGGCACTGGTGAAAGTGCAGTTGCTAAGATTGATGTATCGGGATTAACAGTAAGTGCTATAACTAAACAAGCTTGTAACCGAGTAGTTATACAAAAACTTTGGTTCAGTAATATTGGTATGGGCTTTTCACTATATTGGAATGCAACTTCCAATATGTTTATTTGCCAAGCACCGAAAGATTGGTCAGATACTTGGGATTTTTCAGATAGTAGTCAAACACTTCCCGGCATTTCAAACAATGCAGGAGGTGGTGTAAATGGTGATTTGTTGTTAACAACAAACGATCATTCAAGTGGCGATACTTATAGTATTGTTATATGGGCAACTAAAAGTTATTCAAATCCTAGCTAGTTATGAGTTCAAAAGCTGAAACTGCTGTTAATACAGCAGATGTAAGACTTGATGGACACGAAAGAGAATGCGCTCTACGATATGAATTCATAGAGCGTAGACTTGACGAAGGAAGTAAAAAATTTCTTAGAATAGAAAAAATGCTGTGGGGACTATATGGTTTAGTTGCTATAGCTGTAGCTTATATGAAGGTAGTTTGATGAGCGATAGAGATAGATTTTCAGGTGATATGGATCGTAATGAGGTCGAGATAGACCTTAGTAAGTTCATGGACTTGTTGCAAGAACAGTCAAGATTAAAAGATCGTATAAGAGAATTAGAAGATGAAGGAACTAAGAACCCTCATCAGAAGTGGATATTCTTGGCACAGGCAGTAGACTCTTGGAGAATATTTCCAAGAGCATTTTTAAGTGTTTACATATTTCTTCTTTACTATGCAACTATGTGGTTTATGGATTTAGAGGCTCCAAATTTTGAACAGTCAGCACTTATATCTGTATTGGTGGGTGCAGGTGCTGCTTGGTTTGGTTTGTATGCTGGTACATCAGGTTCTTCTAAAAGTTTTAAAGGCGAGAGCGATAAAAAATAATGTATGAGTATAAAGCAAAGGTTACTAGATGTGTCGATGGTGACACTGTGGATGTTACTATTGATGTCGGTTTTAATATTTCATATAGTGGTCGTGTTAGGCTTGTCGGTATTGATACTCCTGAATCACGTACAAGAGATAAGGTCGAAAAAAAATTTGGTTTATTGGCTAAAGAATACTTAAAGACTTTTATTAAAGAAGCTGGCAAAGATTTAATTATAAAAACAAAGAAGGATGGTAAAGGTAAATATGGTAGAATTCTTGGGGAGTTGTTTAAACAAGGAGAAGAAAAGTCTATTAATACTATTATGGTGGAAAAAGGATATGCAGTTGCATATTACGGACAGAGTAAAAATGATATTCAAGAAGAACAGTTACAAAATAGACAACGTTTAATAAATGAAGGTTTAATTGAAATATAATAAAGGGGAAAATTATGCTTATAATGATAGCTTTAATAATTAGTGTATTAGTAACGATTGCTTCAGCAATAGCAGCTATTACACCTACACCCAAAGATGATAAATGGATAGGTAAACTATACAAGATCATTGATGTGTGTGCTTTAAATATTGGCAAAGCAAAAGATAAATCAGGAAAGAAATAATGCCAAAAGTAGGAAAAGGTAAAGATGCTAAAAAATTTCCTTATACAGAAGAAGGAATGAGGGATGCAAAGAAAGAAGCTGAAAAAACTGGTAAGAGAATGAAAATTTCCTACGCAACAGGTGGTAAAGTGGAGATGTATCAAGATCAACTAAGGCGTAAGTATCATGGTAAATAACTATGGCAATAGCTACCACAAACAACTTCAACTTAGATATAGCTGAAGCTGCTGAAGAAGCATTTGAATTAGCTGGTTTAGAAATGCGATCAGGTTATGATCTACGTACAGCCAGACGTAGCATTAATCTAATGATGCTTGAATGGGCAAATAGAGGTTTAAATCTATGGCAAGTTGAACAAGGAAGTACAACACTTACATCTGGTACGGCTACTTATTCTTTAGATGCAGATACTATTGATTTGCTAGAACATCATTTAAGAACTGATGATGGCAATAGTGATTCACAAACTGATACTGAATTAACACGTGTATCTTTTGCACAATATGCAGGAATACCTAATAAGTTAGATACGGGTAGACCAAATGAAATATTAATAAATAGAGATACGAGTACAGTATCTTTTACACTTTATCCTATACCTGATAGTACACAATCATATAAAGTTAATTGGTATAGGTTAAGGCAGATATATGATGCTGGTACACCTGCATCAAATAATTTAGATATACCTAAGTTATTTTTACCATGTCTTGTTTCAGGCTTGGCTTATTATGTTGCACAGAAGAATCCAGAAGCATTTCAGAGAGTACCATTTTTAAAATCACAATATGAAGAACAGTGGAAACTTGCAGCAGATGAGAATAGAGTAAAGGCTGCGGTAAGATTTGTACCGGGAGGGTATAACTAATATGCCTTATGCTAAAGGTAAGTATGCATTAGGTGTCTGTGATAGGACAGGTTTTGTTTATAAGCTAAAAGATTTAAGAAATCAAATTGTGGATCAAAGAAGAACGGGTCTTATGGTTGGTAAAGATGTTTTAGATAAAGATCAACCACAATATCAAATAGGAAGATTAAATATAAACGATCCACAAGGTCTAAGAAATCCTAGACCACAAAAAGATTTAGAACAAACTAGAGGTACATTTGCATGGGACCCCATAGGGGGTTGGAATTCTGCATTTGGTGCGTCTAACTTAAATAATATGGTTATGTATGGTCGTATTGGAAAATTAGAAATAACAACAGAATAAATGGCATTTACATTCACAACATTAAAATCGGCTATACAAGATTATACAGAGAATACAGAGACCACATTTGTTAATGATTTGTCTATCATAATACAGCAAGCAGAAGATAGGATAATAAAGACAGTACAGTTACCTAATTTTAGAAAAAATCAAACAGGAAGCTTGACTAGCGGAAATTCATATTTAGCTACGCCCACTGACTACCTTTATCCATATTCTCTTGCAGTCTTAGACTCTGATAGTAACTATGTTTATTTATTAAATAAAGATGTTAACTTTATTAGAGAAGCTTATCCGTCTAGTTCTACGACAGGAGTACCTGAATATTATGGGCAATTTGATGATGACTACTTTATAGTAGGACCAGCACCAGATGCAAATTATACAGTTGAGTTACATTTCTTTTATGTTCCTCAATCAATAACTGAATCATCAGATGGTACAAGTTGGCTTGGAACTAATGCACCAGAAGTATTACTATATGGTTCATTATCAGAAGCATATACATTTATGAAAGGGGAGCCTGACTTAATAAATCTTTATGAAAAAAGATTTCAAGAAGGCTTAGCTAAGCTTCAATTAGAAAGTGAAGGAAGAAATAGAAAAGATGCGTATCGTAGTGGACAATTACGAATAGAAGAATAATTATGTTAAAAAAACCGATTAAAGAATTAAAAGGAAAACATATAGCTATTGTTGCTATGGGTAATAGCCAATTAGATTTTCATTTATCTTTAGTACATAGTCAGAAGTATGATGAAATTTGGGTGGTTAATGCCATGATTGGTGTTGTAAAGGATGCAGACAGAGCCTTTATTATGGACCCTGTTAGCAGATTTTTTGATTCAGATGATGCCGGAGATATGACAGAAATGATGCGTGAATGGTTACCTGAAATTAGTTATCCAATTTACTCTTGTGAGTTAGATGATAGAGTTCCTACGTTAGAAGAATATCCAATAGAACCTATAATAAAAGATACGCTATCAGCCTATATTAACAATACAGTTGCTTATGCAATAGCTTTTGCTTATTGGAATGAAGTGGGTACAGTCTCTATGTTTGGTGCTGATTTTACTTATAAACATAATACTTATTTTGCAGAAATGGGTAGGGCATGTTGTGAGTATTGGTTGGCTAAGTGCATGGAAAAAAATATAGAAGTATCTATAGCAGTACGTTCTAATTTACTAGATGCTAATGTAGATTTAAAAGATAAACTATATGGTTATCATAGATTATCTGATCCTACAGTTGCTTATGTAAAAGAAGGAGAAATGATTGTTTGTAAATATTCTGAAGTGGTACAACAAAATGTAGTACCATTTGGTATAGTGGGTCGTAATGATCCGCCTGAAACATGGATTGAAAGAGGAAATGTACCAGCACTTCCTCAAGATCAGAAACTAGCTGAAGGCGGTTCACCGCCTGAACCAAAGGTGCCTTAATGCAGAGTGAAAATATTTTATCTGAAGTAGGTACATTGGGAGTTAAGACTACAAATCATAGGGGTCATAGTGTGAATGAGATCGCTGATAGGGCTGTAGATCATATAGTTTCTGTAAGTGATGATGCACCAGAACCAATAAAAGCACAGGCTTATGCTTTTAAGGAAAGGTGCCGAAAGGTTATTGAATATTATATGCAAGAAGCGGTTAACAACCACATGTGTACGATAGGCAATAAATTGGAACAGCAAGGTCATAAAGACCTTGCAAATATAATAAGGAGGCTGTAATGGCTATTACACAAGCAATGTGTACGTCTTTCAAAAGTCAACTGATGACGGCAACACATAACTTTGCAACTAATGGAAACACTTTTAAGCTGGCTCTTTATACGAGTTCAGCTACCATGAGTGCTTCTACTACTGCTTACACAACCAGTCAGGAAGCGACAGGTACTAATTACACAGCAAAAGGAGGAACTTTAACTAAGGTTGCTCCTACTACATCTGGAACCACAGCGTTCACAGATTTTGCTGATTTAACTTTTGGTACTTGTACGATCACGGCTAGGGGATGCATGATTTTTAATGACACAGCTTCAGGTGATCCTGCGGTTGCTGTCTTTGACTTTGGTGCAGATAAAACTTCTACAGCAGGAAGTTTTACTATTTCCTTTCCTACAGCTGACGCTAGTAACGCTATAATTAGAATAGCATAAATTAGCCGATGGCTGTCGGTTGGGGTAGAGGTACATGGGGTCAAGGCACATGGGGTGAACCCGTTGAAGTTGACGTTACTGTAAGTCTAACAGGGCTTGCAGGGACTTCTGCGTTAGGAACTGAAACTGTAACTTGTGATGCTAATGTAGCAGAAACAGGTATAGCAGGTACAGGTGCTGTCGGTACAGTTGTTGCAACAGGTGGTGCAACTATAGCTGAAACAGGCGTAGTTGGAACTACCGCACTTGGTACAGAGACAGTTACTGGAGGCGCTAATGTAGCGGAAACAGGTGTTGCAGGTACAGGAGCAATAGGATCAGAGACAGTAACTGGTATTGCTAATGTAAGTGTTACAGGATTAGCAGGTACAACTGCTTTAGGTACTGAAACAGTAAGTGCTGATGCCAATGTAAGTGAAACTGGTCTAGCTGCGACAGGTGCTGTTGGTACACCTATTGCTAATGGTGTAGCGATTGTTGGTGTTAGTGGTACGGCTTCCACTATAGCGCAAGGCGAGGAGACAGTTACAGGAGATGCTAATGTATATCCTACGGGATTAGCAGGTACAACTGCTTTAGGTACGCTAACATTAGTAACTAATAATATTATATCGGTTACTACTGATGCTTTAACATCAGGGCTTGGATCAATAACTGCTGTTGGACATGCTAATATAACTCCTACAGGGGTTTATGGTACTGGTGAAATAACATCTATCCTTATTTGGGGTAATGTAGTGCCGGGACAAACTACTACTTGGAGTGATGCTGGTTCTTCGCAGACACCAAATTGGAAAGACATAGCAGCGTAAATGGTTTATTATAAAATTAAATAGAGAGGATGTTTAAACATGGCAAGTACATATGTAAATAATCTAAGACTCAACGAAATGGCTACTGGTGACGGTAGCGGAACGTGGGGTACAACAACAAATACGAATTTAACGCTTATAGCGGATGCTTTCGGTAGTGCGTCAACAGGGATCACGGGAACTTCCCACACGATTACTATACCTGATGGCACAGAAACGGATTCGGAAGCAAGAAGTATGGTATTGACCTTAACAGGTTCTATTACAGCATTGAACACAGTTACTTTAGCACCCAACACAGTCAATAAAGTCTGGATAATCCAGAACTCAGCAGGTTACGCAGTTAGCCTTACTCAAGGCACAGGAGCCAATGTCGTAATACCGAATGGTGGTATTAAAATGGTGGTGGCTGATGGAGCAGGAAGTGGTGCTGCCGTTACTGATGTATTAGATTTAACAGGTGGTACAGGCAATATCGGTTTAGGTAGTGGCTCATTAGGTACAGCTTTAACCACAGGCACAGACAATGTGGCTATTGGGGAAAATGCTGGTGATGCCATGACTACGGCAAGTGATAATACTTTTGTCGGAGATAATGCTGGTGGAGCAGCGACAACAGGTGTAGAAAATGTAGCTGTTGGGTCTAGTGCTTTATTAGTTAGTACCACAGGAAACTACAACACAGTTGTTGGTGCTTTTGCTTTAGACGCTTCTGTAACAGGCGTAGATAATGTTGCTATTGGTTATAACGCTTTAACTACTTCTACTGTATCTTATAGTACAGCAGTAGGCACTAAAGCCCTTGCAGCAAACACAACAGGAAACGCAAACACAGCAGTTGGTAGAAGGGCATTAGAAGATAATACTACTGCTAATTACAATGTAGCAGTTGGAAATAACGCATTAGCTAATAATACAACGGCTGCTAATAACACAGCAGTAGGTACTGATTCTTTAACGACAAACACGACAGGAGCTAACAACACTGCTCTGGGTTATGCAGCACTAGATGCAAACACAACAGCAGCAGATAACACAGCAGTTGGTGCTAATGCTTTAGGAGCAAACACCACAGGAACACAAAACACAGCCGTTGGTAGAGATGCAGGATTAGCAATAACAACTGGAGGTTATAACACTGTAGTCGGAGCATATGCTTTAGATGCGAATACTACAGGTCAATATAATACAGCAATAGGTAGAGAAGCGTTAGGAACAAACACCACAGCCGATTCTAATACTGCTGTAGGAAGAAATGCTTTAGGAGCGAATACGACAGGTAGTGAGGGAATTGCAGTAGGTACTTTGGCTTTATCAACAAACACCACAGGATCAAATAACCTAGCTATTGGACACCAAGCATTAGCAGCAAATACCGAAGCTAATTACAACATAGCTATTGGTCGTGACGCTCTGAATGACAACACAACAGGTACTACAAATATTGCTATAGGACATTGGGCAGCAGATGTATCTACGACAGCTTCAAATATATTAGCAATCGGTTATGAGGCTTTAAGTGCTAATACAACAGGAGCAGCCAATATAGCTATTGGTAATAATTCTTTAGATGCTAATACGACAGCATCTGATAACACCGCAGTTGGTGTAGGTAGTTTAGGTGCTAATACGACAGGTGCTGGTAACACGGCAGTTGGTAGAAGTGCTTTAGATGCGAATACCACAGCACAATATAACACAGCAGTGGGTACTGATGCTTTAGGAGCAAATACGACAGGAACAGAAAATACGGCTATTGGTAGAGCAGCATTAGAGTCAAACACAACTGCTGCCTATGTAACTGGTCTTGGTCATGGTGCTGGAGCAGCAAATACTACAGGAACTCAAAATACTTATGTGGGTTGGGGTGCAGGTAAAATGAGTACAACAGGTTCTCAAAATACTTATATTGGAAGTGCTGTGGCTTACGCATCAACAAACACTGGTTCATATAACACTGTTGTAGGTAGAGAAGCATTCCATAGCACAACAACAGGTGCTTCATGTGTGGCAGTTGGTTATCAAGCACTACAGGACACTACAACTGGTTCAAACAACGTAGCTGTTGGTAAAAGTGCTTTAACAAATACCACTACTGGTTATAATAATATAGCTATTGGTAGTAGTTCGTTGGCAGCCCTCACCACATCTTACCATAATACTGCTATAGGACTGGAGGCTCTAACCGCAAACACCACAGGTTATTCTAATATTGCTATAGGTAATTATGCTATGGATGCGAACACTACAGCAAGTAATTGTGTGGCTGTTGGTTATCACGCTTTAGGAGCAAATACGACAGGAACTTCAAACACAGCACTTGGTAAAGATACTTTAGCAGCAAATACCACAGGTGAATATAATACTGGTATTGGTCTTGCTGCTTTAGGTGCAAGTACGACAGGTTCAAATAATGTAGCAGTTGGTTCTGGTGCAGGGGATGCTGCAACTACTGCATCATATAACACTTCCGTTGGTGCTGGTGCTTTGTCAGCAGCCACGACAGGTCAATACAATACTGTTGTTGGTTATAACGCTTTAGATGCTATTACGACAGGTGCAGAGAGTGTTGCTATAGGTTCTCTTGCTTTAACTCAAGCCTCTGGAAGTAGTAATGTGGCATTAGGTCATAAAGCTGGTGAAAATGTATCGACTGGTACTAATAATGTCCTTCTGGGTAAAGAAACTGGTAGGTCAGGGGCTCCGGGTGGAAATATTACTACAGGAGATAACTCAGTTTGTATTGGTAATGCAAATATTGCTTCTGCCAACATACAAGTAGATTGGACTATTGCTTCAGATAAACGAGATAAAACTGATGTCAGTCCTTTAGACTTAGGACTAGACTTTATTAATCAACTGGAACCAGTAACTTATCGTTGGGATAAACGCAGTAAATATAGTGACGATCAAAGTGTGATTCCTGACGGAACGCACAAGGAAGAACAACTGGAAGGTGGTTTTTTAGCACAGGATGTCGAAGTTATAGAAAACCAATACGGATATAAAACAGACGATAAGACTAATTTAATAACTAATTTAAGCGAGGATGGGAAGATGTATGGAATTAAATATTCCAAGTTAGTTCCTATGCTTACCAAAGCAATACAAGAACTCTCGGCAAAAGTCGAAGTATTAGAAAAACAACTTAATAATAAGGAGTAAAAAATGGCAGTAACGAAAACCCTAACTAAAGCCATACCCTACAACAAGAGTAGTAAGGTACAACAGTGGGATTTAGAGATGACGTATAATCAAGGCAGTAAAAGTGCAAGTCCCCCGACTTACTACGAAAGTAACTTTACTGTAACTGTTGAGGCGACTGATAGCGATGGTAATGTGAACTTCACACCCAAAGCAGAAGGCAGTTGGACATTAGCGGAACTAACAGCTTTATGTCCTGTGTCACATTGGGACGGTATATTTGCGAGTCAGTACGACAGCGTAATTACTAATCCCCCTGACAATCCAGTACCTGACCCAGACTACGTTATCCCTAGTTAAGCATGGCTTACGAAGGGGCAGATGGTCAAGGCACCGTTGACATCTATACGATGCCAGCGTTGTTTATGTTGAAGGCAGAAATACCCGATAAGTTAGTAGATGGTTTAAACGATTATCTGGATGAATTATTGGAAGATGAGGAGAGAGAATCTTTAGCTAAAACTTTGGTGGGACAAATCCATCAGGGGCAACAGCTTAATATTCCCCCTACTGATGATGAGCGTATTCAGCCTTATGTAGCGTATTTGTGTGATTTAGGAGCAACCTATATCAATCATTTTGCTGAATCTACAGGGGTTCGGTTTAAGACTAATAAACAAATAGCCCTAGATGAACTCTGGTCAGTGCATAGTTTTGAAGGGGATTACAACCCGATACATGATCACGGCACTAAAACGATTATGGGTATATCTACAACGACTTGGACTAAAGTACCCCAACAGATATTAGACCAACCGACATCAGGAACACCTGAATACAGTTTATATAATAGTTCAGGAGACTGTGATGGTTGTTTGGCATTTAATTATGGGAGAAATAGTTTGTTAGATTCAGACCGATTATTTCCACCGCAAAGTGCAGTGGTTAAGCCAGAGATAGGGGTACAGTATATGTTCCCATCAGGCTTACAGCATATGGTATATCCTTTCTTCGGAGAGGGTGAGAGAAGAACAGTTGCAGCGAATTTGAATTGCTGGGACATACAGGAACAACAATGACAGAAGAAGTAATAATAGACCCAGTAGAAACAACAGAAGTAGATGTAAACCCCTTGATTACTACTAAATTAGCTTATGTAGATAATTTGAAACAGGAAATACAGAACATACAGGAACAGATGGGTTCCTTACAGTATCAGTTGGATATTAGAGTAACGGCTTTGACGGCTTATCAAAGTACACTGGAAGTTAAAAAAGAAGAACCCAAAGCAAATGGTGAAGATAAAGTAGATTAAAAATGCCTCTTTCACGTTATACGTTTCAGCCCGGAATTAATAAAGAAGGAACTTCTTATTCAGAAGAAGGTGGTTGGTATGATTGCGATAAGATTAGATTTAGAGCAGGTAGACCAGAAAAAATAGGTGGGTGGACAAAAAATAATAATAATACTTTTCTTGGTTCGGCTAGAAAATTGATTCAATGGATTTCATTAGATAATCAAAAGATGGTGGCGTTAGGAACACATCTTAAGTTATATGTAAAAGGAGGCTCAAGTTATAATGATATAACTCCACTTAGAACTACTACTTCAGCTGGAGACGTTACTTTTGCTGCGACTAATGGTGATGCTACTATTACTGTAACTGATTCAAGTCATGGAGCCGAACTAAATGACTTTGTAACCTTTAGTGGTGCAGCTACTTTGGGGGGTAATATTACAGCAGCTGTTCTTAATCAAGAGTATCAAATTGCCACTATTGTTAATACGAACAGCTACACCATAGAAGCCAAAGACACCGATGGCGATGAAGTTACTGCAAATAGTAGTGACAGTGGTAATGGTGGAAGTTCTGTTGTTGGAGCGTATCAAATTAATGTAGGTCTTGATACTTATGTAAGTGGTCTTGGCTGGGGTTCTGGTTATTGGGGACAATCTACATGGGGAGGAGGTACTTCTGGTTTTGCAGCACAATTAAGACTATGGACATTAGATAATTTTGGAGAAGATTTAATAGCTTGCCCAAGATTAGGGCAAATTTATTATTGGGATTTTAGTAGTGGTTTATCAACTAGAGCAATACCCTTATCATCTTTATCGGATGCATCTGATACGCCAACAGCAGCTATGCAAGTCTTGGTATCAGAAAAGGATAGACATGTAGTTGCTCTTGGAGCCAATACTATTGGGACTTCAACTCAAGACCCTATGCTAGTTAGATGGTCAGATCAAGAGGATGCTAGTATGTGGACTCCTAAAACTACTAATACAGCAGGTAGTTTAAGATTATCAGCCGGTTCAGAAATTGTCCAAGGAGTTAGAACTAGACAAGAAATAGCTATTTTTACAGATCATGCTTTATATAGTATGCAATTTATTGGACCACCTTTTACATTTGGCATCAATTTAGTAACTGAAAATGTTAGTGTAGTTTCACCTCAAGCAGCTATTAATGCTAATAATGTTGTTTATTTTATGGATCAAGATAACTTCTATAGTTATTCAGGAACTATACAAGCAATTCCATGTACTGTAAGAGCCTATGTATTTGATGATTTTAATAAAGGACAACAATATAAAGTTTTTGCTGCTAAGAATGCTAACTTTAATGAGGTTACTTGGTTTTATCCTAGTGGTGATTCATCAGAAGTAGATAGATATGTAACTTATAATTATGTAGATAAAATTTGGACTATAGGAAATATGGCACGAACTGCATGGATAGATGAAGGCGTGTCTGTTATAAAACCTTTAGCAGCTGGTGTGAGTGGAACAACATCTAATTATTTATATGATCAAGAAACGGGTGCTAATGATGATGGAAGTGCATTAACTGCATATGTAGAAAGTGCTGATTTTGATGCCGGTGATGGTAATCAATTTATGTTTATTAATAGATTAATTCCAGATGTATATTTTTATGGTACATCAGGAGACCCTAACTTAACTTATTCAATTAAAACAAGAGACTATCCTTTGGGTACTTTAAGTGTAGCAACAACAGCTTCAGTTAGTTCAACAACTGGTGTTTCTTATATAAGAGCGAGAGCCAGACAGATGAGAATAAGGATTGAAAGTACAGATACAGATAATTTATGGCGTTTAGGTGATACTCGTTTCGATATTAGACAGGATGGAAGAAGATGAGTGATAACTTTAATGTTAATATGCCATTGGAACTTCCACCAGATGAATATAATCGGGATTATATTATTCGGATTATAAATCAACTGCGTTTAAACTTCTCGCAATTTGAATCACCTACTGAAATCAGAGCAGTTCAACAATCATTTGATTGGTTTATTTCATAATGGCAAATAATTATATTAATGTAATTAAAACGTTGACAGGTACAAGTGCTACTGGCGTTTATACTGTGCCTGATGATAAAGTAGCTATAGTAAAGACGTTAAGTGCTTATAATACTGCTACTGGTGCTGCCACTGTTTTAACAGTACAACTGACAGATACGAGTGCAACGAGTACAATATCTTTTGATAAGGCAAGTGTAGCTGCTGTAACACGTAAAGCTTTCTTGCAAAATGGAGAAGTATTAGTATTAGATGAAAAAGATGTAATAAAATTAACAGCTAGTGTAGCGAATAAATTTCATGTCTACATTGGTATTTTGGAAACGGACTAGGAGACCACACTATGAGTAATTTTCCACTAGAAGATGCAGCAGAGCATCTAGCAAAACAAGGGCGTTATGGCGATTCTATGCTGGTTCATATGAACCCTATAGAAGTTGATGCTATTTCAAAGTTATCCCCTACGGGTAAACTAACTACAAATCCACAAACCGGACAACCAGAAGCATTTTTACCATTGTTGTTTTCACTAGCTGCACCTAGTGTGTTAGGTGCTATGGGAGCAACTGCTATGAGTCCTCTTGTAGCTTCTGCTTTAGGAACAGGTTTAGGAACAGTAGCTGAAGGAGGAAGTCTTAAAGAAGGCATAAGCGCAGGTTTAATGGGTGGTTTAACTGGAGGACTGCTTCAGAATGTAATGCCGGCTGCTGGTACTGAACTAACAAAAGGGATACCAGCAACAGGTACTACACCTGCGGTACCTCCAACGTCAGCAGCATTACCAGATACATCAACTATCGCAAATCTACAAACAGCAACAAGTCCTAGTGCTGGTGCTATAGCAGGAGGAGCAGCAGAACAAGGATTATTTGGTAATCTTGCTTCAAATATAGGATTGCAACAAGGTGCTACACCTGACATGCTAACAGGTGCTACGCCTACAGGATTAACTAGAGGTCAAGCTTTTAAATCTTTTGGAATTCCTGCGGCAGCATCAGGTCTCGTTGGAGAAATGTATGTTCCAATGGATATGCAAGGCATGCCTGAAGAAGAAAGTCCTTATCAATACGAAGGACCTTATATGCCTACAGAACAAAGAACTATGACTGGTCCAGTTGATCCGTTAGCTTCTGCTTTTGGTGGAGAACAAATAATGCTTGAAGGTAATGTATTACCACCCGGATTTAATATGCGTTATGGTGGTTTAATTAAACGCTTAGAAAAAGGTGGAATGCCTAAAGCACAACAGCAGATAGAAGAAAGTGCTGATACATTAGAGAGAAGGGCGCAAGATCAGAGGATACGTGAGTATCAAAGAAGTATTATGGCTGCGCCTACTGTTGATCCTCGAATACAAGAAACATGGCAAGGAATTCCGATTCCAACAGCAGGTATAGAAAGTATGCAAGGTGATCCTAATTCATGGCAAGGAATGCCTATACCTTCATCCCCACCTCAAGGAACATCACGTTACCAAGCACCATCATTGAGAGAAATATATGACAGTCAAGGAAAGCTTTTAGATGATGTGTTAGGACCAAATCCAGATGCACCTTTAAGTGGAAGTTATCCTAATTATCAAAGGCTTAAAGAAATAAATAGGAACTATAATCCTATCGTACATGGAATTCATGGTGTTTCTGCATTGTTTGGTAAGGGTATAGCAGAAGCTATGGAAGCTGTTGATGAAGCTAGAGCAAGGAGAAAAGAAAAAGAATAATGGCTAATAAAGGTGGTGGATTTGGTGGATTTGGTCAAGGCTATAGTGGCTTTGGTCGAGGCTTTGGTGGCTTTGGTCAAGGCTTTGATTATGGTAATCCAAATATACCTAGTTTCAGTGGGAAGGGTGGTGGTTGGACACCTCCAGTGCCAGTTTTACCAAACCCACCACAACCTATTTCAGGAGGAAAAAAGGGTGGCAAAGGAAAAAGAGACCCATATAGATCACCTTCTTTAGAGGAGCAATATGCTGGTCTAAATCAAGTAAGAGAATTTGAACCTTTAGGTATTAGAGGTTATACACCCCCAGTATATACACAGCCGATGTTTAATCCATTGGTATATGGTGCTTATGGTGGTGGTGGAATTTCTCCAACCATACCAGAAGTTCCACCGACTCCTACTCCGCCTCCGCCTACTCCGCCTCCGCCTCCGCCTACTCATCCGGTTGTTCCACCTGTACCCACTCCTCCGGGTCCTATTTTATATGGCGCACCACAAAATTATCGTTATGCTCCTTCATATTCTATGCCTCCATCATATTCTATGCCTCCATCATATAATATGCCTTATCAGCCTCCATCATATAATATGCCTTATCAGCCTTATGTTTCGCCACTTAGAGGATTAACTGCTGATGCTCATGGATATTCTCCTTCTTTACCATTTGCTAGTAGCATTAGGCAAGATATATATGACCGCCAACAATATCGTATGGGAGGTCCTTGGGATGCAAAGGAAGGCGGTTTGGTAAAAAATTCATATCAAGAAGGTGGTCAAGTTAGTATTCAAAATGATCAATTAGAACAGGAAGTTGTGTTAGCTATAATGGGTCAACATCCTAATCCAAAAGAAGTATTCGATAGATATATAGAAATATATGGAGAAGATGGGTTAATGGCATTAATAGAGCAGGTACAGCAACTTCAACCAAGTGAAGGCAGAATGATTAAAGGAGAGGGCGGTGGAGTAGACGATCAAATACCGGCTATGATTGATGGACAACAACCAGCAAGATTATCTAGTGATGAGTATGTGATACCAGCTGATGTAGTTGCTCATGCCGGTGATGGTTCAAGTGATGCAGGTGGTAGAAAATTTGATGAATTAGTTGCTAAAGTAAGACAAACTAAAACAGGTAATGAACAACAGCCAGAACAAATAATGTTTGAAGATGTAATACAGGAAACAGTGCAAAGATGAATGTATATTTAATACCACCAGAATATGTTAAAGAAGTTTATTCTGATATAGAAAAACATTTAGAACGTTTAGTTCCTACTACTAATGGCAGATTTGAAAAGATAGATATTCTCCATGATTTATTAGTAGGAATAGAAAATCTTTGGGTTGTTGTGGAAGAAGATGAAACTATTCCTGTAGGAATAATTATTACTCAAGTAAGTCATTATCCTAGAAAGTCAATGTTATCAATACAGTATGCAGCCGGTGATAGATTAGATGAATGGATTGATGAAGGATTACAAACTATGGAAAATTGGGCTGTAGATAATGGATGTACCGGTATGGAAATAACTGGTAGACGTGGATGGGTAAGAAAATTAAAGTTATATGATTGGGAAGAAGAATTTGTAATAGTAAAGAGGGAAGATTTAAAGAAAAATAATTTAAAAGTTATAGAAAAGGAGACCACTGATGGGAAAGAAAAGCGGAGGAAGTCAGCCACAACAGGTAACAACCACCGGAACAACTTATCAAAGTCGGCTACCGCAATACGCTGAGCCTTACTTTCATAACCTTATGGGAAGGGCGCAAGCCTTATCTTATGAGGATTATATTCCATATGAAGGACCACGTGTAGCTGGATTCTCGCCAGAGCAATTAGGAGCGCAAGAAGGATTTAAAGCGTTATCTCAAAGGGATTTGCCTTGGTTACAACAGGCAGGTGATATAGCAGGTTATGCAGCGAGTCAAGGTCCAATGATGGCTCAATCTGGTTATCAGGCTGGACCTATTCAAAGTAGATTTCGTGGTGCGCCAGTAAGAAGCACTTATGGTGGAAGTCCAATACAAAGCCGTTATCAAGCTGGACCTATTCAAAGTACATATGCAGCTGCACCTATAAACACAGGCGTAAGAGGATGGGACCCAATGAGTTATCTTCGTTCTAGTAGAGGATTTGGTGGTAGAGAAGCACAGCGTTATATGAGTCCTTATTTATCTAATGTAATGAATAGGCAACAATCCAGAGCAATAGAAAGATTTCAAGAAGATCAACAACGTAGAGGCGCACAAGCAGTAAAAAGCGGAGCCTTTGGTGGTAGTAGGCAAGCAGTCGGAGACTTTTTAGCAAGACGAGAACTTGATCAAAGATTAGGTGATATAGAAGCGCAACAATTAGAGAAAGGTTTTGCTCAAGCACAACAACAGTTTGAAAGAGATCGTGCTGCAAGAATGGCAGGATTGAGAGCAGGTGATGCAGGTCAAATAGCTTTAGCACAACAGCGATCTAGAGAGCAAATAGCTACTGAAGAAGCTAAAAGGCAAGCAGCTGCTCAAAATTTACAAGCACAAATAGCACAACAAAAAGCTTTTGAAGCAGCAGGTGGACAAAGTTTACAGGCTCAAATAGCACAGATGAAAGGATTGTCAGATGCAGATGCTAGACGTTTACAGGCACAAATAGCACAAGGTAAATTTGGACAGGCAGCTGGACAAATGGATTTACAGGCACAAATAGCTGCGGATAAAGCTAGACAAGAACAAGGAAGGATGGGATTACAGGCACAGCTTGCTAATCAGAGAGCATTGGAAGCAGCTATGGGTAGGGGTCTTAGAGGTGCTGGAGTTCTGAGTGGATTACAAAAACAAGAACAAGCATTAGATATGCAACGACTTAAAGCTTTATCAGATGTTGGAAGTCAAAGACAACAAATGTTACAAAGGGCGCAAGATGTTGCTTATGAAGATTTCTTGAGACAGAAAGAATATCCTTATGAACAGTTAGAAAGATTTAATGCTATGTTACAAGGATTGCCAGTTACACCTTCTTACACACAACAGTTTTATCAAGCAGGAGCCAATCCTACTGCACAGTTATTACAAACAGGATTAGGTGCTTATGGAATGATGAGAGGTATGGGAGGAACTGGATGATCTCAGAGAACATTAATGATTTAATTTATATGGCTGAACGTCAGTCAGATGAACGTTTGGCACAAGAATTAAATCCTCAAACTGAAACAGGTATGTTGGGACCGACTTGGTTGCCAGCTTCCGAGTTATCTTATAGACAAAAGATAAGAGCAGAAGCACAAGCACAACCATCAAATGCACCTCCAGTAGTTCAGCAGTTGGCACAGACAGCTATGCCACAACCATTGCAAAACAATATGGCTTCTGTGCCTCCTGCACCTATAGGAATGCCACAACAACCTATGCCAACACAGATGATGAATGAAGGAGGTCTAATAGATAGTCTTTCTCCTTTGTCTGGATTAGGATTAATGGCAAATGTAGCTGAAGGTGGAAGTCTAATGGGATTATTGCCAATGATGTATCAACAAAGTCAGTCTGAAGATGAAGAAGAAAAGCCTACTGCTATGTCAGCCGGTGGTCTACTTAGATATGCTAATGGTGGAATGGTTGATCCTTATGCATTAAATTTACAATCGCCTTTTTCCAATTCTTTCCCAATGGACACTATTGCTCCAATGCCACAAGATGAATTTGAGTCTTTGTATGGACTAGAAACCCTAACAGATTATAAGCCAGCAGGAGCATATGCATCAGAGGCATTAAATCCAGCCATTGAAAGTGCTATATTAGGTCGTGCTACAGATTTAGTATCGGAAGAACGTTCTCCGATTGGATATGGATTGGAAACTTTTGGTAGACATATAACTGGTTATGGTACAACAGAAGAATCAAAACAAGAAATTGATGCAAGAAAAATTAATCTTGAGTTAAAAGATGCCTTAGATGATATACAGACAAAAGGCGGATTAACGGGTAGATTTAGGGGTACTAAAAGAGAACACGATAGAATGACTGAAGTAGAAAATTTCTATGAAGGATTGATGGATTATGGTCAAGCAACAGGAGGAAGTCCTCAACAAAGAATGATGGAAGATGATACATTAACAATGAGTAGATTCTTTGCTAAAAATCCAGAGGAATATGCTAAGTTAAATTACTTAACAGAAAATTTTGGTCCCAAAGAAGGTTTGATTAAATATAGTGAAGCTAATCAAGGTTTAATAGATCGTTTAAACAAAGGCTCAGAAGAAATAGACCTGAGTACATTTGAAGTTATAGAAGAAACGAAAGAAAAAGTAAAGACTGATGGTACTTCTCCTCCGCCTCCTCCTCCGCCTGATCAAGTAAATGGTGGTGGTAAAACAGCTACTAATCTTAAAAATCAGGGTGTGCAACAATCAACACTAAGTGGATTTAGTACAGGTGCAGAATCTGATATAGGTACAGGCTTATTAGATACATCAATAGAAAATATGATTAAAGACATGACTGATCCTAAAGGCAAGATGCAGGATAAATGGCTTGCTATAGCAGCCGGTGCATTTAATGCAGCACAAAAAGGTTCACCTACTTTAATACAAGGTCTTGCTGACTTAGGTGGTGGTGTTGTCGGACAGTTACAGAATCTTAAAAAAGAAGATCAGCTTAAAGCACAGCAGTTGTTTGATCTGTATAAAACTAAGGCTACGATACAATCCTCATTAAGAGGACAGAATCTAACTTATTTTAAAAGTATAGCGGATGCTAATAATAAAAGTATAGATCAAGTTATGAAGGCAACCAATGATTATCATACTCAATTAAATAAATTAAGAGAGACCGGTAAGTTAGATGATGTTTCTAGGATGGAATTATCAGTAAGTTATGCTGGTTTTGGTTTACCTGATGCTCAAATAGCTTATCAAAGAGGTATAACTACACTAGCAGAACAAGAGAATATTGTAGAAGCTGAAGTTAGAAAAGACTTGGAGTTAGGACCAAAAGATGAGTTAACAGATGAAGCTGGCTCCCAAATAAGAAATAAGATGCAAGAATTTTTGGAAGATAATCCACATTTAAGGATATTAAATGAAGATTACTGGTCAAATGCGGTGGATAAAGAAGGCAATCCTCTATATAAGTGGAATGCTCGTCAGTTAAGATTTTCCCCCTAGGAGATAATAGAGAAGATAAATGCCAAGAGAACTTATAAACGCTAGAGAGTTATTAGGAACTTATGTGCATGATCCTTTACTTGATCCACCTACCCAAGCAGTTAATCCGTTAAGCGAACTATCTAATTGGACACAAGACAATCCTTTATTTGATTTAATCGCCAAGTTTGAGAATGAGCCTCTTTGGTTAGGTCTCAAGAATCCTTCTGATCCAAACGCAATAACATCCCACAAGGCTAATGTACCGGTAAAAGGGGATGATCCAACTGCCGGATTTGGCTTTAAATTTAAACCAGATGGCACACCTTATCAGGCAGGAGAGGAAGTCACGGCTGAAGAAGCTGAAGCAAGGCTACGCACAGAGGGTGTAGGGGATGCTTTAGAGAAGATAAGTAGATACGTTGACCCTGAAGTTTGGGGAAGGATGAGTGATCCTCAGAAGCGTTCAGTTATATCTTTATTCCATAACGTTAATGAAGGCTCTTTAGCAGAGAGTGATGCCTTACGTAGTTTAAACGCAGGGAACTTTCAATTATTTAGAGAACAGGCTTATGGTGTAAATGGTTTTAATAAAGCGTTTGGTCAAGTTCATTCTGGATTACAGGCACGTAGAGCAGAAGAAGGTGCTTTGTTTGATTCAGAAGAAGCTATGCCGGTATCTAAAGGAGGCGGAGAATACGCAGGACTTATGCCGGTATTCTTTGGCAATCCTGTTACTCCTGCTGACAATGACATCATAGATAAAATCATATCGTTGCCACGTGGGTTTGGAAAAAGCTTTGCTCGTATGGTTGCTGCTGAAATACCAGAAGGTTTATGGGCTTTAGCAGACTTAGCTACTAATCTTTCTGGCTTTGAAAATGTATTAGACGAAAGAGAGAGTGCTTTCTTAGATCGTTTGCAAGAAATAAGGGACAAAATAGGTTACGAAGAATCAAGACCGGGCAAATTAGGAGAAGCATTAGGAAGTATGGTTGCTTTTGTTGCTGGTGGTTGGGCAACCGGAGGATTAAAAGCATTAACAGCAGTTCCTAAATTATTGAAGGGTGGTAATTATGGTAAAGCCTTACTCAATACATGGTATGGAACGCTGCCCGGACAAACATTTGCAGTTGGTGAACAGAATTTAAGAATGAAAGCAGCCAGAGAATCTGGTATAGATTATGACGAAGGGCAAAGGAACTCAGCATTAGCATTAGCAATACCTGTAGGTATGCTGGAATACGCTGCATGGTTTCCTCTGATGCGTGGGTTAAGTAAGAAAGTAGTTAGTCCAGATTATATACAAAGAATAATCGGTATGACTTCTGAAGCTGCACTTACCGGTGGAGTGGAAGGAGCGCAAGAAGTTATAGCCGGTCTTTTACAAGACTCTATAGAGAAAAATATTTATAACCCCGATATAGGTATTGGGGAATCTTGGGCAGAAGAATTCGGATATGGTGCTGGAGCCGGTGCTATCTTCGATTTGGTTCTAAATATAGCCAATAGAAAGGGTAGAAAATTTGATGATAGTGGTGATCCTGATGATCTTCTTAAACCACTTCCTGAAGAAGAACTTGCTGAAGTTGAGGATGAAGTTTTAGGAACCGGACCGATAGCCGGTGTGCGAGATATATTGCATGGCACAGAAGAAATAGACTTAGACCCTTTTGGTACTAGATCAAGACCGGTGGATGTGGGTACAACACAGGAAGATATTGATTTAGTTGGTCAAGGACAGGTAGAAGCAGAAGCTGCAAGGCAACGTGGTGAAGTTGTTGATGCTGCACCGGATATTGTTGTTGAAGAAGAAATAAGTGAAGTTAAAGAGCCAGCAGTTATCGAAGAAGAAGTTATCGAAGAAGAAGTTATTGAAGAAGCACCACCGGTTGAAGTAAAAGATGAACCAAGAATAGTTATACCTACTGATGTAAAGGTTGGCGATGAAGTAGATATGTTTGATGCGGCTGGTAATCCTTATAAAGCTAGAGTTACTGCTGTATCTGAAACTGGAGCCTTAAGAGTTATAAATCAACAAGGTGAAGATGTTCTTGTCGAGATGCATGTATCAGCAGTATTAGATAATGTAAATAATCCAAATTATGAATTTAAATCAATAGGTCCTAAATTTAGACAAGCTACTAATAATAAAAGAAAAGTAGTTGATTTAACTGAACAAGAAATGGTTTCAGCAGAATCTGTATTGGAAGAAATTTATAATGATGTTCCAAATCAAGGTGCTGGATTGTCTGCATTACAAGATTTAAACGCAATAAGATTAGCAAGAAAAAGAATCAAATCAGCTGAAGAAGCAGCACCGGTTAAGGTTAAAGGAAAAGCTAAAAAGTATATAAATTATAAAGAACAACTGAAAGATCATCCTTTTGTAGATTTACAGGAAGAAAAAGTTTTACCTTTAATAGAAGAAGGTTTTGTTGGCGAAACAAAAATAGCTGCTATAGCTTCTGGGTATTCTGATTTTGTTAGAACTAATATAGAGTCTACTAATTCTATTACTCCTTTAGAAGCTAGAAAAATATTAACTCATATTAATGAAATGGATACTCCTAATGTGGGCGGTACAGAAGGTTGGATAGATAGAATATTTGAATCTGAGTTAATAGAAGTTGCACTCGGTAAAGAACCTAAATCTTTAGAATCTTTTTGGGTCGGTTCAGATACATCAATAGATGATTCGATAAACAATGGCAAAGTTTCTGCACAACAATTATTAGATATGGTTTTATCAAAGAATCCAAAACCAATGTCAATAAAAAATATTAAAAAAACTAAAAAAGCAATAGAAAGGTTAAATCAACAAGGTGCGTTTTTTCAAGTAGAAGAAGATGGAACTCTTACATCTATTAAAGATAAGTCAAAGTTTTTAATAGATGAAGAAACTGCACTAAGTATATATCCTCAAGAATCAGCTGAAGTTATTCCAATAGAAACAGCTAAGCCAAAAGCTAAGCCCACTAAACGTGTACCACTTGTTACTACTTTCACCAATCCGGTTAACAATAAAAAGGTAGTAGCTACTTTTTCTGATGAAGATAGTGTCAGGGTTTATAACGACTTAAACAAAGAAACCAGAAGGGTTAAGGGTATCAAGACTAAACCCAAGAAAGAATCTTCAGCTTTTAGACAATATATTAAAGATAAGTATGGTCTCAATACTAATGCCTATGCAAAGCTTGTAGCGGATTATAAGAAGAAAGTTAAGGATGATGTGCTTAAAGCACAGGAAGCTGGTGTCACTGAAATACAGCCTATTAGTTTTAGTGCCTTTGTTGAAGATCAGATTGGTGGTGCATCACCGGGTGATATAGAAAGAGAGTTATCTAATAGGAACATAAGCACGTCTGACAAGGCGTTTAAGAGGTGGTTAGAGGTAAACACAGGGGTAGATGATTTAAACGCTGTAGCTGGCTTAAAACGCAGAGAACTGATGAGACAAATGACAGTCTTGCCAGTAATGGATAAGAAGAATTCTTCTATTGATTCAGCTTTTAATCTAAGTAGAGAGAATACAGAGGAATTCAGTAAGCAAGAAGCCATAACTAATAGGGCAAAGAAGCTTAACAATAAGCATACCAGTCAAGAACTAATACTAATGGCTGCAGCTAGTGGTGTACCTAGTCAGAATATCTATGACAAGAAAGGTATGCCATTTACTGGCTTGGAAATAGCCAGAGCCATAGCTAGAAAAGATATAAATAGCATGACTACAGCCGAAGAAAATGTAGAGAAAGAAGCTTCGCAGTTAGTTCCTAATGTATTAGTTAGAAAGGTTAAGGCTAGGAAGGCAGACAAAGCTAAAGGCTTACAACCTTATAGGGTTGAATTTCCAGATAAGACTCCGGTAAGAGTTCTGTTGCCTGAAGAAGCAACCGGTCAACCGGCAAGGAATCTTGCTTCACAAATAGCAGTAGAAGAAAGGACACAGATGCTGGAGCAGGAGAACATTGAAAAGAAAGTGGCTCCTGAAGCTGCCTCAAGGGATTACGCAGAAGCCGTTAGGCTTTCGCTAATGTCAGGTGCTAATCCTTTAGCTATCCTACAAGAGATAGCTGGACCACAAGTTAAGTTAAGCACTACACCGGCTATGCCGGAAGATGGATTGGCTGGTGGTATTGGTGAAGATTTGCCAATGCCTGATAAGCCATATGTTATGGCTCAAGGGAATTTATATGCATTCAAGGACAATATAGATGCACCAGATTTTGTTATGAATTTAAGGCGTATAGCAAAGCGTGTATTTCCTGATGCAAATGTAGCTGCTGTTGATAGGTTATTTAATGCCGAGAATATGCAGGAAGTTGCTGGTGTAACCATAGGGGATATGGTTGTTATTAATCTAGAGACTGGCAGAGAAGGGCGTAAGAAGTTTGCTTCACCGGAAGATACATTGTTCCATGAAGCAGTTCATTACTTTGTTAATAATGGTTATTTCAATGATGATGTTATACAGGTATTGAGAGAGAACGAAGATAACATTAGAAATATTGCTTTAACTAGATTGGGTACGGATGCTGAAGGCAACCAGATAGTACCTGAATCATTTGAAGAAGCTGTAGCTATAGCGTCTGGTGTTTATAATGAAGCTAGATTAAATGGCAAGATTCCTTATCAATTTCATCCTCCTTTAAGAAGATTCTTTGAACCTATATTTAGATTCTTTAATGGAGTGGGTAAGTATTTTAGTGGTAAGAAGTATAGAAGAATAGAAGATATATTTGATGCAATAGGATCAGGGCAACTTTATAGGGATGCTTCGGAAGCCGGATTGAATCTAAACCCAGCTAATAAAGCTTATATAGAAGGAGAGTTCCGAGAGACCGGTTGGCTAGGATCATATACTGGTGGACCATTGGCACAGCAGTTTGATCCTGAAGTGCGTAAACCATATAAGCCTTTATTTAGTCGCACTCTTTCTGTACCTACGGGTAAGCAGTTGACTGATGTGTTTACATTCAATGCATTGAAGAATGCTGCTTTAAATACATCTACTAAGCAGACACAAGCATCTAATTGGATTGCGATGTTAAACAAGGTAGAAAAAAGTAGGATTGGTGGAGACATTAATTCTAAGTATTTTATCGAGACAGGCTTAGATGAATGGCTTGAGGGTAAGGGCAATGAACAGGTAACTAAGCAAGAAATAATTGATTATCTAAATAGAACTACAGGTATTTATTCGGTTCAAATGTATGGAGAAGAACCTGTTAAGTTAATTCCTATTACTGCTGATGAAAAAATTGCTTTTGAAGCATTGAAAAAGGCTAAAGAAAGGTCAGCACAAGGTTTATTAGATACAGAAAATAGAATACGCAACTATTTAAAAACAAACGATAAAGCAACAGCAGCGTTGCATAAATTTTATGAGGGACCTGTTGATGGTAGACAGTCTGCATTTTACACAATGGTTCATTTTCCAGATGTTAAGAAGGAATATGAAGCATTTAAAGCTGCACATAGATTAAAAAGAGGTGCAACTAGAAAAGAAAAAATACCTCCTGTTGAATGGGTAACTGAAAAAGAATTTGAACATTTAAAGAAAGCTTTTAATCCAAGTTATGCGTCAGTAGATTTTCTTTATTCAAGAGAACAGAATGTAAAAACAAATAATATATTAAATAAATTATTGAAACCGCTTGTTAGAGAAGGAGACAAGGGTTATGAGTGGGCTGGACCAAAAGACTCACCGCATTTAAAAAGATTATATTCAGATATAGCTGACGGATATGCAGTCGATGAAAATTGGGACTTAAATTATATTGTTGCTGATCCTTTGATTGCTATGTTAGATAAGCTGTATATGGAAAATTGGTTTAAAGCAAGGGGGACTGGTATAGGTAGATTTAAGGGTGATAATGTCTATTTGTGGGCAACAAGTAATGGATTAGACCCTGCTTTTGGGCAATTACTTAGTCAGAGAGCAGCATACAAAGAGTCGGTGCGTATAAATGAAGCATTAATAAATGCAGATAATCCTTTTAACTTAGGATTTGATCCTAAATTAATAGATTATATTAATTTAAAGCCGCTTGAATGGGAAGGTTCAACAATAGCAGGTGATGCATTAATTATGGATGCTGAAAATGAGCAGTCAGTTTTTACAGGATTCTCTTTAGAAACTATGGATCAACATTATGATCCTATTCAAAAAATGCTTATTAGAGCAAGAAAAGTGCCAGATTGGCAAGCGATAGAAGCATTAACAAATTTGAATTATGCTGGTGCTGTATTAAAAATACCTGCTTATGAGGATCAAGTGTATAAGGGAAGGGCATTTGACTATGGACCTAGAGTTCAATACGAAAATCCTAGAGACTTTGTTTTTACTTATTCTCCAGCAAAAGGTACTGAATTTGTATTTGCTAATCAACATTTCCCTTTAGTACCTAATGCATTTATGAACATAAGAACAGCAGATGTTTATGATGCAGAAGCAAATAAATATTTATTAATAGAAGAAATACAGAGTGATTATTATACAGAATTGCAAAGAGCATTACGTAAATATCATTCCTTACAAACTTTTAATAAAGAATATGATGCTTTAAAGGAGCCAGAACAGAATCAAATAAACAATATAATTCGTGATACTACGAAAGAACAATTTGAAGAAGCTTTAAGTCAATCCCAAGCAATAGCTGACACAACTAGAATTCCTTTGATGGGATTTCCAAAGCCTGACTTTAATGCATGGCAAGATTTTGGAATAAGGTTTGCTATGAAGTTAGCTAATGATAATGGATATAATGGTATTGCTTTAACTACAACAAAACAACAGGCAGAAAGAAATACATATGGTCTTGTTGATACGTTTGATTCTTTAAGTTTCTATGCGTCTGTTGATCCTGCATCAATTACAAGATTAGATGAAGAAGGAGTAGCTAGTATTGGTTTTGAACATGGTGCAACTGGACAAGTAGTTACAGCACAGACCTTAATAGATGAAGGTTATTTAACTGAAGCAGACAATAGAGTACATGGAAGTGGATTAATGGCTGCTTCTCAATATTTTGGCAGACTATTTTCTCAAGATACTAATTCAGATGCGTTTAAATATGTCGATCATGTAAGGCTGGTTGGCATGCAAGGTCCAATTATAAGTAAAGATTTGACAGTATCTTTGGGCGCAGATAGTTTCATCATGGAACATGAGGGTAGTGAGTTATCTAATTATCAGAGAGAAGGCACAAAGGGTTTAATTTATGAAGAAACCGGTAGTGTCGGTAGTATTCTACCCCCTGCTATAGCTGAAATTATTCAAAAACAAATATATAACGGAGTGCAACCACAATATAGCAGATCAGAAATAAACGTTGCTTTACCGCAGGAAATAGATACATATACTGTGGCAGCACCAGCGAACAAGGGTGATGACAGAACACTAAGTCCTATGCGTTTATTGATAGCACAAGATTCTGCACAAGGTATTAATAATGGCTATATAAATCTAAGAAAAATTTCTCCAAATCTTATAGAAAGATTCTTTGCGAAGAAAGGCTGGCAAATATATGACAATCAATATTGGAATAAGTTACAGAAGCAAGCCAAGAAGTATGATCCTAATGCAGAAGTTCAAGGTGCTAAACCTAGTCAGTTAGCTAAAGATTTATATGATGCTGATATAACGCAGATCAATAGCTTAGACTATTGGGCAGAAAGAAAATTCGATGCACCTTATGAAGAACTAACTGAAGGAGAACAGCAGGAAGTTACGCAAGATAGGTATGTTGCTCAATCTAGAATTCAAGAAGAATCAGGAATGACTCTCCTTTTATCATCAGCATTTGATGGCAAGAGACGACGGTTAGGTGCGAAGAAACATGAAAGCAGATTTAAAGTACATGCCATTAAGTTTGAATCTAATGATCAAGTACAGCCGGATAAAGTAACACCACAATATTCAAGCACACCGGCTGATGCACAGAAAGCAAGCATATGGCGTAAGATAATGGATTACTTGGGCAATTTAACTGCTAAGTTTAGTGGGTTTGGTACTTTGCCTCATTATAAGAAGTATCTTACAGAAAGATATAAAGCATTTGGTGATGTGGGGGATGCAAGAAGAACAGCAAAATATTTTTATGACATATTAGGACCGCTTCTTAATCCACGTAAGGGTGATAGAGGCGCAGAAGAATATAAAAGAAATCGTAGGGAATTTAATTCTTATTTTCTAGGTGGTTGGGATGCTGATCCTAATGTAATTACTGATACTAAATTAAGAACAGCCTCTATAGAGGCAAAGGAAAAGGTTGACAGGATAGGTAGAAATTTGGTTCAAAGAGGTTTGTTGAAAAGAGAACTATATGAAGAAAATCGTGGTACTTATTTGCCTAGATTATATATGAAATATATTTTGGATCATCCTGAAGGCAGACCTTTCGATTATTTGAAACATAGAAAAGACTTAGATGAAACATCTAGAATGATAATGGGAGATATAGAAGAACTATCGCCTGAGTATAGAGTGCGAGCAGGAATAGAGAAACCACTACGTGATGTAGCTATGTTAGATTTTTTTAATACTGTTTCTCAACAAGAGGGATGGGCAATTATTGAAGATGACATTATGGTTGCATTAGATTTGGGTGATGGGAATACACAAAACGTAAGTGCTTTGTGGTTAAAAGAAGAAGCAGAAAGGCTAAGAGAACAAGCTGCATATTTTGAACCTAGTGAACCTGAAGCAGCTGCTAGTATGATAGAGGCAGCACAGGAGTATGAGGAATTGTCAGCACCTGCTATAGCAAGAACAAACTTAGAAAATGTTGATACAAGAGAAGGATATAGAAGAATACCTAATACTAGACAATATGGAATGTTAAAGGGAGTTCCAGTACGTAAGGAAATTTATAATGATGTGATCGGTAGTTTTACACTTGGTGATGTTAATAACGCTTATAGTAAATGGATTGCTTTAATGAAGAAGGGAACTTCAATCTGGAAAACATTAAAGGTTCCACTTAATCCACCAACAGTTGTACGTAATGTAGGTTCTAATATGATATTAATGAACTTGGTTGGAGGAATTCCAATACATAAAGTTATACCACGTATGTCTCAAGCTATAAATGATATAAGAAATAATGGTAAGTATTGGCAGATTGCTCAAAAATATGGTATTGATTCTACAGGTTTTAGTAATCAGGAATTGTATCAAACAAATGAAGCATGGCTAGACCTTATGGAAGAAAAGCATCCACTAGGAGACATTACCCGTTTCTTTAATATGCCAAATATATTGTTTAAAAGGCTTCTAAAAAAAGGTGGAGATATATATCAATTCACAGAGTCGGTAGGTAAAACAGCGGTCATTATGGATGCTATGGAAAATCAAGGCATGGATGAAATAGATGCTTTTCATTTAGCACAAAAAGCTTTGTTTGATTATTCGCTTATACCGGAAGCTGGCAGACAATTTAGGCAAGCACCTATAGGTATGCCTTTCTTTACCTTCTATTACAAAGCGTTTCCAGCTTTGATAGAAGTAGCTGTAAATAATCCTATGCGTTACCTACCATATATAGCATTGTCAGCAGGATTAACTGCGTTAAGTTCTTATGCATTTGGCTTTGAAGATGATGAAGAAAAAAGATTACAGAAAAGTTTAGAGCCTTGGTTGGCTAGGCGTACTGGTGTGTATGTATTGCCTTGGAAAGATTCAGATGGCAGGTTTCAGTTCCTAGATGTTGGTTATTTCTTTCCTTGGAACATGTACTTTGATGCAGTTAAAGCAGCAGGTAATGGAGAGTTCTTAGAACTACAAAGAACAACAGGATTATTCTCTGGTCCTTTCTCTGATATTCTTTTAGCCATGAAAACAAATCGTGATCCGTTTACACAGCGAGTTATCTGGGATGAACGTGATCCTATGCAGGATAGGGTTAAGAGTCTTATGTGGTACACATATAGTTTAGGTATGCCATCATGGTTAACACCCAATGGTGCTATCAGTAAGACTGTGAAAGCATTTCAAGATACGCCACGCCCAACAGGTCAACCAGCAGATACAGTACCACAGGCGTTATTGCGCTTTGTTGGTGTGAATGCTTACGGATTAGAGCCACGTGAAACAAGGGCAAGGAATATTAAACGCTTACGTCAGGATATAAAAGACACACAGCAGAGAATGAAATGGACAATGAAGAACCAAAGCCTAGATCAAGATACTAAGAACGCTAGGAGAATCAAATACTTAGCTTTGATTAGAGAAAAGCAACAGCTATTACAAAATTATATACAGGATACTGCGTTGCCAGAATCCTTATTAAACAGAAAGAGTAAACTTCAATGATGGACAGAACTAAATTAATGCAAGAACTGATAGCGGATGAGGGGTATAAATATGAAATTTATTTAGATCATTTGGGGTATCCAACAATGGGTGTTGGGCATTTGATCTTAGAAAAAGATGAAGAACATGGTAAGGAAGTGGGAACTCCTGTGTCTGAGCAGCGCATTACAGACTGTTTAAACGCAGATATAGATATTGTTTGTGATGAATTAGATAGAGGAATGCCTTGGTGGAGAGGTTTAAACGATAATCGAAAAAGAATTATGGCTAATATGTGTTTCAATTTGGGCTATCCAAGACTAAGTAAATTCAAAAAGTTTTTAGCAGCCATGAAAGATGAAGATTGGGAAACTGCTGCTGAAGAAATGATGGATTCTAAATGGGCTACACAAGTAGGAGATAGAGCAAAACGATTACGAAATAGAGTTTTAATGGAGAATTAAATGAAAAAAAATAAAATAACCTTTATAGGAATCTTAATCTTTATAGGGTTACTAGGTTCAGTTGCATTAAGAGGTGCAGAGAACGAACCTGAAAACCCAGACTGTACGGCTGGTACTGAATTTTGTGAGCAGAATTCGTTAGACACAACGAACAATACCACCACAAATAATACCAATACCAATACCAATACCAATACGAACACCAATACCAATACGACAACGACTACCAGTACAGCAACAAACACGAATGCTAACACCAATGTCAATACGAATACAACGACAACAACAGCTACGAATACGAATGCTAATACTAATGTCAACAGTAATACGAGTAATAACACTAACGTAAATACCAGTACCGCAACCAATACTAACAACAATACAACGACTGCTAATAATACGAACACAAATAATTCGACAGCGACTAATACCAATGTAAATACCAATACCAGCAATAGCACAGTCAACAGTACAGTTAATTCAACTAATAGCAGTACAACAAATAATACGAATACCAGTACCAGTAGCAATACCAATGTGAATACGAACAACAACACGAATAACAGTACGAGTACCAGTACGTCTGATAATACGAATACCAATACCAACGTTAATCAATCTACCAGTGAGTCAAAAGTAGAAACTGACAATACCAATACGAATAACAACAACACTGTCAGTGATAATACGAATCGTAATATTAATGAATCTAATACTACGCAAACGATTAAGCAGGAGATAGAAACTAAGGCTCCTCCTGCATCTGCGATTGCTCCTAGTATCATGTCTTATTCACAAGACTTATGTACTACTGGCAGATCAGGTGCGTTTCAAGGGCAGGTCTTTGGTATCTCTGGTGGTAGAACTATAAGAGATGAGAACTGTGAAAGGTTAAAGCTAAGTAAGTACATCTACGATATGGGTATGAAGGTAGCGGC
>VTLG01012722.1_pt1 | contig 63033 bp, 64 predicted proteins | sample 4694571 | NCBI WGS metagenome assembly VTLG01 (sample SAMN12604809, study PRJNA352737) | marine metagenome | biome: ENVO:00000447; feature: ENVO:00000209|ENVO:00000569|ENVO:01000036; material: ENVO:00002151; isolation source: viral sequences binned using virsorter ...
TACTTTTCTCCTTTCTATCTTATAATCTTGATCCTCAAACCAAGTAAAAAATGGATTAGTTCCCACCATCTGTAAATATGGTATTTTTTCATTTTCACAAATACTTTGAATTGCATACCAATATCGTAGACTTTGATTCCACGATGTTTCAATTTGCCATATACCTAACTTTAATGTATTATCTGCAAGGTAATCAAAATCTGTTGGTGATCTTTGTTTATTATCATTGAGTTTAATTTCTAAAATAATATCTTCAAGTTGTTTTTTAAATGTATCAATTTCTTCATTTATATTTTTAAGAATGTCTTTTGTTTGTAGGCGGTTGTGCTTAATCATAGTGACCATTCTATCTACCGTTGCACCATGTAATTGTCTTTGAACTATGCCTTTATCAAGAAATGTTTTATAACGCTGTTCTAGTGACATATGTGTTTGTCTTTTATTACCAAGAGACCGTCTAGGACTCCAATGGAAAAAACCGCTGTCCGTTACTGAATTATAACCACTTAAATTTTTATTCTTATGAATTTCAAAATCAATTCTATCTGGTTCACTCCACATACAAACCACACCACCAATATTATCACCATAATTTATGACATCCACAGCTTTATTGAATATCTGTTGATTACCAGACCCAGAGTTTCCTAGATTTAAGACTTCCATATCTAAATGTTTAGCAAGATGTTCAGGCCATTTGGGCCAATCGGTGTTTGCATCTTTATAAACAGAACTTTTGAAGTTTTTATCCGTCCAACTGTCACCAATACAGACTAAAACTTGTCTATCTGATTTCCCCATGATTCCCATCCTTCTCTTTTAGTTCTTGCAAATAATTCAACATAAGGCCCATCTAATAAATCTTCAATATAATTATATATCTCATCAGGCTTTCTGGAATGTTCTCTTCTAGGACTCATGACTAATTGTTTAACCGATTTTGATTTTCTCTGTGGTTTACCCCTAGTTGCAAGCAAACACATTTCTGGATTAGCTCGTGTCCAATAACCCATGCCTGTAAACATACCTATATCTTTTTTATTTTGTTTTGCCCATGTAAACCCCACAGTTTTATATTGGAAACCCCACGCTTCAATAACTTTAAAAGCTTCTGGGAGCATTGGGTCAACACACCACATGAGTAATGCACAATCTTCATCAGCAAGATTCTGAATAGGTAACTTACAAATATCAGATATAGACATACAATTATAATGCTGTGTAGCATTACGTCCTTCCCCCTTTGAAGAGTAAGAACGAAAGTACCAAGGTGGGTCTGCATAAATTACTTTGTATTTAACTGATGTGGCTAAAGTTTCTAAGTTTTTCAAATTTTACTACATTTCTAAATTTATCTACTAGTTGATCTTGTTTGTGTGATATAATGAATACATTTTCATTTTCTAAAGTTCCTAATATTTTTAAGAACTCTTCTGTTCCAGTTCCATCTAGTGAACTATCGAATATCTCATCAAGTATTAGTAGATTAGTATTTGTTGAGTTTTTCATTTTTGCAATTGCACGCCAAGTAAAGAGTAGTGCAAGGTCTATTCGCATCTTCTCTCCTTCACTAAATGATGCATAATTAAAATCATCACGGAATCTAGACTTAATAGTTTCATTAAAGTTTTCATCTAAATTAAAGTTAACATAAAATTCCATAGATTGTAAGTAAGCATTAATTAGTTTATTCATGATAGGAAGATACTGTTTAATAATCTTAGTCTTGATTCCAGTATCTTGTAACATTGCTTTTGCAGCTTCATTATATTGTTGTTCATCTTTTAAAGATGATTGTTGTTTATCTAACTCATCTAATTTAGTTTGTAAACCGTCTAAGTTAGTTTCATCTGCCGACTTTTCGTTACTATCTAACTGTGTTAGTTCTGTTTCTAGTTTAACATTAAACTTTTCCAACTCTGATTTAGAATATCCTATAGAAGATATTTTCACATCTAACTCTCTAATATTTTGAGTATTAGTTTCTATCTCTTCTTGTCTTTTTTGAGTATTTTCCATCTCTTGTTTGAGTTGTTTCATACCATCTTCTAGTTCGTCAAGTTCTCCTTGTTTAGTAGAGAGGATTTCATCTTTAAATACTTGAGCGATTTCTTGATCACATGTCGGACATGTTTCATTGTCTTTAAAAAAATCAACTGATTTACTATGACTTTTGTGTTTCTCTACTAGAGTAGCACGAATACCTAACATCTTCTGTATTTTTTGTTCTACTTTATTTGCATCCGAAATCTGTCCTAGATATTCCTCTTTTTTAGATTTTAATTCATCAATCTCATTCTCTCTTCTACCTATTTCTTTTTTATTTTGTTCTATCTGTCTTTTCTTATCGGTTCTTAGTTTTGCTTTTTCGCTTTTACTTTCATTGATGTATTTACTAGACAGATCAAACTCTGTTTGTGTAACCTCAAACTTATGTGAAACTTCTCTAGTTTCATCTACAATATTCTTTATGTGTGTTTTTACAATCATATTCATCATCGAAAAGATTTTGATATCTAATATCTCTTCAACAACTTCTCTTCTTTTCATTGCTTTAAGTTGCATAAACGGAGCCCATGATGCACTTCCAAGAATAACTACTTGTGTGAAAGAACCATAGTTTAGTTTTAAGATTTGTTGTTCTAGTATCTTTTGATAATCTCTAGCATGCGCTTCTTGATTCACCATTACATCATCACAATAGATTTCAAACTTATTTGGTTTGATACCTCTAAATACCCTATAGTTTTTTGTTCCGATTTTAAATGTAACTTCTACTTCTGTTCCAGTACCATTAATAGAATTGATTAGTTGATTTTTACTAATCACTCTAAATGGTTTACCAAACAAACCAAAACACAGTGCATCTAGTATTGTTGATTTACCAGCACCATTGTCACCAATAATAAGTGTTTGTGGATTTCTATCTAAGTCAATGCTAATACCAGTGTTACCAGTTGATAAAAAATTCTTCCATTTCACATTCTTAAATATAATCAAACTGGTATCCCCCTAATATCTGTCGCTGATATGTTTTCAATTTCTTCATCAAAATGTTCTTGTTCAATCTTATAACCAACATCTCTTCCATATGTAATATTCACTATATTAGGAACATCCATAATAATATAGTCGTGGTTATATACAAACCCTTCACGAAATAGTTTATCTACCAAATCATCTCTATCGTGATACTCTTCGCCAGTATCACGAATCATTATTGCAACTTGCCCAGTTTTACTATGAGCTCGTTTAAAAAGCTCTGTATGTCCGTCATGCCATGGTTGATATCGTCCAAGCATTTGGACAGTTGGTTTTTGTCGATCCATTTTGTAATCCTTACGTCATAATTAATAGGTTGTTCAAAAGTTTTATTGGTATCTTCATATATACTACTTGGAATTTTATCCATCCAGATAATTACTTCTGGATCAAATATTCGTACTGTTTCCTCTGTAGGACATATAAATGAAGAAATACTTATTGGGTTCAAACAACTAAGATTATGCATCCTAAATGCTTGTCGTATTCTTCCTTCTTCTGAAAAATCCCAATCATTATATATGTTACGAACCACATCTGCATCCCAATGTGGGATACTAAATTTTTTACCTATATGTGATGCTATCCAAGTTTTACCATTTTGTGGCAAACCCATTACTAATATTCTTCTCATATTTCTAAGTCTTGTGCTTCCGTATATAGTTGTTTCATAATATATTTTAGTTTCTTTTTATTTAAGTCAATTGACAAATCATCTACATATCTATCTAGAATTGTAAGTGTGTCTTGTGTTCCTTCTACGATTTCATCTGAAACATTACTAGCATTCAATTCAGAAAAATCTTCTACAATTTTTACTTCATGTGCATCTGCTTTTAAAAGTTTCTCCGTAAACTTATCAAATGTATATAAATCTTTTTTATTTACAACAATGAGTTTTACATACTTGTTTGCATATTGTGTAAAATCGTGGTTATCATAATTCTTCATAGAATCATCATAATATATCTTTTGAAATATTTGATGAGGATTTTCTATTCTAGTTAATTCTCTAGTTTCTGTATCAAATATATGAAACCCTTTTGGACATCCATAATCACTCCATGTCATCTGATATGGTGTTCCCAAATAAAACACTTGTCCATCATCCGATTTCTTATGAAAGTGACCAGAAAATACAGTATCAAATTTTTGAAACTCTTTCTTTTCCCAACCAGTTTCCGATACATGTCCAGCATGCATTTCAAATCCTTTAAGTTCTAAATGCGACATACAAACCGTTGCTGGTGTTTCATCAATCATACCAAATGAATATATTTCATTTGATGGATTAATCCAAGGTAACATAAGAATAGGCATACCACCAAAGTCCACAGTTTCTGCTTCTGCATACATATGAATATTTTTATAGTTAGTACCTATAAGTTCTTGCAAAGAGTTTACATCATTTGTATTTTTAAAATAGATATCGTGATTACCAACTAACATATGTAAGTTAATATCTAAAACATTAAATGGTAAAAGAAATCTTTCTCTAAAGTTTTTTGCAGTTCTATAAGAAATATACTTCCTTCTATCCATCACATCGCCGAGATGGATACAGTGTTTTATATTGTGTTGTTGTAGATATGGAAAAAATATTCCTTCATAAAACTTATAAAAGTAATCATCAAAAAATATATTATCATTCCGAGCACCAAAATGAGTGTCGGTTACTAAAGCAATTTTCATACGTTAAATCTTCCTTGTATTTCTTTTTTACGATAAACTAATACAAAGGCTTCGCAGTTTGGACATGTTAAATTCGTTTCCATATCAAACTCTTCTTCATTTAAATCATCGTCAACATCTTGGTCACCACCCCATATTAACTCTGTGTGACAAAACCAGCATTTCATTCTATATCCTCTTCATCCATAAAATTTTCTAATCCAACTCTTTTACTCTCTGTTTCTTCTTTTTTCTTTTTTGGTTTATATACTGCTTCATCTGGCACCATTACATTTGGGTCAAATCCTACAACACTGTACTTTGAAGTATCACCATCAATTGTATCAAAAGGAATATATTCTTGTTTTGAAATAAGTTGATGTTTCACATGTGTTTGTTTCTTTTCTTTTGCAATTCGTCTAAGAAATGCATAGTATATAATTTGTGTAAAATATGCAAAGGGATTATTGGATTTCTCTGGATTGAAGTTGTGTAAATATTGTAAACAATTTTCAATACCGTCTGCAACCATTTCATCTTTGTATGTATAATTTATAAAGTTAGGACGATAAGACAACCCTTGTGCTATCTTTAAAAAGCACGAACCGATATAATTAGATATAGGTGGTTTATCATCTGTTTCTTCCATCTCTATACATAGTTGTTTATAATCCTTCATTGCTTGAAGAAACTTCTTATTATCTACATAGTGAGGTTTTTGTTTTTTATTCATCCTAATATATCCTTGTAGTTAGGTCTTATACTACATCAATTTGGGGCTATTGTCAAGTTTTATTTTGTTAATGAATTGTCTTTTTTCGTAGTAAATCGCCGTATAAATCTTGCCACTCTTCTGTGGTGTCATACTCATCAAAAGCGTCTGATGGCATTTCATCTGCTAATAGTTGTTCTGGTGAGGGCGATTTACCCCAATCTTCTGATTTCATGTTGTCCATTTTTGCAACAACATACTCATAATATCTACCTAGTCCAATTGAGGCATCTATTCTTAACGTAACAGAATCATTTGGAATTTTATGGACAGTTTCATCTGTGAATGGTTGTAACCATCTAGATAATCCTAAAGTTTCCATAAACCCCCTTGGGCCGTGTTTGGAAAACAAATCCATTTTCATAGGGTCAGAAATCTCATAATGTTCATCGGTAGTTTTAATTAACTTACAGATTACATCTTCACCATTATTTAATTTGAAAACATGGTATTTTTCATTACTCATATAATTTTACCTTTTCTACCTTATAGTTTAATTCTTCTGTCTTGTATATATTTAGTCTCTGTTGGAAATGTCTGTATGTGAAATTTTGTCTACTTAGATATGATATATCATCTGCAATATCAAAGATTAAAACGGAATCTTTATTATCGCCCTTACGCAATCCACGGCCAATTGATTGGAGCACTCGTACCCTACTTTTAGATGGTGATGCGAACACGATGTTATGAAGATTGCGAATATTAATGCCTGTAGAAAATGTACCATAAGAAGCAATAATGATTGCGTTTTTTTCATTTTCAACAATTCCTCGTATCTCTTCTCTAGTTTTAGTTTCTGTATTACCATAAACAAAAAAAACCTTCTTATTTGAATCCTTCATCATATCATAGAGTGGTTTACCATGTTTCTCTACAAGTTGAAAAAGGATTAATGTGTTACCCTTTACGGTTTCCCCTAACCTTTTGACAAAATTGTTTCGTTTAGCATGTGAAACAATGTAATTCATTTCTTCTTGATAATCGTATTTTTTAACTCTTTTACACTCTTCTTTATCATGCTTTAAAACTATGCAGTTAATATTTAGTTGTGAAAGTGTTCCTTTATCTATTAATTGTTTTGTGGTAGTTACTTTTTGAACTGTGCCAAATAATCCCTCTAAGATTAATTGATGAGTTTCCATACCATCCAAAGTTCCAGTAAATCCAAATCTGTATTTACATTCTGTGAGAAAAGTCATAATCTTAGTAAGACTTTTAGATTTAAACAAGTGAGCCTCATCTCCTATCACACAACCAAATTGATTAAAATAGGTTCTAGGCATCTTGTAAATTGACTGCCAAGTTGAAATAACTATAGGTAATTCTGTGTCTTTATCATGTCCAGAATATATCTTGTGAAGTTTTTTTCTATCCATTCCATAGGAAATAAAATCTCCATACATCTGTTCTACTAAAGATGTAGTTGGAACTATAATTAATATCTTCTTTTCTTGTAATAATTGATAATATCTAGTTAAGATATAAATTATGAGTGACTTGCCTGAAGCAGTAGGAGATACAAGAAAACACCTATTTTTTGATATAGCATGTTGGATAGCATCAATCTGATAGTCTCGCATTTTGATTTTTGTGGGTAATATTGAAGAGGTGAATGCTTCCACATCTCCACGAATAACATTCCGTTCATTGTCGAATCCTTCCGTTTCTAAATTAATATTATTATCTTTACAAAAACGCTTGACATACGCCATCAAGCCAGTATATAATGAACTTGTTCTTAGTTCATATAATCTTATCTTTCCATCCCATAAACGCCTTCGGTAGTGGGGCATGTATTTGGCGCCTGGCACTTCAAAAGTAAAATAGTCTTTGAGGTTGTGTTCAACATCTTCATCAACTTCACTTACTTTCATAAACACTTCATTTTTTTTGGTTAGTTTCACTTTTTCATCCACCAATAATAATTATAAGGAACTTGGGGTTTAGGATAATTTACAATATCACCTAATATTTTTAATTTGTATTTTTTTGTAACAACTTTTATAAAATTTGTTGTCCACCTTGCTCTTATAACTATATACTTTTTAGACCATTTATACACAAAATCAAAGTCTGATAATGTATCTTTATGTGTATATCTACGATCTGATTCATTTATTATGTTAGAATCATTTATATTCAAACTTCCTATACACATAACAACATCAGCACACTCTGGTTCAAAGGGAGCTTCTTTTATCGTACAGATATAGTCTGGTTCATAAACATTACCCCCAAGTACTTTGCCAGGCGATGTTCCAATTCTTCCCCATTTAGATTGATCAAAACCCACAACATTATTTACCAAACCTTTACTCCAAAAGTTACCACAACCAACATCAATAACTAAATTAGGTTTTACTTTATTAATATCATCAGCAATTATTTGTTTTAAATTATCATTAAAATGAGAGACTATTTCCATTTTGAACCTAATACCCAACCTACGAGACTTCTTCTTATTCCATTTGTAATTGGACGAACTCTATGCCACTGGTCAGATTTAAAGAAAAGTGCTGTATCTGGTAATGAATGAAATGTTTCATATCTATCTTTAACAGCAGGAGAGTATATTTCTAAATCAAACTCTCCACCTTCAAAAGTGTCATTTAAAAAAACAGAGAATGACATTTTTCTTACCCTGCCATCTTTATATGGTTCTGTGTGAGCATCTTGATGCCAACCATATTCACCACCTATAGGATACTCTCCATATTGTAATGGTTCTATTGCATCTATATCAAATCCCCAACCTACTTCTTGATTAACTTTTTTAGCAATCTGTAAAAAGTGTTCTCGTATATCTGCATCTTCTATAAAAGAAACATAGGAGTCTCTTTTAATTTTTCCAGTTTGATTATGAGTTTGAGCTGCTTTTGCACCCCTAACTCTATCCATAGTCATGGTTATTAAATATTGTGGTATTTCTCTAGTTATATAAGGCCATCCGTAAGACATTACATTCCATGCTCCCATTGTCTAAATGCAATAGCGTTTTTAATATCCCACCCTCTACCTTGGATAGATTTTAAAACACCATCAATATATTTGACAATTGTTTCAAGGTACATAATTTTATGTTCCATTTGAATGATATCTTCATCAGATTCTATGTATATTGATAAGTCTGTTTTTAATACTTTTAAATCAAACGGTTTTGTTGCATAAATTTTTGCATCAGCTTTACCACCGTAATATTCCCACTTATCTCTGTAAATAACTTTATACTCTCCTTTTGCTTTGTACAAAAGTAATTCGTATCTAGTTTTGTGGTCTAGATATTTTGCATAAAGTTCTTGGTTTTTGAGAGATTCGGTATCTAACTTTTCATCATTTACTACCAAGTCATTTGCGACTTGAATCTTCAATTCATCTAGTGTCATAATATATCCTTTGTTAATACTATTTATATCTTATTAATAGTATATATTTTATATCTAAAACTTACGTCTGCTGTTAAATTTTCTACATCCGTTGCTTGTTGTGTGAATGATAATGCACCTACCGATACTGGAAAAATATCTTCAAATCGTACTTCAACAATTGGATTATTTTTGTTTGATAATATAGTTAGTGTTGCATCAGAATACATTGATCTGTCAGCAACGGCACTCCCAACTTGGTCAACCGATACAGTTCTAGCATCACTTGGTGTTACAGAGGTATTATTTCTAAAAAATGAAAATTGACTTCTTTGTTGTGGAAAACCAATTCCAGTTAACCATCCATGTATTTCTCTATAATTTTCTAATTCTTCATCAACAATAAAAGTAATATCTAAATTACCATATGTAATATTTGTGCCTGGGATTGGTATATCTTTAAATGGTGTAGGTATAACTGCCTCCCCCAAAGTCAAGTCTGGAACAGATACCGCTGTAGTATTAAATTGCACTTTTGGAAGTTGCAATATATTAAAAGCAAATTGTGTAGGACTTGCATAGTCCAAATTTGTTGGTTGTCTTGACAACGGATTATTATCTACCACTACAAACTCCTTACAGTTATATCTTTATTTATAACGCTAAAAAAAAGGGGGAGCGAACCCCCCCTTTAGTATTCTTTTTAAATATTACATTAAGTTTGAAACTTTAACTTTTCTGTAGTACTTATTAGTTGCAGAACTGATACTAATTGCACCGTTAGCAGCCGCAGCAACTGTTCCAGTGTGGAACGGATTAGCAGCGATACCGTATCTAGTTTTGAAACCAATTTTCGGTTGGAATGTGTTCTCACCAACTGCACGAACCATTTGTAGTGGAACGTATGGGCAATAGAACATACCAGCGTCATAAGGTGATGTACCTTTATAACCCACGACATAGTATTGTGAGTCAGATACGTTTGCAGAGTATGGGTCTACATAGACTTTAAATCTACCGTTCATAACACCAGCGAAAGTAGTTGATGTGTCATCTACGTTCAAGTTGTTATTTAGAGCAGGAGTATAGTCTAGAACACCAGCCATTTGAAGGGCAGATGCGACATCAGCGGAACAGATAATCATGTTACCTTTTCCTCTTCTTGTCTGTTGACCGATTGCGTTTGCATCTCTTTCAAGAGCGAACATCAAACCTTTAAACTTCTCAACTGACCATCTACCGTTTGAGTCAGTATCCAAGTCAAAGATACCAGCGTTAGTTGTATTAGTTTGAGCACCTTTTACAGCAGAAACATAGATGTTTCTTACAACTTCTCTGTTGATCTCAGCAAGGATTTCAGCAGATAGGATGTTTGCAAGTTCTGTCTCAGCATCTAAACCGTGGATTGCTTTAAGGTCTTGAGCAAGTTCCATAGTGTATTCTGCTTTAAGAGCACGTGTTACAGCAGTAACAGTGTGCTTCTCAATTGAGAACGCCATTTCAGCGAAAGCATTAGAAGTAGTATCTCCAAGTGCTTCACCTTGTGCTGTTGTCATACCAGTTGCAGTTTCGTATGTTCCAGCAGGACTGTCGTTAAGAACGGCAGGGTTAGTTGCTGAGTCTGTTACGTCACCACCACCAGTGTCACCACCAGCGTCTTGGTTTGAAAAGTCTGGCATTGTCTCATCAACAAGAGCTTCTGCACCATCCATTGATGCAAATCTTGCTCTCATTGCAAAGATTAAACCAGTTGGGCCTGTCATCGGTTGCACACCACAAATGTCGTATGCAATCAAATTAGGCATTGATCGTCTTACTAGGGAAATCAAAATTGGATCCCATGTGTCTAGAGAAGCGTTACCACCAACAAAGTTTGTTGGAGCGGCTTCTGTCATGAAAGCTTTATCTTCTTTAAGAGCTTTCTCTTGGTTCTCTAGAATAATTGTAGTAACTGCCCGTCTGTAACTATCCGAAATTTTTGGTAATTCTGGATGTTCTAGGACTGGCTGCCACTTTTCTTGTAAATGTTCTGTTTGAAACATGTGTCTCTCCTTTTTAACAGTTTACGTTACTATTTCGTATTCGCACTCTTGACACTTCTGCCGATTGCAGTCATGTAGACATTCATTGCATCAGATGTGTCAATGTCCTTTACGGTGCCAGTTTCTACATCATCAATTGTTTCTTTCATCTCTACTTTAGTTCTTGGAAAATAACTTTCTTTTAGAGTATCAATTTTTTCTCTAAATGATGCTTCGTCAGTAAAGTCAACTTCTCTAACTAATGATTGAAACTTTTCAATTTCAGTTTCAGCCAAATCAGAAACACTTTCTGATATGACCTTTTCCCTCACTAGTTGGGCATTCTGTTCTTTAGTCTCTACTACCTTTTGGATAGTTTCGTCCAGTTTACCTTCTAGTTTAGAAATCTTGTCTGATTGTGCCTCAAGTACATCGTACTTTTCGTCAGGCACGTCTACATAATGATCTTCAAAGAGTTGTTTCAATCCAGAGATAAAGTCCTCAGCAATCTCGCCTTTTAGGCCTCTTTCGATTGCAAGAGTATTCTCTTTCATCCATTCTTCGACAACATAGTTTAAGTAGTTGTCAACTTTTTCTGATAGGTCTTCTTTGGTTTCATTAATTTCAGAAGTAAGTTCGTTCTTGTATTCTTCTTCAAGACGTTCTACTTCTTCTCTCACTTTAGATTTAACTGCAGCTTCAAATACTGTTGCAGCTTTTTTCTTAAATTCATCTGTTAATTCAGAATTTTCATCGTTCATAAGTGCATCGACATGTTCTTTAACATCAATGTCTGCTACTCTTTTCTCGACTTTCTCTGATTTTTCTTTTTGGGCTTCGTCCATGTCCATTTCGTCCATCTTATTGTACATGGCCATGAGTTTTTCCATTTTTTCTTTATTCATGGATGCCATTGCGTTAATCATTTTGTCTTTCATTTCCATTTTGGTCATTTCGACAATTTCTTCTTCGCCTTGGACATTCTCATCTCCAGCAGCAAGGGGTTTATTTTCTTTTGCATCACCTTTTGCAACCGGCATTGCATCTGGTTTTCCCTCACCTTTTTGTTGAGCGTCGCCTGAAACTTCTTTTGATTGTGCAGCTGCTTTTTTACCAATCGCTTTTTCTCCACGATCTTCATCAGCACCTTTTTCTACTTTAGCCTCTGGTTTTGCACCACCGACATCTGCTTTACCAGTGACTCCGTCACTTGGAACTGCTTCTTGTTTTTCTGCTTTTGCAGCGTTTTTCATAGGAGCATCGGCACCGTTGGCTTCTTCTAATTCACCAAGTACTTCAGCTTCCAATTCCTCAATGGTTTTGTCTAATTGATCAGCCATGGGATTATCTCCTTTGTTTAACTCTATGGTTATTAACTATTATTTATAAATTACAACATTTTGAGGAACTTAGCAAATTCTAATGCTTGATTTGCAGCCTTTCCTCTTTCAAGTCTTTGTTTCATCTCCACCAAATGTGGTTCAAGATAACTTCCATTATCCCATACCCATTCTTTTCCTTCCATAATACCTTCTACGAAAGCAGATGGAGCGGATGGATCAGCAACGATATCAGCCGCAGTTGCGAGCATGAAATCTTTGTTTACATAATTTGCACCACCTTTGGATTGCAAACTACCCATACCTCTAGATGAAACACCTAATGTAGCACCTTCGTCCATAAGACTTTTTACAATCTTACCCATAGGTGTGTCCATTATTTTTGCCTCTCCGATAAAATTTTTACCTTCTGGCACTAATGATGTTATCAAGTGAGATGCTCTTTCCAGATTTACAGTCGGCCCTTCTGGGTGACCTAACTCTCCAAAGGCTCTCTTTTTTTGTATGAAGTTTTTACTATACTTATTTACTTCATTAGTCAATACTTCCATAGGATAAACACGGCCATTTCGGTTCTTTATGTCCGCCTGCATGAAAACACCACGAATCTTATAGTTCTTTTTACCATCAGCAGTATCTTCTGCAATGAATTGAACGTCTTGGATATCTTCTGTAATTAGTTTAACAGTTCGCATTTGTTTACCTTTTCCGAAACTTATTATATTTATTTATAATTATAAAATGTTCTATAATTATTTTTATTATATGCCTGGTTGTCCTTGAACAATTTCTTCTACATAGATTTTACTATTAGAACCAGCAGTTTCATTTATGTGTGAAATACTATAACATGATCTTGCAGTTGCATCACCAGTAAAAGTTGCAGTTGAACTACCGTCAACAGCACCAAGTGTAATTGTTGTAGAACCTATTGCAGATACATTAACATTTGTTAGTAGTGTATTCCATGCAGAAACATCAGCATCTACTACAGATATTTGATCACCTACAGCAAAAGGATGATTTATACCACTTCCTTCGCCTCTATCTGCAACTGTTAGTACCACTGGGTCAGCAGAACTTGCAGCTGTAATTTGAATTGCTTTTGGTCTTTCTTCTGGTATCATAGTGATTACACTATTCCCATCTACGAAACTTCCGTTAGTTGCTGTAACTGTCGTACCCTCTTGTGTTATTTTGACAAAACCATTCTCTCCACCATGTTCCGAAATTCTGATAGCAGAACTTGGCCCTAATGGCCCTAGAACTAAAGCGGCTGCGCTGTCATTTGCCTGAACGATTTTACCAATGTGTCGTAACATTTTAAACGCCATTTTATTCTCCTATATGTCTAAAATCTCTCGTTCAAAGTACTTGATTAAATCTTTCTCTGGAACGCTATTTTTTTTCGCTACATTTTTAATTGTTTTTTCAAAAGTATTTAGGAAATCGGAAGGTTTATCGTCCATAACTTTGAAAATTCCGTCCACAGCTTTTTTCATCCTAGGCGACAATTTCTTGTACTCCTTAGATTTTTTGTGTTCGTCCTTTTCAAGAACTGTACTGTATAAACCTTCAAACTCCATTATTCTTCTGCTTCGTCTGCATCTGGAAGAGTTTCATGTTTAACAAAAGTTTTTGCTACTTCTTTTCTTTTTGCTTCAAGAGCATCTCCAACTTTAGTTTGAATTGCAGCCTTAAAAGCATCTTCTGCTTCAAGGTTATTTTTATTCACAACTGCATCAACGAAATCTTTACTTGTCGCCATTTTCATCTCCATTTGGTTTTGGTTTTGGTTTCTCATCACCGCCTTCTGGTTCTACCTCGCCTCTAAATTTTGCAACATCATCAGCAGGAAGAGCACCACCATCTACACTTGGGTATCTAGTGATTCCATCAGTTGCATCTGGTACATTAACTCCACCATCATCAACATCCATACCAGCCTCTTTCTTAATCTGTGTTTGCATATCATCTATTTCGGCATCTGTCATATTCAACACATTTTTCAATACATATTCTTTTGAGAAAAATGTACCGATATATGGTTCAATAGTCTGTAGTGAGTTTAATCTACCCTCTAACAATTCTGCCTTTTTTAATTCTGCAAAGTGACCATCTTGTAGAAAATCATATTGAATATGTTCTACCATCTTTGGCCAATCTTCTAGTCCAATAACACCTTTTAATAGTAATTGGGTTTTTAGAAGATCTGTTAGTAGTGGTGTAAATCTCTTTCTTATTCTTTGAACAAACTTAGTAAATTTAAGTTCATCTCTTGTAATCTCTGTACTTCTACCTAAACTAAATCCTTCTTCTGCATTTAATCTAGCTTGTGGAACATTTAATGATTGATACAATTTCTTTTTAAAGTATTCTATATCATCAATCTCACCAAGATTAGAACCGCCTGGCAATGTAGTAATTTCTGTTCCTCTACCACCTTCTCTTCGTGGCAACCAAAAATCTTCTAACATTGACATGTGATTTCTATCGTCTTTTATCTCACCAGTATTTGCATCGTATACCAGTTTGTTACGATAACGATTCATCACATCTTTTAGATATTGTTCTGCTTTAATCTTTGGTAGATTACCAACATCAATATAGAAGATACGTCTTTCAGGCGCTCTTGATATACGATAGATAACAAGTGCATCCTCAATCATTCTAAGTTGATTAACTGGTTTGATTGCTTTGTGTAAGTATGAAAGTACATGACCTTTGTTTTGATCAATTAATCCAGATGGACAGTAAGCGATTGAATCTGCAGCGACTTTAATACCTTGATTAGAACCACCAGCAACACCTATTCCCTTTTCATTATACATATAGTAATCTTCTATATCTTTAATGAGTTCTATTGAGGAAGCTGCACCCTTACCTTTATCTTTTTTAACTTCTCTTACTTTTTTAATTTTTTTAGGATCGATATATCTTAATTCTACAATACCTTGTCTGGGATTCTTTTTATCAATTACTTTATGATAAAACAATCTACCATCAACATACCAACGCCTAAATATGTCGTGTCCTTTGCTTTCAAAGTCTAGTAGTTGCAAGACCTCTGAAAACTCTTCTCTAATTCTTCTTTTGATTTTGTCTGAATATCCAAGGTTGTCAAGTGTAACTTGAATTGCTTGGTCTCTTTCGTTAGAAACAATAGACTCATTAACAATATCTTCAATCGCAGCATCACACTCTGCCTGTTGGGCAATGTCTCTATATCTACGAATGAGATCTTGTTCAGTCCGTTCTCTACCGTCTGTGTCTAAAACTTGTCCGAAAAATCCACCACCAGCAACTTCGATAGTTCCGTCATCAGTTTTAGGTGGGGTAAATTTCTCTACCCCACCAGTGTCTTTTATCTTCTCAAATTTAAATCCAAATAGTTCCGCCATTATATTACTCCAAATTTCCTACTGCTATTTAGTAGGTTTAATACTATAATATATTTGAAGGTTCAAAGTGTTGGTAACGCCATGTAACCTCAAATGTTTCAATTTCTGTTGCTTCAGCAGTTGTTAAGTCAATCTGTGAAACAGTCAGTGGAAACGCATTTCTAAAAATGTATGATTTAAGGATTGTATCATCTCTGTCTAGTTGTTCAACTGTTAAATCAGTTTGATAACCAGCAGGGGTAATTAATCCAGATGCATCGGCATAATTGTTAATACCGTTTTGCCATCTTTCCATTGCGTTTCTAATCATAAAGTCAGTGTCATTATAAAAAGTAGTTGTCCAAGTTTCTGGAGCAGGTCTGTCACCAGCCATATAAATGGTTCTACCTCTGAATGGTATTGCAATCTCACCCAATGTACTCGCAGGCAAGTTAGTTGCAGTTACTAGAAAAGAAGTTCTACGAACATCTAATCCAGTAGTAATTTCAGAAGGTGGAGTTAACGTCACTTTAAATTGGTTGGCACGAGCACCACCACCGATAAGATTTGCTTTGAAATCGTCTATTTTAGCCATGATTAACCTCCTACCTCTGTAAATGCGACACCAGTTCTTACGGCGACAAAGTTAAGAGTAATAAAGTTGATACTTCTGTTAGGTTTAACAAAGATATCTGCAACAAACTCATTTCTATCAATTACTTGTCCAGTATTATTAGTACCGTCAGCAACAACTTTAAAGTCTGTTATACCTCTTCTACCTTGAACATCTCTAAGGAATGGTTCTACTAAGTTTCTAAATTGCGCCCTTGTAAATTCATCGTTGAACTCAAAGAGTTGGAACTTAGCGGCAGTTGCGATTGCTTTTTCTAATACCAAGAACAATCTTCTAACATTAATTCTGTCAAAAGCACTTGGTTTAGTCAATGCAGTTTTATCACCGAACAGTACAACACCTTGGCCGGGGAAGTTAACAACTGGGTTAATCCTTGCACGATACAAGATATCTCTTTGAGATTTACTTGGATTGTAAGCAAGTTTTACAGCGCCTCTAACATTTCCTCTATTGAAACCGCCTGGCGAGAACCAAGGGTCAGCAACATTGTCTGTGTTTGCACATAGTCCAGCAGTGTCTCCGTTCAATGGAACGAATCTAAACTGGTCATTGTATTTGTCATACATGTACTTGTAACCACTGTCAAACACCATGTAAGATGATGATGGGCAGTTATCAAATGCAGATTTAACATTATCAGTTTGTGTTACCGAATCTGCAACACCAACTACAGCAGTTCTGTGGGGTGATACAAATCCTACACAATCTTTTCTAAATTCACATAAATCTGTAATCATAGTAACATGTGTGTCCATACCAGTTTCAGTATCAGCAGCGATACTTGACGGCCCACCTAATACTAGGTTGATGTCAATACTCTCTACATCTTTGAACTTATCGTATGCAAGTTGAATTTCACCAGCAGATACACTAAAATCATCTGCACCACCGTTAAGTTGTGATTCATATGCACCAGTAATAGCAGTGTATGCACCACCTTCTTCTAGTAGAATATCACTACCAGCGTCAGTTGATGAACCATCTGTACCATCTAAGATAACATTGTCACCTTCGTCAGTACCAGAGGAGTCTGATCCGTTCAATAATATTTCGTTACCAGTTTGTAAATCTGTTCCCCAATTAGTTCCACTTGAGGTAATCTCATCTGATTTACTTGTTGGAATATCAGAAGTTACTGGATGATCCATCCAATAAATGAGAGTTGATTGTCTGTAGATTACGTCTGGATAATAGTTACTCTGTCCTTGAGCAGTTTTTCCATTTACGTTTTTGGAAAGACTTGCAAAAGTTTCAAGTACACCTTGAGTTCTTTGTCCTGCTGTATCACTGTCAAAACCAGCAATAGTTCCAGTTGTATCGAAAACTACAATGTGTAGTTCATCGCCTGTACCTCTACCATTTTGAGTTGCCCAAGCAGATGTGCCTGGGGCACCATCAAACAAGTCATAGAATTTCCATCTACGTCTGATAAATGAACCAGTAGCAAGTGCGGCAACCAAACCAGTTCCGTTTACATTGTCAAGTTCTCTGATTGTTGCAGTGTTGTTAGTGATATCAATTGCAGTCACTTCATATTGTTTATCTTCATGTCCACTTACTTGTGTACTAAATGCAGAAGTTGTGAAGAACGAAAGTATATCTCCAACATTGATTTCGTTATCGGCAGCGTCAACATCGTCTAGTGTAATTGAAGTTGCACCAGAAGCGGCGACGGCAGCGATTTTATTTGCAGTAGTTAAATTTTGTTCGTAAGCAGTTGCACTAGGACATACAGAAACAGCAATACTATTTCCTTCTGACCCAGAAGTTCTTGATGCCCACAAACCAACAGTTCCTTGCCCGTCAGCAAAAGATGTTGTATAGTGGTCAGTTGATCTTATTAGTAGTCCACTCGCCTTTGATGTTGCGTTTAAAACACCAGATTCGACACGAACCACTCTTAGAGCATCTGAATATTGTAAAAAGTTTGCGGCTGTAAACCAAGTTTCGTAATTACTAGAATTGGGTTTTCCAAAGATTTTTACTAATTCTTCTTCCGATCCAATTGCAGTAACCTCACCGACAGGCCCCTTTTCAAATGGCCCAGCAATTGCACCAATAGATGTTGCAACAGCAGGAACGACATTTGTTAAGTCGACCTCTTTAACTTGGACGCCAGGTGATACTAGAAATGCCATGATTTACTCCTTGTCCTTTAAGTTTGCCCGTTCAGCATTGTTCTTACTTAATCTTACTTTTATTTATAATTTACCGTTTCTTAAAAACCTATATTTATATGCAATAAATCATATAAATAATTACATGACAACACACTATGAAAAATACAAAGACACCATTAAGAAGGTTGCAAGAAGAAATTACCGAAAGCGAGGCGTTTGGTTAAATAACATTCTGAGCGATCAATCTTGTGTTCATTGTGGTGAGGCAGAAACAGTATGTCTTAAATTTTACCCTCACGATAATGTAATACGTTCTCAAACCAAAAGAAAAGGTATGAACGATGATAGTAGAGAACAAATCCAAGAACTTATTGACAACTCTAAAGTTGTTTGTTCTAATTGTTGGATCAAACTGGATAGTGATTTAATAGAATTTCTCTAATCAATATTTCCAGCAATCATCACTCTTCCATGTTCACATTCTTGTGGTGGTACACAATGTGTGTTATAATGGTATTTATCATTTGGAAGTATTCCATTCCAAAATATCAAATAATCTTCCTCTGGTTTAATTTCTATATTTCTTCTTTTAAATACTAAAGGTGAACACTTAGGACAACATTCTGCATAGTAAGTCCATGCCCATATAACACTATGTATGTGTGACCTTGCTTTATCTCCTTTTTGATATATTGCACCCCAACATTCTTTTGCATGGAATTTATCGTTACCAGTGAATCCTCTTACTATATCTAATGTTTTATCTGATATCTCACCAAAGAGTTCATGTATGTCATGCATATGCCATGTTGTTCTGTAATTTGTAATAATATTAGATTTAAATCCACCGATTGTTTTTAAACTGTAAGTATCATCTTTTATTATGTTTTTTATTAGTTTTCTTTTTTCAATAGGTATATTTAATTTAACTTTACCAATTGGATGAATAGTCTCTAACAATTGGATTCCACTTTGTTCCATATTCATCTACCATCTCCCCAATGTTTTCATCCTCTAAACCGTCCACTATGAACCCAAAAGGAGCCATGTCTTGTTCTATCTGATCTTTATTTTCTTGTAACATACGTTCTCGCATGTCCATATTAGTTAATTCTTTAAAATATGTTTGGTCAATTGACCATGCAAACATAAACAAACATGCAACTAAATCATCATTACAACCCTCATCTGCCTGAAAGGATTGTCCTTTTACTACAAATGTAGATAATTCGTTTATCATATCATAATCTTCTACTATTACCTTATCATCTTCAATCATTTGTTTTAGATTAGAACAACCAATCTTCTTAACAGCTTTGGTTGTCCGTACACCCAATTGTGCTTTACCACCACTAAATCCACCACCCATAATTTGTCCAGCACGTCCTCTCATTGATGCCATAACAAGATTATCATATTCTAAATCAAATTGTAAAGTATTAGCAACTTGTTCTCCAATATCATTTACTTCTACTAAAACAAATGCTTGATTATATGCTCTTGCAACATCATATATTTTTTGTGGAAACAATAGTGGTTTTATTTCGTTATCTCTATACTTTGCAACAATTTTATATGGTATCTGTGTTACATCAAAAACTATGTAGGCAGAGTAATCACTCTCTACTCCTCTTGCTACATCAACTGTAATATAATATGTATGATCTTTTTCTGGTGAATAATAAACATCCAAACCCTTATTAGATTGTATCGGAGTCTTATATGTAAGTGTTCTTAGTTTGCGTGGTGCAATAAGAGTATCAATAGAACCTAGAAACTCACATTCAAATTCTGTGTTGAATTGTTGTTCACTTGTATTTGCAATAGTTTCTTTCTTCCATTTCTCATCACGGCCGGGCACTTCTGACCAGTGAACTTCAATAGGAATGTAACTGTTTCTTTTTTCTTCTGCTTCTGTCCATATCTTATAGAACATATTCATACCATGTGGTGTGGAAACAATCATAACCTTAGTTGTTTTACCAGAGGAAATCGTGGGATACACAGAACTAAAAAATTGTTCTGCTACGTTGCTGGGTACATATGCAAACTCATCCAAGAAAATAATATTATAAGAACCACCACGAACGGCAGATGCTGAAGTAGATGATGCCAAAATTTTAGAACCATTTTCAAGTTCAAGACTTCCTTTGTTCCAAGACATAACCCCTTGTTGTAACCACTTGGGAAGATGTTCATACGCAAGTTGCAGTCTCCCTAATAAATCTCTCGCAGTTGCGGCCTTGTTTGCAAGTATAGCAATATTAACTGCTGGATTAAATAAAGCATAGTGTAATAGATAAGAAACCATAACAGTAGATTTACCAGACTGTCTGGGTAGTTTACAAATAGTAAAACGATTATTGTGGAATGTACCAACCATCTCTTTCTGAAATGGATACATTTTAAAAGGTATTAGACCCTCATCAAGTGATACAATTCTTACATAATTTTGTATAAAGTATATAGGATCTTCCATACAATTAGCGTATTCTTGCAGTTCGTGTTTAGTCCACTCCTGCTGTACGTTTGCTTTTTTGAGATTTGGATTACCTAGATAAGTTTCCATAAAATTTATTTTCTCTTTCTATTCTTTCTTCTAATACATCAGTTGTTACTTTTTGATAATAATTACTCTCTTTACACCATTCATTATATCTATCAACACAATCAGAAAAATTCTGTATCTTATTTCTTTTATCAAGTAAAGTATTCATTTTTAATGGAACACCCCACAAGAGTTTTTTGTTCTTTACTAGAGTACTTATATATTCTTCAAACCTTACAGATTTTAACAGTGAACCTAAACCAATATTATCAACACCAATATTACTAAGATTGTATGTTGTCTTATTATATTCATCAAAACTTATACCTTTCATTTCATGTTCTATTCCAGTTAATCGCCAAAGCATATGGTCTGTATTGTATACAAATTCATTATAATCAACTTCAATAGCTGTAGGAAAATACTTATCTACCCACCACTTATATCTATCATAGATTTGTAATTTTCTATCAAATAAATTTAAATCAACTTTGTACTTTTCATCTTTGACATTATTTCTATGTTCGTCTACACTAAAAACATTTCTAATCTTATTAGTATCCCTAATACCCCAACTTAAAGCGTATTCAAATGGATCTCTTGTACAATAAAAAATCTTTTGATAATGTCTGTTTAAAAAAGGATACCACTCTTTTGTACCACCAGCTTTTTTACCAGCCATTACAGCTCTTTCTTTCATCACATAATGTGCTAATCTAGAAACTAAAGAACTTCCAGTATTGTTTTCTAAGAGTTGTATAACTCTTTCTAGTGGTTGTCCATATCGTATGTATTTGTAATCAGGGCCTCTAGGTACTTTGTGTACAATTTTTACAATATTTTTATTGTATAATTCTAATCCTGCAGCTATTTCGTGTGTATTAGTATAATCTAATCCAGCACTATTTAAAAATACTGTAAGACTTCTTTGTAAATAGGTTGAACCCACACCATCTGGGGTTAATATTAAATAATTCATACATCACTTTCCCTTTAACATTTTTTGGAGTTCAGCAGTCGAACCAACAAATAATGCGTTAGTAACATTCTTGGGTGCATTACTAGGTACTTCTTTAAGTTTTCGCATTTTCTCTTGTAAGTCACCTAACTTCTCCGTTACCTCTGCTACTTGTTTAATTAAATTACCAGCAACTTCGTATGCTCTTGGGTGATCAGATTCTTTTGCAAGTTCTAATATACCATCAATCGCATGAGAACCTTTTTCTATAAGTCCGTAAAAGTTCTCTCGTTGATATTTGTAATCATTGTCTACGTCATCATCATTTTGTGCAACTACATCATATGCTTGTTTAGTATTAACAAGTTCTTGTGCAGGCATTTTAAATGGTGGCGCACCTAATGCTTCATCAATTTCTTTACTCATGATTAACTAGTTCCAGCGTCCTCAAAGAATGAGGATGTTTCATTAAACCCAAAATCATCATCATCTGCACTCGCAGTTGCTGGTGATGGGGTGACACTATATTTCTGTTGTCTAGTTGGTGTGTTAACTGGCATATCAGTATATTGATCCACTGTTGCAGTTTTAATAACTGCCTGTGAAGTAACTGGGCCATATAAGTAAAACTTACAAGTAAAGTCAAGGTTGTAGATTACTGCTCTTCGTTCTGCAAAATCCCCTTGATAATTATCTTCGTAACTAATGTTGTTTAAAACAATTGGTACATCTCTTTTGATTCCCATGTCAACCATATCATTAATTGTTAGTGAATAGTCTGGTTGAAAGTATGGTAAAATTTGTTCAACAATTTGCAATGCATCATCTGATTGTTTTGCCATAATATATAGTGTGAAACTTAAATTATAAGGAACAGGCATATATTGTGTGTCCATTCTATTTGACTTAGCATCACTACCACCATCCTTTACTTTTTTAAATTTCTGTACACGATTTAATTTTCTTGCTGGATCATAAGTCATTCCAGTAATTTCAAAACCAATTCTAGGTAGAGTTATTGCAACTTTAGCTGCTAAACTTGGATCTTGATTTAGTCTTGCTAAAAACTTTTGTTTGGGGCCATATGCCAATGGCACCTTCATTGATTGGGTCACTTTTCCAGCATTATCTTTTCTAACAATATTGATATTATTAAATAATGAACCAAAAGCGACAACCACTTTTCTCATACTTTCGTGGTAAAATTGTTGTCCTAACATATCTAAGCTCCTGCATCACCAAATGGGTTTTTCTCACTAAAATCAAGAATATTCTCATTGGTTATTTGTTGTGTTATAAATTCATTTTGTGCCGACTTGTCGGTATCCATGTCACCTATTATATATTCCTCTGAAATTAAGTAACCAGCGAGTCCAGTATCAGCATCATTCTCTAATTGTAGAGAACCAATTTCGTTTTCAAGTGTAAATTGATATACTAGAGCATCTGTACTGTTTGAATCTTCAATAGAATCAATTGCAGCAATACCAGTATCTAGTCTTGACATATCATATTCATACTGTCTACATCTTAGTTTGTAAATTGGATTGTTATCTAATTGATGAAATGGAGCATCATGGTCAACAAAACCAATCTCAAACATTTTTCCCAATACTGGATGGTAAACCAAATCGCCTTCTAAAGGTCTATCTGCATCCGTAGCATCAGTTTCATTTAGAAGATAAAATATATCTGTTCCAAATGTCTCAAAAACAGTTCCCTCTGTAATAGTTGTGGTTGCATCTTCCATTTGTATTGAACCACCAGTAGTGTCTGTACCATCTTCTATTGTGAACTGTTTTGTTAATTCTTGAAATCTTTCTTTATGAACAACAAATGTAATTTCATTTCTATTGTCCAAACCAAACTGTGTCATTAATTCTTTGTCACCAGCGTATCCACTTTCGGCATCTTCAACATACATTTCTATGGGTTGTTGGTTTCTATACTTTGCAAGAGCATCCTCACCAAGAACATTGTCTAGTGCTACAGCAGTTCTATCAACATAATAAACATCATGTCCATGTATTTGGATTGCTTCTTTTATTAAGTCTTTGTATAGATTTCTTTCACTTGCAATACTTGTTAAATTACTAGTGTGAAATGCTTTGTTTACAGCCATAGTTTATCCTATCATGTAGTTAACTGGTGTTTCAAACGCCAACTGTATTTGTTCTTCTAGTTTATTAACTTCTTCTTGTGCTTGTGAATAAATGGTTTCCCCATTCATAGTTACACCACCTAACATTGCGACACCACTAAATTTACTAAGGTTTGCACCCCACTGCCTTTTTATCAAAGCCGTTGCATATCTTTTTAGATAGATGTCATCAAATATATCTGTATAGGTTGTTGGGTCTAATTTTCTATAACATTCAATGATTAAATACTCATCTTCTGTTACAGCACTAGCATCCATATCCAGATATAATCTGTTCTGGTGTTGATTGAATCTTATAGGAATTTCTCCTACTAATATATGTGATAAGTGATCTAGTTGTTGCATAGTCATTTCATATGATATAATTGAAGTTGAACTAAAATCATATAAGTCATTTAGTCTAAGTTGATATCTAATATCAAACATGTTGTTTGTAGATGAATCATCAAATGGAAAAATATTTAAAACAGAAACAACAGCAGATGGCATTGGAATATAATTTTTACCCTCTTCAAAAGATGCTGTTACTGTATTATCAGCAGTGTCAGTTGCAGTTGTTGTTGCATTTGTTTTCCATCTTGCGATATCTGTGGAAGTCATTTTATATTTTAAATACATTCTTTCAATACCATCATAATGATATTGTGCAAAAAACTGTAACGCTTCATCTATTCTATCGTCTGTTTGGTCATCACTAACATTGATATCAATTACACCCTTACCTAAATTCCGTAGGCAATATTCTTTGAATGTAGATTTGGTTGTTGGTATTGCCATTTCTATTCCTCTATATCGAAAATCTCTTTTAGAGAATCGTCTTTATGTGCTGGATGCCCAGGCCCATCATTTGTTGAGATTTTTTTCTTGTGTGGGCTTGTTCCGCCCGTGGCAGTTCTTCTAGCAGTCGTATCCCAAACTAGGGTAGTAAATTCTACTTTTTCATCATCATTACGAAACTCAACTACTAAACAAATAGCACCAGTAGATAAAGTTTCAATTCCATATTTTAGATATGTTGAAGATTTACTATCCATGAAAGTGGTAATACGTGCTTTTTCAGCATCAGTAACATCAGCATCTCCATCTAATCCACCCAAGTATCTAAAAAATATTGGCGATGTTGCATATTTTTTTGCCATCTTTATCTCCTAATCTTATACTCTTATTTATAATACTTTACACATGATGGCAAAGTATTTGTAATCCAACCTTTTTTGTTACCTTCTTTCTGAATCTACTCGCAGAGTGTATCTGTGTTCTTTGTAATGCAATACATGAACCTATACTCCAAGGATATATATTTTCTACTGTAAATCCTTCTAACATTTCTCTAGGATACATATCCATATATTTTGGATAAACTTCTTCTGGCCATACTCCCTCTGTCCAGTTCCAAACATCTCTTTTTACTTCTTCATGTGTTTTAGATGTATTAGACCAAGTTTTAGTTTGTTCTGGTCTTACTGTTTTTGTTTCTTCATGCCAACTGCCAGGCGGAAACTTAAATGGGCCATATGGATAATATTGATTAAAACATATCATGAACTGGTCATCTAATAGTTCTTCTTGTGTTCCATTACCTTCAATCAACAAAGGAATAACAAAATCATATCCACATTTCATAGGATCACTTTTTCCTATATCAACATGAAGATTGTGTTGTTTTTTTGCTTGATACATATTTACATGTGCTATCTCAAAATTCTTAAAGTGTTTTTTAAGTCTATCTTCAATACCAGTATGCTTTTTAACTACATCTAAATCTAGAGATGTAGATGATAATTTAAAAGAGTGAACTTTACCCCAAGTCATATCATTATAAAGATTTAATAGATATTCGTGTTCTTCTGATTCTAGAAAGTCTGGAATATATCCAGTTCCCTCAACTGCTGGTGGTGGTATTTTTAACATTAGTAATGTCCTAATAAATCCATCTTTTCAAGACATGATGGACATTGTTTACATGGTTCTTTTTTCTGTTTATAACAACTTATAGTTTCTGTAAGTAATTCATCAGCATTATGTTCTTTTATATAATCTATAATCATAGACTTTGTATAATAAGATATAGGTCTATGTATAGTATATTCCCATCTGTTCTGTGGCATATAAGTTTTTTTAGTTTCTATAACATGACTATTTAATAAAAGTTTTGCTACTGCTTGTGGATATTGTCTTTCACATTGTTTTAATTGTTCTTCTGTTAAATTTGTCCTCACTCTTCCATGTAATACATTTTTGATATTGTGTTCTTCCATAAAAATACTTCTATGTTCGTGATCTGCTTTTCCCCTATGTGAATAATAAGATTTATCATAGTAGTTATCATAATCAAAATGTGTTTTCCAATTTATCTTTCCAAATTTATTTTTGACATATCCCCAGACAAATTTAGCAGCCTCAAGTGTATCTGGTTTATCGTATCCAGTTATTGCATATACTTCGGTTGTACGATGTGTTATTGTATATTGTTTTGCTACCATATAAAGTAGAGCTGCTGAATCTATTCCACCAGAAAGACTTACCAGAACCTTGTCAAAAGAATCTAATTTATGCATAATCAATCCTAGCATTTTTATTTAGTAAACCAAATAACACAATACCTACTCCTACAATAATACAAATAGTAAGTGTCGGATGATTGAACCAAATATCGTTACTAAGATATTTATTATTATAAAAATACATTCCTTGTAGTTTTTCTATGCCAGATAAAAACTGATCGTATATAATGAAAGACAGAATAAATGCTGGTCTACTAAACTTATATGTTCTCATACCCCATCCAATTATGGACAGAATAAACATCATGAGTAAATCCTCTTCCCAAGTAATCCACCCACTATACGACAATGCTGTGTAGATGGTCAGTAGTGTCAGAGGTACTATCCACCAATATGGGTTTATATATAAAATTCTTGAAAGATACCTTGCACCCCATATCAACACAATTCCAGAGATTATAGTTCCCAGAATATATCCCCAGAAGATAGTCTCAAAAAATTGTTGATCCTCTAGTAAGTCTGTAGTGCCTACATCAAAGCCTAAGTATACCCATAGCGCAGCTAAATATGCATACATTTTATTGCCTGGAATACCAAAAAATAATGTGGGAAGTAATGCACCAATCTTTCCAGCGTTGTTTGCTCCTTCTGAACCGATTACACCTTTGATATTTCCGTTACCAAATTTTTCTGTTTTATGAATTGATCGTGTAATAGAGTATGACATCCAATCGCCAGTTCCACCACCACCGCCAGGCATGATACCACCGATAAAACCAACCCATCCGCCAATCATCGCTGTCCATTTATATTTCCAAACCTCAACAATACCTTCCCAAGTTTGTTTGTTGTGTTCTTTAATTTCTATCTTTTTAAATTCGTGTTTTGCGATTAGTGTTTCGATCATCTCTGGTATGACAAATAAACCCACACCTACAAGAACAAGTTTTACACCATCGTTTAAGTATGTCCAACCAAGATTATATGCTTCATTTGACCATTCATCTAGTCCAATCTGTGACAACCAACATCCAAACAATACAGCGATTATACTTCTTACTGTATACTTACTTGTTATAACAGCGACTAAACAAAATGATAAGAATAAAATGCCGGTTAACTCTGGTGTTCTTACAGCGTCATTTATTTGCATGTATAGTGGAAAGAATGAGAACCCTAGAAATCCAAAGATTAAACCATTCATGGTTGATGTAAAAAGTGCAGAAGATAAAGCATAAGATGCTCTACCTTTTTTTGCAAGTGGATATCCATCCACCATTGTTGCAGCTGTTCCGTTTGCCCCAGGCACACCTAATAGAACACTTGCATATGAATCACCTATGGAACATGCAACAACTGTCACCATAGAAAAAAGGACAAAGAGATACTCTGCCCCATCAAAAAAACTTACTACTCCAAAGAGTAGTAGAATTGCTTTACCAGCACCAGCAGAAGGTACAAGACCAATGAGACCACCATAAACACAACCTAATGCGATTATGATGGCCCATTGATAGACTTCTTCTAATTGAAGAATTGACTCCACTTGATATTCACCTTTTCACCAAAAACTTCTCTTGAAGTTTTTACATCGTTAAGCAATTCTTTACTGTTAATTGCATCAAAGATTGCAAGTTTAGAATCATTTGCATCTTCACCAAGCGCCCATGGGTATTTACCCAACTTCTTATCTAGATGTTTCTTACTAGTTTTGTTATTTAACATCATAGTAAACGAACTAACTAGAGCATCCATATGAGGACTATCTTTTGAAAGAAATATAGTTTTACCTAAACCACTTCTTGTTTTTAGAATAAGTGCATATGCATCATAATAACGACCAGATGGTGCTTCACCCCACTTCTTTTCGTATGCAGTGTTGAACCATGCTTCTGGCATGTTTGGATCTTTTACAATCTTTCCATCGACAGAAACCCCATGAGAAAACCAGACTTTAGTTTTTCCAGATTTGATACCATCTTTATAGGTTTTCTTCATATGAGAGAACCCATCTCTTGAAACATCAATCTCACCATTAAGGAAGGCTTTTCGTCTGTCACCAGACCCTTTCCAACCTTTGATTTGTCTTACATTAGTTTTAGAACATTCAACCAACTTATCAAAATCCATCGGCCCACATAACATCATAACAATTGACATTGCATCAACTATGGTTTCTGAACCACCACCAATATGAATGGCTGGAATTGCTGGAATATCTTTCTTTGAGAAAACAAAAGTTCCTTGATTATGTGCAACAATTGTTGCAAATGCTTTAGGGTCAAATCCACCCCAACCATCACCAGAAGTGATATACTTAATCATACCACGACTTTGGATCATAGTCTTGCCATCCTTAGAAAGTTCGTTATTATACTTAGCGTATGTTTTCTTTGGATCGCCAGGCATGTACCTAAGAACTACTTTGTGTCCATCCATTTCAAGATATTTGTTCCACTCCTTAACGACTCTTTGAGCCCATTTAGCATTACCACCCTCTGGCCCTGCTGGAACAATATATGTAAAAGTCTCTGCATATGCCGTAAACGACATAGCAGAGAATATAATTGCGAATATCAATTTTTTCATCTTTTATTTCCTTCTCACTTAGAATGTATATTTAAATTCAACTTTAAAGTTGTCTTTTGATTTTTCACCAATACCATCTTGTCCATCCCAACGTCTTTGAAAAGACGGTACGATTTTAAATGCATTTTTACTGTCACCAGCAACATTGAATTTAAAATCCTTTGAAATTTTCAATTCATTATAATTAGTTGTATTAGTCTCTGTATTTTGCGAGTGTGTCGCTTTAGTGGTAATTCCACCAAGGTCTTTCCACTTGTGTTGTACAAATGCATAGTTATAGGTTACAGTAGTTCCCTCACCGTTCTTATATTTGGTTTCACGATCAATACCCATACCGATATCTGTCGCATTTGCTGTAGTTGTCATTGCCATAAGGGCAACTGCTGTTAGTACTTTTTTCATTTTTCTTTCTCCGTTGGTTAAAATGAATATACACTTTAACATATTTTTACATTTACGTCAAGTGTTTTTTGTTAAAATCACAATATAATTGTTATCTTGGTCTGTCACGATTTCGTTACTCCTTTTGATAAACCCCACACTCTCATAAGCTGCTATTGACTTTGTTTTAGGAACAGACCATACATATTGAGTATGTGCTGAATCTACTACAGCGTTCAGTAGCATCTTACTAATTTTTCTTCCTCTGTAATTTGGGTGAACCCACAGCCCCCTAGAGCGCCATGAGATTTGGCTGGTTTTATGTCCACTATTCACACCAATTAATTTTTCATTATCATACACTCCATAGTAGTTGACATCTTCTGTTGTCTTTATATTTATATCATGGTCAATAGCGTCTTTTACAACATCTACATCATCATATAAAAAACATTCTTCCATCAAAGTCCAAGTACTTACACTTGGAATATCTTTTCTATCAGGCCAGAGTTGTTTCCAACCTTCAAGTATTTCTAAATGATTTATTTCCTTTACTTTATATATAATATCTGGGTCTACACCTAAAGATAAAATACCTTTCCAAGAAGGTTTAACCGTATTAGATTTTCTATCATATTCCCACATATCAAAATTACTGTGAAGGTCATCATAAACTGGTAATGTTGTATTTTTTAAATGATCTGGGTCTTTAAGATTTAATCCAACAAATTCTATTAACACCATTAAATTTTGTGGTGTAAGATTTAGATGAAATGTATCACTCATTGATTGATTAATTATTTTCATAGAATTAACAAGGGGTAATGGAATCGGTAGGTTTTTGTTAGCATATCTAATCTGTGACTTTAGTAAATTATTAAATACAGTCATTACATTTGGACTTTTTATATTTTTGAATATATCTGTATTTGTTATACCAAGAGGTATTATCATCAATGTTTTGTTTTCTTTAATTTGCTTCCACAATTTATATCTAAGTTTTTCATTTTTAGGAAAATCAAAATCTTCTGATACGATATCGAACTTAGCATTTTGTATCCAAATATTATTTGCAAAATACTGTGCTGTTTTAGCATCTTTCAAAATGAACACTCCTAGTGGATTCATCCCACTATTTCTTACTCGCAATCCTTTTTCTTTTTTAGATGTATATATTTTTCTTTCTTCCATCTGTTCTAGATCAAATGGAATACCCATTCCTACAATATCATAATCCCACGAAAGGTTATTCCATTCTTTACCAAAATATTTTTCACCCATATTATACATTTTCTTTTTCTTCATAGACTTTTTTTGTGTGTTACCAGTTTGTCTAGATTGTTTTTTGAAAATATTAATTCTTTGTAATTCACGATCTGCAAATGGGGCAAACCATTCGTTTCTGGGGTCTTGCGACTCTTGATATAATCTTGAAGATTGATAAGATGGTATCCAAAAGATATTATGTTTTAAAGGATGGTCTTTTAATTCTTTTAATATGTTTCTATAATATTCATAGATGTAATCCATAGATTCATCTTGTGCTTTCCATATTTGTGGGTCATAATTATCCATACCCCTACCATAATATACACGATTATTATACATATCTTTAATATAATTTGTAATATAAATATCGTCATCCATAACACCCATGTCTCTCATCCATTGAGTTTTTTTTGAATGATCTGATTCACTAGACTCACCAGACATTTTTATACCGCCATATTTTGATACCGAATGACTTTTTAGAGGATAAATTAAATCAGGCCAAAACTCTGTAAATACCTTATCCTCTTCTTCGTAAACATCATGTATAAAGTCTACCTCAAAGTTTTCTATTTCCCAACCCACCTCTTTTCTGTACCTATCACAGCATATATCATCTATTCCGTTATAGTTATTAGGGCTTGTGACATGAACTAAATTAGGATTGAATCCTCTATGTTTTAAAAACATGACTAACCAAGCACTATCTCTACCACCACTTAGTCCAACTGTTATTTCTTTATCTTTGTGTAAATCAAACAAATAGCAAAATCTTTGATACTCCTCTTCCATATCATACTCAATCAAATCTTGATTTAAAAAAGGTTTCCAATCCTCTTCAACTCTTTTGATTTGATTGTAGATTGTGCCTGGGCCTACTGTATGTCGTCTAAGATATTTTAATTGACCAGTTGTGATCCAATCCGTAGTTAGTTTTGTTCCTAACTCTTTTTCTGCATCAACTATCTCTTTAAAAGATGGTGATATAAAATTGTCTGAATAGAATAATTGTGTGGTAGCAAAATGATCTACAGTTGCTGACCATCTACCATCTTTCATAAAGACAGAAGCAGATTGGCCATCATACCCATAAGTATAATAGTTTCCTTTCTTAACAAACTTTCTAATACCATTATTTAAAAATTTCATAGTCAACCCATTCATGTGGTTTATTTGAAGAGTGTGTAAAGTGAACAAATTTTATATCTTCGTGAAACTCTCCACCCATATATGCAAACTCATTTCCAGTTAGTTCTGTATATTTCTCTGTCATTTTTATCATAAACAATTTTTCTGATTTATGATTTTGTAATGGTTTTGTACTTGCAACCCATCTAATAAACCATGCTTCTGGTAAAAGTTTTAGTTTTAATTTTTCTTTAACACTGTCCTCAACAAAGTATTGTTCTCCATTTACAGGCCCAGTTGTAACTCCATTATCAATGTAGTGTCTCTGCCATTTATGAATATCAGACATAAACTTATCATAGATGTATCTACAATCTTTTGGATAGTATTTAAAGAACCCACCATTAATTTTGTAGTTCTCTGAATTAGTATCTCTCCACCAACCAGGCATTGCAAGAAACTCACCTTTCTTTATAGGATAGTCAAACACTTTCTTATAATCATTTGTAAGTAATATGTCAATGTCCATAACACAAATAGGTTCATCAATGTCGAGTTGCATACCCCACATTTTATTCCACTGTAAAGTAACCCTATCGTGATACGGTTGTCGTATCCAGATAAATTCATGTTCTGGTAGTTTTTTCTCTAGATATGTTTCGTAGTCTGGGCCGTACTTTTCACCTATTCGTATACATAATATTTTCATTTATGAATAACCCCACTCTTATCACTTAAATAACCATTCTTGTTAGGATGTACACCTCTAAGAATAAAGTATTTTGTATTATTTTTTAAAAATGTTTCTAAAGAATCAAACCTAAACATTATATGTTTAAATCTATAATTTATATGTGTTCTAATATAAGAATATATATTACTTATGTTAAACAAAACATTTTTATCTCTTATATATGGTAGAAAAACTTTATAGTTATCTTCTTTATAGTTATCTCCCATCATATCACATTTTACATAATCTATTTTACAATTATCTCTAACCCAATTTAATGCTTCGAACTGTTCATCTATAGTTCCATTTTTATTTAACTCACCATTTATATATTTTTTGCCTCCGCCATATAACAACTGTGATTGTTCATCACCTTTAGGATACCAAAAATCATTTTTAATTTTTAGATTAGTGTTCCAATAATCTGATCCAGAAACATTTTGTTCCCATTTGGAGTCTACCCACCATTTAAGTTCCTCTTCATTATTTACTAAATCGGTTATTTCTTTTTTATAGTCTAAATGATCTTGTGTTAAATCATAGTAAACTATATTTTTAATATTAAATTTTTTTGCTAAAAACTCTGTTAAAAATCCAGCAGTGGGTGATACTATAGTGTCTATGGTATCTATCCTACTTTTTCGTAGTTTTGTTTCTATTCTTCCTAATGAAGTTCCAAAATTCTCTGTATTCACTGGATAATATTTTTTTTCATTTCTGATCTCATCAAACTTATACCATTTTGATGGTATATCAGTTGGTAATCTATTATAAGAGAAAACTTTAATATCCCTTTCGTGGATTGGAAAGTTTCTAATCATTGGATAGTCTTTTGGTTTTAACCAGTGTGGTGTGTAGTCATCGTGAAAATTGGTATCTGCTCTTTCAAAGTTTGTAAACTTTAATTTAAATAAATTGGGTGAACCAAGTTCATTCCACCATTTTCTATTTAGAACTAAATGTTGGTCATGTAGCGTTGCATTTTCATTTGGTTTTGCAATAATGTGTGCTTTAATCCAATAATCATTTTCGCCTCTTTCCCATCTTACAATATCGTCAAAGAAATATGATATTGGTGTTTTATTCGCTGAATTTTCAAAATTCATTCCAACTCTAAGTATTGTAATGTATTTAAAGTGAGTTGGTAAATTTAAAATAGTTTCATGAACTTTCGATTTACAGCAAAATACAACTTTACTTCCACTTCCAGTTCCAGTTAATCCACCACTTAATTGATTCCAAGTGACATGCGCTTGATGGTAGATATGTTCATTCCATTCAATATTGGGGGGAAGGTGACATATGAAAGCATAAGTATTTTCACATATTCCAAGCGAACGGAAAACAAGTTCTGGAATATTAAATCTTTCCGTACATCTGTAAGGAGCAAAGTCATTTATAAACTCACAGAAATCATCATAACTTTCAAAGTCATTCATCGTATATCACACCCTTTTCTTGTCGTTCTTTTTTAGTTTTAAATGTTGATAGGAATAAAAGGAATCTCATTTTCCATTTACTAAAAAACTTTAACTTTTGTTTCTTTTTCAAAATCATTAGCGTGTTCCCATGTGTTAACCATTGGTTTTCCTCTTATATTTAGGGATGTGTTTAACAACATAGGACAACCAGTTTTGTCATACCACTCTTCTAGAATAGGTCTAATTACAGATACACAATCTTTTTCTACAACTTGAACTCTTGAAGTTCCATCTACATGTGTCACTGATGAGTAGTCGTGTTTTGATTTTGATACAAATTGCATGTATCGATTCATTGGGCCTTCAAAGTATTCCTCTGCATATTCCTCTAGTATTGCTGGAGCAAAGGGTCTAAACTTCTCTCTTCGTTTGACTTCATTAACTGTATCTTTAATTGGTTCTCTTGGGTCAGCAATGAGTGAACGATTACCTAACGCTCTTGGGCCAAACTCTGCCCTACCATTTGCTACCCCACACATTTTATGTTTAAGTAAATGTTTGACAACTTCTTTAGGATTTATTTCTCTTTTTATATCATATCCTAAATATGGGTGTCTCCATGTTAGTTTACGTTGCCACACCAATGCAGCCGCACCCAAAGAAGACCCAGCATCACTTGGGGATGGCATTATCCATATATTCTTACCTTGTATTTTACTATTTGCAACACAGTTTAAAGCACAACCACCCATGATAACTAAATTTTCTTCTGGGCATTTCTCTACAAGTCTTAGTAATTCATCTTCATATACTGCTTGAACTGATGCAGCCAAATCTTCTGGTTTACCAGTGAACTTTATATCTAACCCATAGTGATTATTATTATTATCCAATCTTCTTTTTAACATTGTTTTATGTTTAGGTTCTCCAAATGCAGCCATACCCATAACAATATATTCTTCTTCGTTTGGTTTATACCCTAACAGTTCTGTAACGGCTGAATATAACAATCCTAAAGACCAAGGATACTTACGAGAGTATATTTTCTTTAGTGTTTTATGTTGGTGAAGATTACCTTGATCGGCATACCATATTGAAGTGGTATCCCATTCTCCTATTGCATCTACAACTATAACATTTGCTTTTCGGAATGGTGATGTATAGAAACCAGCAGCTGCATGTGTTTTGTGATGAGGGAAACACATATCATATTTTGTTTTTTTAGTTATCCAACTTTGTCCAGCATACAATCTTCTAGTGTTTTTCCAAAATGGATTTTCAAAATAAGCACGAATATTAGAAACACGAACCATACTAGAATGGATTCTACTATCATTTTTTATCTGTGAATATCGTTCACTATGTGATGCATAAAGTATTTCTCTATCTTCTATTAGAGAATAACCAGCATCGTGACTACCCTCACTAATTCCTGCTACTCTCATCACCGAACTTTTCTATATCTTTTTCAACATCATTACCAACTAATTTTTTCAATGCATATAACATCAACTCATTTCTTTGTTGATTACCACCACCATGAATAATAAAATGAAATCTATTTTCTTTTGAACCATTGTATGCTTCATGTGATACACCGTTGTCAAACCAATAGCCTGTACACTCCTCAAAAGGCAATTCTTCTTTTGTATCTGATCTTCTTAGATAACACCCCTCTGGTTGTGTTATTGCAATATTAATTGCTGATGAAACATTCCGTGTTCTACCTTCAGCATCTCTTTTAGCATCAGAATCATTGTGGGCCGTAATAAGACCTTCAGGCTCTAATAACATAAATCTACATCTTCTATAACCGCCAGGCACTCCAGACCCTTTATTTGGAAATCTATCCCTCAACCACCTTTTCATCTCTGGAGCGTATTCAATTAGTTCTGTCCACCCCCACTGAACATCTTCTTCACTTATACCATACCCACTTGGATTCATGGTGTGGTGCCAACCCATGTTTTGATCTTTACCCTTCTTAACCCAACCATGTATAGCTGCAGATTTCCAACCACCAGTTTCAGCAGTGTCTCCGTATCTGTGTTCTACAAAAAAACCATTGTCATACACATCATTTACTTCTTTGATAATTTCTCTTGGAATATCTAAGGGTATTTTTAAATACCAGATATCATGATATTCACAATAATTTCTAATCTTGGCAAACTTCATCTTCCTATCACCATAAATCTTGTCATACCATTATCTAGTTTTCTTTCACCAGAAAATAGTATGTCGGTTAGTTCTGCTTGATCTGCAAGTTCATCAGCTGATTTAACACAATTGATATGATCTTCCCATTCATCAGCATCTGTAGATTGTAAAATATATAAGGGAGCATATCTAAATCCTCTTTGATTAACTAATCCATAATAATTAATCTCTTTCCATTTTTTCATTGGAAACATGTGTTCACATGAAGTATTTATAATACAATCATATGAGACAATCATTTCTCCTTCTGTTCCGTCTGGATTAAAATTTTTAATATTAAATCCAGTGCCAGAGTCTGGATGAAGATAATCCGACATGATACCACGCAGATTAGGTTTTTGTCTTGCCATCGCTGGATTTTTAGGGTCTTTAGGCAAATTAGTTTTACCTATTTTTTCACACATAATATTTTTTCTAACACAACGATACATGTCGTTTTCTTTATAGTGTCTATTAAATTTAAATGATGCATACTGAACATCCTTATCAATCTCATAGTTCATAACAAACTTGGCACCTAACTCTTCTATTAATATATTAGTTAGAATGTGTGCAAACCAACCACCCAGAACAACATAGTTTTCTGGATATAGTTTTAGATTGTGCATCTCTTCTGCAATCCACATTTTAGTTTCTACTTGAGATGCTGTCATAGAATCTGTAATTCTTTTTGATATCCAAGGTCTATTTTTTTGTATTTCTTTTACAGCATTGAACCAATTGTTTGAGGTATAAGTTTTATATTTAATATAGTCTACCATAATTTTTTAATCTCTTCTATATCAGGCATCTCATCATCATCACTATTATAACTATTATTAAATAAACATATCTTTAAGTCTTTTCTTAGTTTCTTGGTTTCCATATCATCTGGAAATATATTTCCTTTGTACCAAGAGTATATCCATCCTTTGGGGAAAGGTTTTAATAGGTGACCAACATCATGATTTTTAATTGTTTCCATACCTTCTTCCCATATATTATAGAAGAAATGATTAAAATAATTATCAATAGTTCTATAGGTAAAAAATATAACTTCTTTATTTGTTTCTATGTGTTCTTCTATCTGTCTAAGTTGTCCTCTTGTCCATCGTATACAAGAAGAGTTTAGTGGTGTAGATTTTAATTGACCAAAATTCTTTCGACAGTTTTCTGCATCATTCCACCATCCTCTAACGATATAAGGATGTTTCATATCTAGTTCAAACATACAATCTATATTATTATGAATAAGAATATCAATATCAAAGTATAAAAAATTTACACCTTTTATCTGTGGAAAATATTTTTGCTCATTGAACATATAACATTTACGATATGCCCAGAACATATTCTTTTCTGCTCTATAATGTTTATCCCATTCTGTAGGAAGTTGAATATCGTATTCTTCTTTTGGATTATCTGTAAGACAGTAAAAATTAAAAGGAACTGTAAGGTGTTTGTCTAATTGTTCTTTAAGTTTTTTAACATAGGTGTCATCATACTTGTCACCCCAACGTACACACAATACTGTGTTTTCCATAGTATCCTCACTTTAAATTATATAATTATAACAGATTTATTTTGTGCTGTCAAGTATTAATTTATAATAATAGAAAACATCTAAGGGATTATCAGCCTTACGAATCCCAGACTTTAATTTTCTATCTTCACTATCTTTTACTATTTGTAATTCAAAAACTTTAAGTTTTAGTTTGAATAGTTCTTCTTTATCTTCTTTAGAACTACCATCATACTCAAAAACCATCTTATCAATATTAGACGTAATAACTTCGGTTTTAGTTATTGGGTTTTCTGCATAGTTATATAAACCATTTTCTTTCGCATAGTTGTCAAAAGCAATTCTAAAATCCTGCCTAACTGCTTCATTGTTTTCTAGAGTTCTTCGTTCTAAATCTTCATAGGAAACTTCTTTAAGTAAATCTTGAAATTGGTGATCGTTTTCGTCTACTGTAACATAGTGTGAAACCACTCTAGTTTTTATTTTATACGTTTCGATATTACCTTTTTTTAGATAAAATTCTTTTTTAATCTCTGCATCTGTTCCAGAAGGCTCATCTGGATGAACTTGTCTGTAAAGAACTTCTACAGTATCATGCTCTGGATTAGTGTATGCTGCATCGCATATTCTTCCAGAAAAAATTGAGTTACCTATTTCAGCCATTTTAATTCCTTTTCCATTATTTATAATTCCTAACCTTTAGTTATTCGCAAATTTCTTGTTGTGATTGTAGTAGGAGAACCGTTAGGAAATTCTTGTGAACGATAAGAGTTACCAACTTGTCTTGTTTGGTAGTTACCACTTCCGTTTAGTCTTGTATCCACAACAGAAGACCCTCTAGTGCTTCCGCCAGAGGATGCAAAAGTATAAAGTATTTTATGACTATTAGAGTTACTTCCCCCACCAGCAGCGACATATTGAATAGCGTTTTTAAGTATTGCTTCAATGTCAACACCACTACCTTCTGCATATTCTCTTAAATTATTATCACCGTCAATATACAAAAGATTTGTTGATGGATTAGTATCAACAGCACTTCTTTGATGTAAATAATAGTTTGTTACTGTGGTAGGTTGATCTAATGTCTCTGGAATACCACCAGATGAATATGCTGAAGTATCTGCTCTTGTATCTGAAAAGAAAGCAGCACCACTTGAAACTTGTGAATAACCAGTGGCAGATGTAGATGAAGTTGTAACTGTATAAGTTCCACCAGTTGTGTCACTCTCTGTTCCAGAAACTAATAAGTCAATTGCTGGTTTACAGAATGTATCTACTAAATCTTGTGCTGTCATTGCTTGAATTGTTCCACCAGTATTATCTTGATATACTGGAAAAGCTTTACTATTGGTATCAGCAGTAAAGGTTGGTATAGTATATGCAAGATTAATTTTATCATATGAAACTGTAACTGTTTGTGGTTCTTGGGTTGAACTTTCTGCAACAAAGTCAGCAGAACTTGAACCACCACTTTCGTTACCATCACTGGTTGAAGCAGAACCAGCAGATAATCTAGTATCATCCATGCCTGTCATGTTTGCACCACTAGATGATACAACCGTTAAAACAGCAGATGGGGCCGTCGCATATTGATAGGCAGTTTGTGTTACCCATTCAGTAATTTCAGCAGAAGTCATTTCTTGTAGATTTCCACTACCATCATATTTTAAGGGTGTTCGTGCTGTCATAATTAAGCTCCTGCGCCGTGTACCGTTTTCAGAGTTGATCCAGCACTATTTTTAATTAACAAAGTTGACAATGTTTTTAGTTGTACCGAACCAACTGAATCATCTGCCATCATTGACTCTGATACTAAATCAACTGATCCAGTAGTTATTATTGTACCACTATTATCTTGGAATGTCAAGGTTCTATTTGCAGTGGGTTCATTAAAAGTTATTGTGCTTGAAAATTTAGTGTTTGCAGCTGTATCATTTGTTTCACGAAAAACGATATCACCTTGTGTAGTAATATTTCCCACAGAGGTTACTGAATTAAACTCTGTGTTCTGTCCGAATGTACCATCTTCTAGTTCTATACCTTCATCATTTGCAAAGGTAAATTCTAGTTCATTTGTACCATTAACTCTATTTGCATTTTCTACTATAATTCTTGATTTCTTTTCTACATTATCAAACTTTGTAAATGGAAATTCTTGTTCAGCAAAAATATCAGACGTTCCATCTTCCATAAGAATGTCGTCAAACTGTTCTCCAATTAAATATAATGCTCTATCTTGTGTGGATCTTTCTGCTAAAAATCTATGAACTTTTTGTAACTGTCCATCTATATTTGGTAAAAATCTATATGAAAATACATCCTCTGTAGTATCTTCTAGATTAACTTTATCGTTAGCATTAGCTGCAGTATCTTGAACAACATTATCACCAGCGTTTGCACTACCGTCAGTACTGTCTAGAACAACCGAACCAACAACTGCAATACCATTTACTCCGTTGTTAAAAGTTACAAGACCATCTGAAGCGATAGTCATTGAAGTTGCGGCAGAAGTAGATCCTATATTACCACCGTCACCAACAACAAGATTTTGTCCTTGTAACTGAATCGTACCAGACAAGTCTGGAATTGTAACAGTTCTATCAGCAGTAGGATTGGTGGCACGAACAGTTGTCTCAAATGCATCAGCAACAGAACCTTCAAAAATAAGATCTTGACCATTAATTTGGAAAGTGGCAACAGCAAATGTACCAGTAACAGCAAGTTCACCGAATGAACCAGTTGTTGCGGCCAAAGCAGTATAGTTGATTGTTCCTGCTTCTAAACCAGAAACGTCATTTCTTAATTTATTAAACTCTACTCTAAATTGTTCTAGGGTATTGTTTGTATCTACTTGATTAGACGTTATTGCCATCTGCGTTTCCTACTAATTGTTTTAACAAGTTTTTGATTTCATGCATCTCACACTTTAAATTATTTATCTCCCTTTGAGCACTACGAAATTCATCTCTTTGTTGTTGTGCTTCGTTAGATCTTGCAATTGCTTTTTCATAAGCACTTCTATTTGTATTAATTATCGCCCCACTACTAGTATCTCTAACTAGGTGGGTGTGTCCTTCTACTTTTACATATGTATGTTCACTCATATTATGTCGCCAATGCTAATGCCCTAAGATCTTTAATTCGTGGTGGTTCAGCAGCATTTGTTCCTTGTATAACTATCTTAATTGCAAACTGGATAAATGATGACAATGGTTCACCAATTCCATCATCCGTAACACCAGCAGTAAATTTGTATTCTTGGAAGTCATCGTCATCCAATGAAGCACCTACAGCCGAATCTGGTGAACCGTCTGTATTAAAGAAAGTGTATGCTAATTCGTCAAAGTCAGAAGCATCATCTGTTCTTAGTACTTTAAACAATACTTTTATTTCTGCACTTGAATGTCTGTGAGCGGCAAAGATAACTTTTAACGCAGTGGCAGGATTTTCAAGTGCAACCTTTTTAGTAATATATATTGCGGCGTTCTGATCACCTTCTGGTGATGTCATTGGATTATAATCAGTAGTTGGATGAACATCGCTTGAACTGTCAATATTATTAAGTTGATTTCCAACACAAACTAATGAAGCCCTATCTAAGTCAACAACTGGTGATAATGTATCTGTATCAGAAGTCATTTCTAAAGTCAAGAAAGTTGATTTCTTTGCAGACATTTCGTTAGTTTCATTAATCGTAGATGCAACCATTCTGCAACTATCAAACTCAAAGTTCTCATTTAGAGAAACTTGTTGTTCAGAACCAGAGGCAGTTGTTACAAAAGAACTTTCAGAACCACTTGGACTTCTTGCAGAAGTTGTTCGTATTTTTGATGTAATAGCAGTTCTAGGTAATTCTAGTGTTGATACAACTGGTTTTATTAATTCATATCTATAATTTTCTGTTGCGAATATTGACACTCCACCAACATCAGCAGTTGTTGAGTCACCACTTATGGAAGCATTTGTCGATAAACCAACGGTATAACTATTCATACCAATATTTGCAATTGCAGTATGTGTCTTATTGAGTTCCGTTAATGGAACAGATTGTATCATGTATAAGTCAATCGTAACACCAGCATTATGGACAGAGGCAGTAGTTGAATCTACACCTCTAGTTACAGAAGTTACATTTACGCCAGATATCGAACCACTCATAATCTCATCACCAATTTTCAAGAACACTGTACCACTTGAAGGAAAGTTAGTTGAGGAAGCAAGAACTACTGTAGTGTCTGCAGCTGTTAAAGCAGTATTGAGTGTTGTAGATATCCCAGAAGTTATACCAGATATAGTTACGTTATTAGAAGTCTGATACATACCATGATCTTCGTGTTTTACAATCGCAACGGCAGAACTATTAGTTAGTGTAATTGGATTTGGTTTTAATCTCTTACTAGGTATTCCAGTATTATGTAGAGTTACTCGTCCAGTTTGTCCATTACTAAACTTTGCACGATACAAAGTAAACTTAGCATCTTGCATAGGTGTTGAAGACCAAGCACGATTGTTTTGTGATTTAAATAATACACCAAGAGTAGGTTGTTTAGACACAACTCTATTAGAACCAGAAACATCTAATTCACCTAATTGTGATATCCACATCAAATAATCTAAACTATGTGTTTGTACTACGAAACAATATTCTAGATTTGGTTTTAAATAAACTGGTGAGTCAAATGTAAATGTAGTTGCTGTTGTAGCATTATCAGAAACATTTACCTCTGAAGCATTCAGAACTTTTCTACCGAAAGGTAAAATCTTTGCGCCTGGATATCCATTTACAACATTTCTAATTTCTACCCAAACTGGTAAATCTGTATCTTTCTTTTGGAAGAACAAATCTATTTTAGTAATAAAGGCACCAGTATCAACAGTATCAGCTGTATTTACCATAAATGTTTGTGCAAGTGGATCTGGCCCTGGCTCATTAGTTTGACCATCATCACCAGTTTCTTGGGGTGGTTGTGGTACTGGGCGTCTACTAATAGAAGTAGCTGTACTATTTCTACTTGTTGTCTGTGAAACATCAGTTTGAACTACAATAGCATTTCTAGTTGCAACAATAGTTTCTTGTTCTGTTTCTAAAATACCCTTTGCACTATAAATTGTTTGAGCAGCAGTTATAGGTTGTGGGTTTCTTTGATTAACCGTTGACGATGATAACCTAAATTCTAATTCACCAGTTTTAAATCTTGGATTACTACCTTGTCCAGCAAATCTTGATTCTGGTATGTTAAATGTTCCATCTATATTACCAACAGCATCTGTAAATAATGGTGAACCAGCAACTGGTGTAGTATCTGTAGTAAAATTGGTATTCTTTGGTGTGATAAACTTACTTACATCCACACCATCAAAGAAAGGATATAATCTAGTCTTTGGTTTAAATGCCTTACCTACAAATTCTATATCGTTAGCTCTTAACCAAGGAATCATGGCTCTTGATATAACTTTAGTACCTTGTGATTCTTCATCAATCTGTTCAACAACATCTGTGACTAGACCAGTTCTTCTTAAATCTGTTCTTGTTGTTTGAATTGTTCTTGTGACATCAAAGTTATTGTTTCTAAAACGATCTGTTCTTGTAGCAACAACACCACTCCATTGAGTTTCCCATGAGTTCCAAATAGTTCCCAATGCATTTCCTACACCAGCAAGAACTGTATCATAGTTACCCTCAACATTAACAATTAGAGGTGGAACTAGTTCTGTTTCAAACCACTCATCACCAGTAGGTGTAAGAGCAATTTGTCCTACCCATTGATATACTAGGTGGGGTTGAACATTTTCAACTCTTGTTGCATATGGTTGTGATGAAAAAGAAGCATCTGTGTATGGAAGTGTAATTAAGTCACCAGTTTTCTTATAACTAGCAGCAGTTCTTTCAGCGTCTGTAGCGACTGATTCAGATAACTTTGCATTTCTCATTACACATTTAGGTCTCATTTCATTTTCAATTTGATCCATAGCAATCTTATAATCACTATGTTTTGCATCTCCAACTCTATGTCCACCAAAGTTATCAACTACAAATCCAGACTTAAATCTATTCAAACCATTTTTATCTGTAACCTCAAATGACTCTGCATCTCTTTCTAACAGAGATAAAGCAGTATAATATTCTACGGTTTCTAATCTCTTTTTTAATCTACCAATGTCAGCCATGGTAAATCTTTGTGTCTTGTGTCTTATAATTATTGCATCATCTGGTGTAAAGGTATATGGGTTCAAAGTTATAGTCGCAAGTTTTAGAGCATTTTCTAACGGTTTTGGTTCTTGTGGTCTTTCAGCAGAAACACCATTTTGTATTCTAAATTCTCCTTGGTCATCTAAGAATAGTAAAGCCATTCTACCAAGATAATATTCAAAATCTATAGTAACATTACTAGCTGGTTTTGGTGTATCAATTGGTGATGCACCAGTTCCATCATACTGTCTATGGAAAAAGTCAAAAGACTTTCCAGTAATTTCATCTACAGTTGCAAGTGTTTCACTTGTACCAGCGATATTTTCTACCGTAGGTCTAAAGTCAATTGAATCTGTTAAAGGAAATAAACCAGTTGGTTCTGGTTCGTCTGGATCAACTCTCGTTGCAGTATAAGATGGAATATTACCATAACCCATTTGTCCAGAAGCATCTGAATAAGAGTCTACACTAAAAAATTCGCCTGCACCGTGACCAAAGAAATCAAATACAATAAGTAATTGTCCTCTAGGTGGTGATACTCCAACCTTTCTTACAATTCTAGAAATATCATAAAAGTTATCTCTTTGTCCAGTATCAAGAACATAGTTACTGGTAATAATTTTTGAACCACTAGTTATAGTTCCTACAGTTGCAGTAGCGCCAGAACTTTCACCAGTGATAACTTCACCACTTTGAAAATCTGTAGCACCTACACCTTGTGTTAATACATATTGCATAGGACTAGATGTAGATATATTTCTCGCAACAGCACCACTAGTTCCACCTCTAATAATTTCTCCTCTAGTAAAGTTTCCTACTGTAGCAGTAATAGTCATTTGTGGGGCAGCTGCAGCAGAACCAGTAGCCTCTGAGTCATACACAGCAACTAACTTAAATGCATCGGCACGTCCTAGTGAGATTTCTTTATCCCCAGGCCTTGTTCCATATGCATCTGTAGAACCAGTTGTTACTTTAACTTGTTTCATTAAACTGGTAGTTTTAATTCTTTGATTAACATTTGATTTAAATATAGTTGCAGTAATTTTTACTTTTGCACCGTTACCTAAAACTGTATTATCTGTAACTGTTATTGAAGCCGTTCCAGTTCCAGCAATATTACCATCAACACTTACTACTTGTCCTTGGACACCAGTTCCAGCACCAGCAGTTAATATTGTTAATGTATAATCTTTTTCGGCAAATGCAGCAAAGGTTTCATTTGAACCAGCAGTAAATGAAACAGCACCAGACGATGAACAAGTTCCTATAAACTGTCTACGAACTGTCAACGAGGTATCCGTTGCACCATTATTTGCTGTAGTTAAAAGAGTTTTAATAACTCTCTTTGGTAGTTTAAATATTGAAATATTTTTTTCTGTATTTTGTAGAGTCGCAATCTTTTCAACTTCCAATGCAATTGTAGTTGAGTTATCTTCTTCTAGAACGATGTTATCGTTAGCGTCTGCACCGTTAGCATCCGAAGCATTAAATACAACTTGTCCAGTTGAAATTTCTGATGGTATCAAAACAGCATCTGCTGTAAAATCTTGACCAGAGTCATTATCATCCATAAATACAGATCTTGTATCTCTAAATGTATGTGTAACAACTTCTGAAATAGTTAAATCTGTGTTACCAGAATTTTCCACGATTGAATCTGTCTCAGCAGAATCTGATGCTTTTATTTTTTCACCAACTGTAAAAGTACCAATAACATTTGTAAGAACAACTTTATCTGAACCAGTTCCAGAAGCGAATACAAATCCAGTTGCAGCAGATGTAGCACCAGTTACTTGAACACCACCACTTGAATGATTTGATAAAAGTGTTGCACTAGGCGTTCCACTTAACGTAAGTTTTGTAAAAGGTCTAACATCCCACAAATATAAATCGTAAACAGCGGCAGAAGTTCCTACAACACCAGTACGATATTCAATTGCTTTTGCACGAGCAACACCAATCTGATTACCAGAAGATGCTCCGTTGGTTGTAATTTTATCATCAAATAATCCTACTGTTTTGTATGCAGTGGATTCACCAGAAATAAATGTGATATCTGGTTGTCCATATAAATTTGTTATTTGACAAAAGTTTCCAATTTCATGTGTAACGACACCAGTATTAACAGTATTAAAATCTCTTGCTTTAGTTAAGTCCTTAAAGGTAGGTGCTATTTTTTCTAATTCATAACCCTTGACATATGCTTTGCCAGGCGAACAAGAAAGAGCAAGTAAACTTTCTGCTGGTGTACCACCATCATCTGTAGTAGTCTTTCCTTGGAATACACCTTGGTAATTAGTATTTCTTGCAGTGACGTTAGTGCTTTCTCTCATATCAAAGTTGAAAGGTCTTACCGTATACGAACCACTTTCATCAAAAGTTCTTCTTGCAAGAGTATCTCCTAATACATCATATTCGGTAACTCTAGCTTGTCCAACCAACTGTCCATTATCAATTCTCATCAATTCAACAAAATTAGTATCATCAGTTGCAGTGGTTGATTTTGTAGCAAGAGTTAAAGTAATTTTTAATCTATGAGCACCTTTAGCAGCATAGTTAGATGAACCAGTTGCATTATCTGTAAGTGAAGTGTCTGTCTCTGGTGTTTGTAATGTTTCTGTAATTGTAAAACCTACTCTTGCAGTTACAGTTGTTGTATTCGTAGATAATACTAATCTTTGAGGAGCACATCTTACAAACTGTCCTCTAATGTAATAGACACCTTCTTGAAGTTCAACCGCTGTTCCACTTTGTGAAGCAGTAGTGTTATCAATTGGTGAGTATACAGTTGCAGAAGCATTATTAGCAGCATATGTTGTGGTGTGAGTAATACCAGCATTTGCAGTTAAGTTCTCTCCATTTGCAAATCTTTGAGTTGCACCATCCGTTCCAGTATTAACGTATTGAACATATAACATAGGTTGAGTTGTTGAAGTTGCAATTTGAAATCCTACAACTTTAGCAGTAACACCAGAGGTTTGTCCAGTTATAATTACGTTATTAGTTGCATTATAGAATGAACTTGGATTAATTGTTTCATTAGCAAATGTTCCGTTTAACTGTAATGTTTGAAAATTTGCCATCAAGGAAAGTTGGCCGGGAATAACCACAGTTCCTTCTTTAAACATGTGATTACCATGTTGTTCAATTTGACTTTGTAAAATAGATTGTAGAGTAGTTAACTCTCTCGCCTGAACAGCAAAGCCAGGGCGAAATAATATTCTATGAAAATCTTTATCCTTACTAAAGTCATCGTAGTAAGGTGATACATTGAGGTCGGTAAGTTGAGCCATTAACTAATCCTTTAAAATTCAATTATTATTTTTATATCTTCTGTTTGGTCACTTGATCTTTGAATAGGTTTTCTATTTTCTAAGTATACAATATTACCACTATCTGGCTGTAACTCTGGATTTGCATACCCACTTGTTAAGGTTAGGGTATTAGAATTAGCCAAAGTAACAGTTTCACTTGCAGTGTTTGATGGTGTTCCAGTTGCGCCAGAAGTTCCACCAGTTACAGTTGTTGTTCCAGAAAAAGCAGCATAAGCACCAGTTGTAGAATTTGTTCCATAAGAACCAAATCTTTCTTGGTGATAATAAAGTAGACTTCTAGCAGAATCCCATTCTACAACTCTACCTACAGCACCAGTAGTTGCTTGTGTTATTGTTTCATCCACATCGAAAGTTCCAGACGATGTTGACATTTTTACAACATTTGTCATTCTTCCAGTTGCAATTGAAGCAACGGTTGATGTTCCATAAGTTGTTGGATCTACTACTAGTCCTACTTCTCTAAAATCATTTGCAGTTGTAATATCATCATTCTCTGCTTGTGTTAGTGTGGTATTTGTCATCACATAGTGTCCACCTAACTCTGCGACAGCATCATTACCGTGTCCACTTTTTGGACTTATGATAACATTTACAGCACCACCAGAACCACTACCTAATGTAGAGGAAGATGTTAATGCAGTGTCAGAAAAAATATATGCAGCCCCTAAATTAACAGAACCAAAAGTATATCCACTTCCACCAGCGTGTAAAATTGTATCTGTTCCAGAGGACAATCCAAATCCTTGGATTGCACCACCACTAACTTTGATTGAGACAATTGCACCAGAACTTGTTCCAGCATTTGTACCATCTCCATAAACAGCAGCGTAATAAGTTCCGTCTGTATAACCAGAACCACCAGTTACAGAAAGACTTTCAATCTTACCATCTACTGCAGCTGAACTCACAGTTGAGTTTGTAGACACAGGCATATAGTCTGTAGTAAGAAACTTAGTAGCATCTGATGCAGAAACGGTGTACATATATTTAAGGACATAACCACCTAGGGCAAATGTTGATGTTGATTCTGATGTCGGTTCAGAACCAGAGTATGCAGCCCCACCATTATTATCTAGGACTTTGTATACCCTAAATGCAGAGGTGATAAAGTAAAAGTTTGAGTCAAAGAGATTTGTTGCACCATTGGCAGATAAGTTTGATGCAGATATATTATCTTTGTACATAGAGTAAACAGTTCCGTTTACCCAATTTGTTCTTGGTAAAGCAAAAGATATATCAGTTGATCCAACTTTTTTAGCTGCAATCATAGAATCCCATCTATAGAACTCTGAACTTATATCGTCTGCTGGTGTTGGGGGAATAGTATCGTTTCCACCAGTTGTACCAGAAGTGAATGGTGTTGCTTTACCTATGAATAGGTAATACGTTGATGCAGCTGCTTCAGTAAATGATTCGTGAAACTGATTAGCATTATGCTGTCTAAATTTTTCCGTGATTATTGCCGACATTTTTTAATCCTTTGTATATATTTATAACACATTTCCATCTTATGAAACCTTCTTTAAAGTAATAATTGCAGGCTGTACGATTGGAATGTTCCTTATACTAGTATTTATACTCCCAGACATGGTATAATTTTCAATTGGTTTAACTCCAGCATTGGCAATATAGTCTGATGTTTCTAATACAATATGATTTATTCTATCAGAACCTATATCAGCAGTATCTTGTTCTTGTACAAGTTTTCCATTTTCATCTACTGGATTACCGTCAGCAGCAGTACTTGTTGCATCAAGAACTATATTACCACCGTCAGCAGTTGTTCCATCTTCTTGAACAATAATATCTTCACGCAATCTTAGATATTCATTTTCTAGTAATATAGCAGGGGGAACACCAATACCATCATTTAAAGAATCTTCTAATTGAATTAAATCTATAGTTGACAATGAAGAGGTATCTTCTTCTACTATCGCCCCAGCAGTTTCTTGTATAATTCTTTCTTGTTTTCCAGTTATATTTTCTAACAGTATTGATGAATCTTTATTTACAGCAACAGCCGCATCACCAACACCACTAATAGAAGTTCCATCCAATAAAATAAATCCATCTTCTTCAAGTGCAATACCAACATCTTCTATTGAAATACTTTGTCCAGTAATGCCAAATCCATTTTGTAATATTTTTCCTTTTCTTGCAACTTCTGTAATTTGTATATCACCAAAATCTGAAAAAGTCAATGTATCATCATTTGTTGGTTCTGATAATAATAGTTTTTCATTTCTATTTCTAACTTGGTCTGCAATGAATGTAAAAATAGATGATTCAAGTAATGTTCTACCAGACCCTATATTAATAGTATCTTGTTCAAATACGATATTTTCACCAGCCTCAGTTACTAAGAAAGCAACAGAAGGTAAAGGTTCTTCACCATCTAATCTAATTACATCATGACGAACTGCTGTATCATTTACAACTATAAGTCCACCAGTTTCTAAAAGTATATTATCTATTACTGCATCACCGTCACCGTCTGTATCTGTTCCATCTTCCATACCTAAAATAGAATTGTTTTCCATTTGTATTCCACCGTATGCTTGTTCCACAGCAAAAGGATGATCATATAGATATGTTAATAGGTTTTTAGCAGCATGATTTATTGGTTTAGTTGATCGTGTTATTCTCATTTCTTTTGTTAATGTAGTTTCATTATCACTGCCACTCGCAGAAGAACTTTCGGACATAACTCTACCACCAGCAGTTTCATTTGCAGTAAATTGATTTGGTTCATATAGTAATGCAGTACCACCAGTAAGACTTCCAAATTCCATAAGTATTTGAGCACTATCTTCTGTTATGATATTGTCAAACTCATCTGTATGTCTACCAGTTTCGTGAAGTATTTGATAATCATCTTCTTGAACTAAATGAGAAACAGCATAAGTATAGTTACTTGGTTGTAAACTATCTTCTAGTAATATAGAAATGTCAGAGGGCATACCACTTACTACATTTGTATCTGTACCTTCAAGGGCAAGTACCTCATCAACCTTCACACCATTCTCTAATAATATCTGGTCATCCTCTGCACCGATAACCATACTTCCAGCTTTTAATCTTCTCTTAACTGTTTGATCAAATATTGTTTCAAGAACAGAAGCAAGTTCTGGTGTGAATGTTTGAGTATCACCAAGGTATCCAGCAACACCAGCCGCAGTTGTTCCCACAGTTGCAGAAACAAATGATGCAATACTAACTTTACCAAATGGAGCAAAACCAGCAGGATGGACTGCTCTTTTAAGTTGATTAATATAAGTTGCAGTCGATTGTCCAACGGAAACCTCATATGAAAAATCTTGATAATAGAATGAGTCTTGAATACGAATCAAATCCTCACCAATCAAGTTATCAATTGTTACATAGTTTCCTACACCAGTTGATGTTGTATCAACACTCAATGTACCAGTGGCAATATCAGCAAAAACAATTGTTCCAGTTGCACCACTAGAATCCGTGATAGTAACATCTTTATTTGAAAAATCAATTGGTTGTTCTAGTATCAAATTTTGTCCAACATTAAGAGATGAACTATTTGTTCCATCCATTACAATAAAGTCAGCAGTTTCATCGTCTAATAAAAATTGATCATTATCTTCTAAAACTAGATTAAATCCAAAATCTTCACCAAGTAATGCATCACCATTTTCTTGTACTATGAATACTGAGCCTGGATTGATTTCTCTATATCTATCCATAATAATTTTTTGATCTTTACCTTGAACAAAATCACTAATAGATTCTTCTAATTGAACTCCACCTACATTATAGTTAAATCCAGCTTTAACTTTTCCTACAGCATCTTCAAGTTCAATACCACCACCACTTAATTCACTAGAACTTTCTAGAAGTATTTTACTCTTATCTTCTAAATCTAAACGCCCTTGAATAAAACCAGCATCTTCTTCAAATTCTATAATACCAAAACCAGTATAGTTAATTGCATCTTCCAAACGTATATTAAATTCATGTTTACTTAATCCGTCTGTTAATATATTTCCACCCTCATCCAATACGACTGATTGTAGTTGTGGTGTTAAAATAGCATTACCCATTCCACTATGATTTACACAATAGTAATGAAGGTTTGGAGCATTCGTTGGAACAACTATTTGAATAAACGAACCAGCAGTTCCAATTGGTATAAGTGTTATAACTGATTCAGTTACCCCATCTGTATATGCAGTTCCAGAAGCATGTGTTCCATCTGGTGTAGTTGAAAATCTTAATTGGTGAGCATTAACAGAGGTGTTATCGGTATACAACGATGGATCAGATAAATCAAAATAATAAGTATTACCCTCATACAAGGCCAGTTCTGGTTTTTTAGATTCATTTATCATAAACCGTTTGACTGTTAATCCATCCTCATCCAGTTCTTCATAAACTTTAACTTTTAAAACAAATGTCTGATTGATTGGTGCTTTTATACTAGTTCCATCTAATACAATATTATCCCCACCATCAAAGTCTTGTTCATCTTCTAAGAATAATCTAGATGATAAATTATCACCAGTGTTTCCTTCTAACTCAATACTATCTTGGAAAGTAGAACCTTTTTGTTCGTGAATAATCCTTTCCTCATTTTCAAAAGTTGTAGTTAATAGTTTAGTACCAGTATCAAACGATTGAACTGTTCCAGTGTGTCCGTTTGTAGTTAGAGTATTACCTAAGGCAAATGTTCCAGATACATCTTTTAAAACAAAGTGTGCTCTTGGTTCAATAACTGGAGCATTTGAAACTGTGTAATTAAATCCAGAGTCACTAATTTTTATTGCTTGTATTTTACCAATCTCTGTGGATAAAGAAGTAAGATCAGCACCAGTACCAAAGGTAGATGATACAGAAACAGTAGGTAATCTTGTATAACCATCACCTTTATTTTCTATAAATATTTTTTTAATTTGTCCAAACTCTGCACCCATAGAACCATCTTCAAGAACTATTTGATCATTATCTGTTCCAAAGGTATCAACAACTTCTATCTGTTGATTTGTTTGTATTCTAAACCCAGCATCAGTGCTACTAGAATCTGTCCTATCTAATAGTAGATAATCTTGTGGATTACCCTTAATAAAAATAGTTGAGAGATTTTTAGGCGCTGTTGTAAATGTTATAGTTGAACCAGATTGTGTATAAGCAGTTGTAACTACATTATCAACAAGTACTGTAATAGTATCCGTAGAAGGAACGGTGGATAATGTAAATGCAGTTGTCGTACCATCTCCGATAAATCTATCCTCTAATCTACTCTCTAGTAGGATATCAAAATTTTCTGTACTAACAGAGGTGTCATCTTCTAAGATTATAATATCGCCTGAACTATCTTCATTTGCAATACCACCACCAGTTACACTTACAAAGCCAGAAGCGTCAGATACGTCTGTGTCTACAGTGTTTGCAGTAAAGGTTACTTTATCCCCCACTTGATAATCAGCACCAGTAGCATCTATTTCAATTGATGTTACTCCACCAGACTTAATACCATCAACTCTAACATCAGCAAAATCATTACCCAAAGCCTCTGCATCAATTATTTCATTGTCTACATATAAAGCACCAGAAGTGCCTAAGTCTGCTGAAGAGACAATTGCTTTTATACGAAAATTAGCAGGAACGTCTGTAAGTGTTGATATGGCAGTAATCAATTCATCGGTTTGAAATGTACCAACTACAGAGTCAATCTCTAGTTCCGTAACAGATACAGAACCTTGTTGGAACGTAATAGTGTCCACAACAATCGCAGTTGCAAAAGATGTTGCACCAGTTATAACTTGGTTAACAATTTCATCAGCAGAAGAACCTATAGTCTCAACTCTCATTGTGGTCTTTTGACGCCAATCTCCATTTGACACTCTTAACATATATTGTGTCGGATAAAAGATAGATGCACTTTCACCAAGTAACAATCTCATAAAGAGTTTGTGACCTTCGGATGTTCCTTTTGCAGAATATAAATCTCTGATAGACTTTATTAGATTTCTTTTAGCAGTTCCAGTTGCAAGAGTATTAGGAATTGCTTCCATAAACGAATCTCTAAATTTATTTAAAAAGTCAAAGATTGTATTATCTACGTCAGCGTAATCTAAAAGTTGTTGAATATTTTGAACTGGATTTGCACGATATTTTTTTAGTACACCAGTTGCACCAGAGGTTTGTCCAGTTATTGTTTCACCAGTTTCAAATTTTTGATGAGATGAAATGTAGATTGTTCCGTTACGGACATCCTCTATTATAACTTCAGCAATAGCATTTGATGAAGACCCTATAATAGTCTCACCATTAGTAAAGTTTCCAACCGTACCAGCACCTTGTTCAGCAACGATACGATCACCTTCATCATTAAGAATATAGGATATTGTTTCTGTTTCATATTTTATATAATCAACAGCAGCAGTAAGTTCCATCTTACCAGCTTCAAGAAACTTATAATAGTCTTGAACAAATTTTACAAAGAGTTTGTTTTCATCTTTAACAAAGTCTGGAAACTGTCCTTCTACTAATGGAGATATCTTGCCTAGAAACTTGGAAGATTTTTCAGACATAGATTACTCCCTAATATGCACTTGTTGAACCAGTAGATGGATTAGTCTGAACTGTCGTAGTTGTGGTTTGTGCATCTCCACCAGTTGAGGCAACCGTATAACCAACACCAGTTGTGGCAGTAGCATCTACATTACTTAATATAGTTGAATTAACTAAATCTATTTCCAGTAGTTGATTTCTAACTGGTACAACATCATTTGAATTTGGTTGTGATGTCATTCTAATTTGTGTAGAAGTAAGTCCATCAACATTTGATATACTTGAAATTTTGTATGCATTTGTAGATACCACACCAGTAGAATAATTTACTGTTCCTGCTTGAGTGGCATAATAAGTTCTCGCAGAACCTTGTAGATAATACATTCTTAGGTTTCCTTTTCCATCATCATCAAAAAACATTTCTTCTGTCCTACCATCAATTTTAAATCCAGTAGATGCAATAATACCACCACCAAGATCGTTATGACCAGAATGAGGATTATATAGTGGATTGTTAAAACTAATTGTATAAGAAACATTTGTTCCTACAATCGGTGTAAAGAATTTTGCCATGGTAACAATTGTAGTATTATTTAAAATTGCAGCATCAACACTATCTACTAATCCAGTAAGAACAGAGTGTCTAAATGGACTATTGAAATTTTTCAGAGATGTATCATTGTAATTTGTAATTGCAGTTTTAACAGACGCTTCTAAGTCTGGCCCAACCAAAACAGTTTTTGTAGAATCAAACATAAAATTAACTTGTAAAATTAAGAATGTTGTTTCTGGATCAACAATCACTGGTGTTATTGATGCAACGGTAAATGGACTAAAAGATTTAACTAGTGATGATTTTTGTGCTGATGTTAAATTCTGTCCAGTATTTGATTTGATTGAAATATAAACTTTTCCATATTGTGGTGTTGCAGTAACACCTAAAGATGAATCAAAACTTCCATCTTCTCCACCCCAAACAGAAACGGCTTGTGCATTTGCAAATAACTTCTTAGTAAATACTTGGTAGTCATTTCTAGTAACACATCTACCTTGGGCCGCATAGTCAAGTGGGGCATTTAATTTTATTGAATTTATACTTTCTGGTTCTGCACCACCAGCAGCGGCGGCAACGAGTGTAATACCAATATCACTAATACCACCAATAGCACTTGGTGATGAAAAAGCATTTGCACCATTGGCTGCAGTTTTATTTGTAACAACATAGTTTAGTATTACGATGTTCCCATCTGTTAATGATTTACTTACAACACCATCACCAAAATAAACTTCAAATCTACCTTGTTCTATTTCTTGTAAAAAGAACACATTACTATTGACAGACAATTGTGATATGTCAGTTGCTTTTGTAAAGGTTGTAGTAAATGTATCGGTTGATGAGTTTTGAACTGTTACAGATAAAGTTGTAGTATCGGCTCTGTTATCGGTGATAATAAATCTTTGCTCCGTATCAGTGCTATCCACTGTATATTTTGTAGTAACATATGTTCCTTCAAAAATTTCTGTGTTATCAAAGTTTACAGTATTACCAGAACTTGTAGATTGAACAGTCGAGGTTGTTACGAATTGATATGATACTCCATCTACTGTACTTGTAAACTTAGTACCAGCAGGCATAGTGGCTGTTGAGTTAGTTGTTGTTAATGCAACGCCTATAGTTGCTTTTGGAGCACGACATGAAGATGGTTCGTATCCTAAAGTCTTTGCATGTGATACTACAGAACTTCTTAAAGCCGCACTATCTAAAAACATTTCATTTGCTAACATATTTGCATTATAACCTAGATAGTGAGTATTGTATGCTAGTGTATCTAATAGAACACTCATACCACTACCTTCAAAATCATAGTCTCTAAATTCTGTTTGGTTTTTTAGAAAAGATTTTAGATTTGCTTTGATTTCATCAAAGTCTAATTCCGTTACTCGTACTTTCTGATTATTTGTATCTGCCATTATCTCAATCTTTCTAAGAATACCGTTAAGTCTACTAACTCTGTCGGTGTGTTAACAACATAAAATTCTACCTTAACTTCATAAGCATTACGATCCAAATCTGGTATCGCAGTTACACCAACAAGTTTGGCCCTAGGTTCAAAATTATTAATTACATCTTCAATCTGTCTAGCAATTACTTGAGCAGTAAAGGGAGTCATCAATTCAAATAACATTCCCCTAATGCCAGATGCAATCTCTGGATGAAAAGGTTTTTCAAAGTAATCTAGTTGAACTAAATTACGAACACTTCTTTTTACCGCTTGAACGTCTGTAAGTGTATTTATATCGCTATTAGATGTTTTTCTGCTAAAGAATAAATCTAAATCAGAGTATTGTCTATTATTTCTAGATGTGTTATTATTTAACTGAGCATCATATTGCGACATTTGTAATTCCTTTATTAGTATTTATACTATTCTCCAGCACCGTGAACTGTTTTTAATGTAGTACCAGAACTATTCTTGATGAGTAGTGTCGATAGAGTTTTCATTTCAGCAGAACCTACAGCATCATCTGCCAGTTTTGCTTGTGTTACAGCATTGTCTGCCAATATTGTACTATTGACTGTACCAGTAGAATCTGTTTTTACCAGTGTATCTGGATATGATGATGTAGCAGTCGGTAATGTTACATTTGAAACAGCAGTTAAATCTAGAGATGTTGGTTCTGTAGCAGTTATGCCAGATGAAATTGCTGTCACGGTTTCTCCTTGAGCAGATGTTACTGAACCACTTCCACCAATAGGTACAGTGGTAACTCCAGCAGCAAGTCCAGCATTATCTACATGTTGATGTCCTACTAGAGATATATTACTTGCAACTACATCGCCTGATGTATAAGTCGTATTACCAGTTGTAGCAGTTTCCGTTTTAGTTGTATATGTTTCTGTCAGTGTTCCAGTTGTTTCCGTATGTGTTGTTATTGTTTCTGTAAGTGTTCCTATCGTTTTATTCATAGTATCAGCAACCATGTTTATTGTTTTTGCTTTTATGTTTAATGTGTCATCAACTGTTAGGTTTGCTGATCCTTTAACATGGACGTAATCCGATCCGTGAACCACTTCATAATTGTGACCAACCACCCTTGTGATTTTTGAACCGTCTGGTCGCATTTCGTAGAATGTTCCAGTTTTATGATATTCGTGTATTCTCTCATTGCTCGGTGTGTCATCGTATTCTTTGATATGTCCAACCTCTGATTCAAATACATGGTTGTAAGGATACTTGGATGCTGAATGTGTTGCAACTGGTTCATCCCAAGGTTCGCCTGAGGCAACGGCAACTTGTTTATCTCTTTTAGATTCTTTGAGTTCAATGATTTCATGTGGTTTATCATCCGCTCCACCTTTTGCTAATCTGTTTACATCACTTTCATTTAAGTGGGTTGATAAAGGATACACACCATTTGGATCATTAAATCCCTTTGTCTTATCCGATATTGTTTGTGGATAGCCTGGCAGTGTTCCAATAATTACTGGTTGTTGTTGTAATTCAGCATCTCTAAAGAAACCAATAACCCATGTACCCTCAACCATAAATGGTATGCTTTGACCTTTACCATTCATAGACGGTGTTGTTATCGGTAACATTATGTGAGCCCAAGGTAGTGATGCTGTAGGTATTTTCACTTTATCTTCTGTGTGAAAACCTAAACATCTTACACGGACTCGTCCAAGTAAAGCAGGATCGTTTCTATCTTCAACGACACCAGTAAACCAGACGAAACCATCTAGGCCCATAAAATTATTTGACATGCTGACTCCTATTCTATATTATTTATAAAGAGTTTATCGCCTTCTCTTCTTCTTCGCTAAGGATTCAGCATGGGCATCTAGTGCTTGCTTTCTCAATGTTTCTATATCATCACCTTTACCAAATTTTGGTTTTTGTCGCATTGTAAGTTGGGAATGGAAATGTTGTTTTACTGGTTCTGGATTTTTACAATTACTAATCATCATAGTGATTGCTTTATAACCATCTCCAATAAAAACTAATTTATCATCTTTATACAATTTTGTTTTAGATGATACAGTTGAATCTATTTGTAAATCTTCATGTTTATATATCACATTACTTACCTATCGAATTTAAACTATCTATCACATTGTCTATATTCGGTTCTTTACTATTAGGATTATACACACATTTAAATTGTTTAGGACAGTTATCATCATACAATAACTCAAAGGTTCTATTACCACCTTGATATATACATGCCTGATTTCCAGTTCTTGATTGGACTATTCTTTTTAATCTACAAGTGGTGTACTTTTTCTCTATTATGTCACCTCTTTGAATCTTTTGCTGTCGTGTATAGTCTTTCTTTCCGCCAACAGTTTTTGCTCCACCATATAGATTAAGTGGGATTAGTAGCATGACTAATACAATCCATTTAAACATTAATATACTTTCGTTTTATTTAGGTTTACTTTTGAGGGTTTACATACAACAACAAATTTAGCGCCAGGCACATCATTTCCCTCTGGGTCTCTTTTCGGAACTCTGGGTTGTTTGTTTAATCTTTCTTGGAAATATATACAATCATCTATATTGCGAAAGTAAGTTTCATCAATCTTATTCATTCCAAGATAAGTTACTAAAGCAAAAACAAGTTCCATCACCAACCTCTTGGATGACCATATATGTCTACAATAATAGAAGCTCCCATAACTACCACAAACCCAATTCCAATTACCAAGATTATTAATCCAATTGCATTTAGGATTTCTCTTTGTCTCATTTGTTGTTCATAGATTGCTTTTTGTCTGTCTTTACGAATCTTACCTTGTAGTCTAAGTATCTCATCCCATGAACCAGGCCCGTGTGTCATGTTAACAAAAGTCTTTAGTTCTTGTTCCATTGCCTGTGCTTTTTTCTGAGCAGCAAAGATATCCATTGCTTCTTGTTCTATACTAGAACCATTAAATATTTTTTTAAACAACGGTGGTTTCTTATTTAACTTAGATGCCTGATCAATATCGCTTACGGCACCCATCCATCTACCCATGTCACCATACATAGATTCAATATCTTTGCCGAGTTGGAAACCTTGTTTAATTGTATTGAACGCAGCCGTTGCTGCTGCGACCGCCGTTATTGGATCTATCATCCGTACACCTCTCATCTCTCATCAATTAAGTGTTCGGGCTATTTATAAGAAACCTATTTTATTAACTTACTGTCGTATAGTTTATTAGTTTCGTCATTCATCTTATCAATATAAAACATCAAGTCTGGATCTCTTGAAACTGCTCTTAGTGCTGGTAGTTGATTTTGAATTTCTCTGTTTGCAGATAGTTGTCTTGCTCTCTGCATTTGCACGATTGTATTGTGTAAAACTTTGTGTACTTTTTCACATATGTTACATGTTTCTTGCCATACGGCTGTGCTGATAGCACTCATTTTGGTTCTCCCTTTGTATGAAATATAATCTTATTTGATTACACTTATATTTATAATGGAAAGAGTAATTTCAAACAGAACAACACTATTGTCTAAATGGAAACAATCAACAAGGTAGAGATTGAGGATCGCCACCATGTAACATCGCTTCTGCAAATCCATCTATTGGAGGCAGTGTCGGTTTTGTGAACTCAAAACTAATATTACCAGCGACAACTATTCTTTCGTTTTCCGATTCACTTTTAGGAACAAAATGTTTTATATAACTTGGAAAGATAATTAAGTCACCTAACTCTGGTTCAAAAACTTGTTTGGCTTCTGGAAAGATAAGTGGTGGAGATGTTTTATCCACTTTTGCATAGTAGCACCAAGACCATAGAAATGGCCAATGTGTATGTTCTATAACTTCTTCTGAAAATGTTTGGACATTACCCCAACATTCACTATTATGTAATTTAAAATTACCAGACATTTTCTGGCACTCTATAACGACAAGTTCCGAAAGTCCTTTAACAACATCACTCTCTTCATGTAGATACCAAGAGGTCATATTTGCTTTTACGTTTGATAAATGTTTATCATCCGTTGCATGTCTGCGAACAGCATGTTGTATATGTGTATTCTCTACTTTATCTAAAACATTAATATGTAATAACGGTATACGAACTATTGCATTGTGCATATGATTAGAACTTTTTAATATATCCTTTAAAGCCATTTGTTTTCTACCTTATCTTTTTGTAAATTTATTTTTTTATTGCAGATACGATAACATACTCTGCATGGGTTATCATCCCAAGATTCTTTTAATTTAGTAAACCACTGATTTTTCATAACTTTTGTTGCACCATACTTTATTGCATTATGTGAATCATCTTTAAGTATCTCACCTATAAAAGCATCATCCTCAACTGGATATGTTGGAGCAGCCCAATTATCCTTTGCTCTCCACCTTTGTAGTGAAGAACCAACCCAACAACAAGGAACTATCTCACCAGTGTAATCTACAAATATTTCTTCATAATCTTCTTTAAGAACTTTACACGATATATCTAGATCCTCTGGCGGCCATGGTATCTTTGACATATTTGGCATCTGTCTTTTGGTTGTCTCTTCTAATTTATATTCCGCTCCGTCCAAGGAATATTTTTTAAATCCCTTACCATTATGAAATCTTGTTGTCCACACCGTATTAAATTTTTTAAATCCATATTCTTGTGATAATTCTTTTGCTTTATTTAGTTGATGTTCATTGTGTTTGAACACTATAAAAGACCATTCGGCATGGCCACCAGCGGAAATAAATGCTTTTGCATTTCGGATTATCTTATCATAGTTAGTTCTATGTCTATATAAATTGTGTGTAACATTATCTGTGCCATCCAAGGCAAATATAACTCTACGATGTTTGTTATTAAACATACTTCCAAAGTGATACCACCAATCTTCTGTCTTTAAACTTCCGTTGGTAGATATTGCAACTTTAATGTCTGGATTATTGAATATAAAGAACTCTACAATCTCATGTAAATCTTTAGTTGCGATAGGGTCAGAATAGTTTCCGACAAATCTTACATTTGTAATTGTATGAGTATTCCAGAACTCATCATCAAAGATTTTTTCTATATCCTCTAATCGCAGTTCTGTAGTTTGTAGGCCAGGCTGTAATCTTAACTCACCACTAGTAGCAGTGTTTCTACCACACTGTGGACACATGGCATTACACTTGTTAGATAATTCTATATGAACCTTTAAAGGTTTTCCGCTATACATTATAAATTGTTTCTGAATTTCCTTCTTTGATAATCTCTATTGTCTTATCTGTCATACTGCCTGTAATCTGTAGAGCAGGTCTTTGCTTCCAACTGCCGTTCCATACACAATGAGGAAGAGTTGACCACTCCCAACACATTACCATACCAGCACGCCACTGTGTGTATATCTTATTACCAAACTGTAGTATCTGGCCTGGCTCCCAATCTTCTAACATAATTAAAAATCGTATCCTATCACTTGGTTTATATTTAAAGTTAGGGTCATCAAGTGTACTCTTGTCAAGATGAGCCTTTCCCTTATACTTATCAATGTGCCACATAAGTTGATCGTTAGGATACAAGTCATTAAATCTGTATGCTAATTTCTGTTCTCTATTCAACTGTAGTGTAGAGATCATGTTTTCAAATATTGGAAGCATACCAAAGGTATTATTATGAAGAACAATATCTTTCATCCTATTTCGCTCATATGCAAGTCTTTGTTTTGCTAATTGGGGCGAATCAAAATCACCCAAAAAATCATTATCTGTTTGTGGTTTATCTCCCATCTCTCTAGCGGTAATTATATCTTGTGTCCAATCACCAACGAAGCGACCAAAACATTTAGAATATTCGCCTTCTTTATCTTCTTTGAATTTATCAAAGTGCCATGGTTGTTTAAAAGGTGATTTTACCATAATCCTAATACCCTTCCGTTACCTATTATTATAAAGAGACATGTAACGATGTGTAATATAAACCAAGGTGTTCTCATGAGTAAATGAATGTGATCATCTTTCTTATCATCATCATATGCATGACTACCCATAGCCTTACACCAGTATTTCCACAATTTATTCATGACATGGTTTCTTCTCTTGGTCTTCCTCTCATCATAGCACGTTGTGTTCGCATGTCATCATTATATATTACGGTAGTATAGATAAGACCACATATTAAATAAAACTTTACAAAAAAACTAATCATAGACCACTTGCACCAGCAATCTTCATACAGATTAACACCGTTATGACTAGAACTGTTAATACAAGATATTTTTTAGAATCCCCATCTGGATCAATCATTCACTTTCCTTAACATAGTTATACTTCCTTGACGAAACTTATTTGGTTCTACAATATCCATACGATATGCATTGCCAGTCGCATTATTTAGTATCGCATCCATGTTCTTATTTGGTTGTCCTCTAAAGTAAGTAAAGTGAAAGAACACATATTCAGAACACAAATCCCAATACTCTTTCATAAACTGTTCATACTCTGGCGGCCCACCACAATCAAACCATACGAAATCAAACTTACCATACTTCGGTTCTATCCATTCTCGCATACCTTGAAACTTACCGTCAATTAATTCTATCCAATTTCTCTGTGGCACTTCGACCCGACCGAGCGACATATCATCTACAATTACATAACGAGGATCATAAGGTTTCTCGTAGTAATCCATATCGTGATTACCATCAAAGTCTACTTGAAAGTTCTGTTCTATCGCCTCGGCAATAAACGGAGTCGTATACCCAACTCCCACTTCCAGTATTCGCTGAGGACGTACCATACGAATCATACTCGCAAGAAACGGGCCTACGTTCTCCGTTCCGAAACCTTTCCGATAATACTTCTCAAACCGTTTTTGAGGTTTGACCCCTGCTGAGACTACATCGAAAGTCTTAACGTCTTTTTCCAGTACTGGCATCTGATGCTTCCTTCTCTGATAGAACAACCAGACCACCTTTATTATATGCCTGTCCTATGTTATATGTTTTAGTCAATGAATACTTCTTACCCTTTAGACAAGGACTCCAATCATATTCGGATATATTCTTTTGGGGTAGTGCAACTGAAACTCGCTCAGTTTTAGGGGGTGGGGCCTTTGCTTTGTGACTAGGATTATATCCCATACGTTTGAGATACTTCTCATGTTCTGCAATAGCGGCAGCCATTTTCTCCGTAACTCTCTTCTTTCTACGTTTCTTGTGATTGTTGGTAGTCCAATATGCTGGAAGTAAATGCATACCA